>Ga0209101_1000284_pt1 | contig 42651 bp, 35 predicted proteins | sample ConPoolayeCmetaG_FD_185481 | JGI IMG/M metagenome (GOLD analysis project Ga0209101, IMG submission 185481) | Hot spring microbial mat communities from California, USA to study Microbial Dark Matter (Phase II) - Cone Pool mat layer C metaG... ...
CCTCCGGCGTCAGATACCCCAGCTCCGTGAAGCACAACGGCTTCCCCAGCGTGCTGTAGTACAGATTGAGCATCCCAAAAAAGTAACGGGTATAGTGCTCACTGCGCGGGTCCCCGCTCGTCTGCGATGGCGGGATGATCCCCTCGTTGTAATGTATCCCCACACAATCCAGATAGCTGGCCGCCCCGGCATCCCGCATCTGCGCAATGTACAGCCAGTCGTCACACCCTTCCGGTGCACACGCCCCCCAGTATCCGGTCGGGGCAGGCGCACCAGAGATCACCATCACGTTAGGGTTGGCCGCCTTGATGGCCTGATAGGCAGGGGCCAGCATGTTGGTAACGTAGTTGGCCCCATTGATCTGGCCGGTCGGCCACTCCCGGTTGATGTTCATTTCATTCCAGACCTCGATGGCATCCGGACCCAGCGCGGCTACACCTGCAAGGAAATTGACATAGGCAGTGTAGTTGATCGAAGAAGGATGATCCGGCCCCGGAATGCTCAACAGCACCTTAAAGCCGAGCGAATGAGCCTGCTGAATTCGCCCTGCCACTGAGGATGGGCTGTCTCCCTCTCCCCACTTATGCTGGAACTTTACCCATGTCATTCCGGCATAACGCATCTGCTCCGGATGGCTTAACGAGTGAGTTTGTCCGCCCAGCTCGAAAGCCCCCGCCGCGATCAGGCCGCCCGACGGGACATTGGCGGGGCGGGGCGTAGGTGTCAGGCCGGGGGTAGCATTAGGGTCAGGAGTTGTTGTCAGGACAGCCGTAGGGGTCGGGGTGTCTCCCGGCACCGGCTGTCCTGCCACTTCCACCAATACCTGCCCGCGCTGACTTTCCCGTGCCTGTTCCCGGATTGCGGCGGCAATCATGTACTGCCCCGGCTCTGTAGCGGCCTGCCAGAGGTATTGGATCAGCGAAAGATCACCTGCTTCCTCACTCAAGCTGGCTCCTGATGAGGAGTGTACACGCCAGACGATCTCCAACCCTTCCGGCCCGCCTAAAGACTGCTGGCTGAGAAAGGAACTGATGCCATCCGCAAGGTTCACCGGCGCATCGGGATGGGCCAGCCCATATACTGCCACCGCGCCAAGACCATAATAACGTACCCAGCTTAGCTTGTTACTCAGATTCTGCGCTGAGCCGAGATACACCGTATGTAGCCGTCCGGCTTCATCATGGTAAGTCAGGTAACTCAACCCTAACGCATGGTCCGTACCGATGGACTCGATTGGGCCTGTTAAACGCAACGGCAATAGGCTACCCGGCGCCACAGGTACAGCAGGGTTGAGATAACCCGCGACTGCTTCGACTGTGCCAAACAGGGCCATCGCTTGATCGAATGAAATAGGCGTAGCTACACCCTCGGTGACATCAACACTCAGGCCGCTCACCCAAAGCCCCACTTTTGAGCGATCAACCATACCTACCAGCCTGCCGAGCGCCTCCTGCACCGGCCCATTCTCCAGATAAATTGTCGGGTCGTCGCCCGGCGCCAGCCAGATCAAGTCGGCATATTGACCCAAGCGGGCCGTGTCATCGCCTGAGAAAGCAGTATCACGCAGGACCACAGCCAATTGCTTGCCCTCTGCATGGAGTCTCTCAGCAAGAGCGGCTACAAAGTCGGCATAGCCGGGGCCGCTGTCAAAGTCGAGCGTTACGCCCTCACAGGAGGCCGCCAGCAAAGCAAGCTGTTCAACCATCTGTGCCTGCTGAGCCGGATCAGAATAGGCCGAAAATCCACCCTGCCGATTGACCACTACCGGCAATACGGTTGAGGCAGTTGCCGCAACAGGGGTTCCCGCCATGATGCCGTCTGGTCCTATTGAAACCCCTTCCGGCATTGCCAGACCATAGCGGGCGCCGAGATCAGGGCCGCCCGGACTGATGATGATGCCGACAGCAGGAGTTTGAGGCTCGTGATGAACAGCCATGACACTCATCTGGGAGTCATCGGGGGCAAAGGTAATAACCTGCCGCGCCGAATCTAGATGACTAGGTACAAATATCCATTGGCCTTGCTGTTTATCCCAACGATATAGGTCAACCAGCGCCAATGGCTCTGCGTTGTTGGGAACTGCCATCTCGGCTGTAATCCGACCCTCCCCACGGGCTTGGATCACATAGATCGGGCTGAGGGGGGTCAGGTAATCCGGCAATACCGCCCGTGCCGTGATCCATTCTCTACCCGCCTGATCAGCAAGAAAGGCCTCACGAGGCACACTGTCAATCCGCACCTGCATAGTGCCGGCAGGGTCTGCCAGCACAACCGCGATCCCGTCAGGGTGAACCCATGCCGGCGTAGTTGCATCGAGGGTGATATACCCGCCTCCCCTTGCCGGAAGGACGGTCAGCAGTACCACAACGAGCGCAACGATCAGTACAAGACTGCCGCCAACCGCGGCCCAAAGCCATCGTGGAAGACGTTTGATTGTGGATTGAGCTTTAGAAAACAAGCTGGTCATCTGTGATCCCATAAGCAACAAAAAGGCGGCCCAAGTGAACATGCCGCCCCATTGCCCATTTCGTACCGGATACTCTTGGTAGCGCATTCTACCGTGCCGCTAGCGAATGTGCAATAATCAGCGGCGCGGTAAAATCCACCGATAGATCGGCTCTGCCAACAAGCTATACAGGAAACAGCATGTCTGAGCAAGAAAATCCCACTATCTGCGATTACGAAGGTTCAACTTACCGAACCGACTTCTGGGAGGGCAAGGGGCGCGAGTATGAAGATCGGGTTGAACGCATTGCCATTCGCCGTCTGCTTCCCCCAAGCGGCGGCCGAATTATGGAGGTGGGAGCAGGATTTGGCCGGCTTGCCCCCCTGTATGCCGGATACAGGCAGGTTGTGCTGTTAGATTATTCCCGCTCGCAACTGGAGTTTGCACGCCAGCAATATGGCGACGAGCGGTTTCTCTACGTAGCGGCTAACGTCTATCAGATGCCCTTCGCGCCGAGAGTCTTTGACCGGGTCATCATGGTGCGGGTTTTACATCACATGCAGGACCCGCTTGCCGCCCTCCAGTCTGTCCGTCGGACAATGCAACAGGGCGGGACTTTCGTTTTAGAGTTTGCCAACAAGCGCAACCTAAAAGCCATCATCCGATGGTTGCTGCGACGCCAGACATGGAATCCGTTTGAGCAACAACCTGTCGAGTTCGCCGAACTTAACTACGACTTCCACCCCCGCTATGTGCGTGAGACATTGCTGACAGCAGGGTTTCAGCCCGGACGCACATTGGCAGTCTCATACTTCCGGCTTGGACTGCTTAAGCGGATCGTACCGCCCGCTATCTTGAGCACCTTTGACTCGTTACTCCAACCGACGGGCAATCTATTCCAATTCTCACCCAGCGTCTTTTTGCGCAGTGAGGCGATTGGCGCAGACGACCCCGTGCCTCCGGGAGCATTCTGGCGTTGCCCCCTATGCGGCTCTTACAGCCTAGACGAAGCCCTCGACAGCTTGATATGCAGGGGATGTAACAGAAAGTGGGCCAAGCGGCAAGGTATCTACGATTTTAAAGAACCGGCAGGGGAATAGACACAAGGTATATAAGAAAGGGCGCCCTTACCTAGTGGGACGCCCTTTCCTTAACTGTGCTTGTTCAGTTGGACTGGGAAGGCTATTGAGCTGTCTCTGGGATCATGCCCTCTAAGATACGCTCAAGCGCCATGGTATGGCTACAGATCGCCCGTTTTTGGAAGAAGTCGCAATCGCAGGACCAGCGCCCTTGCTCAAAACGGACGGTGTGAGGGTTGTTGTCACCGTCAAAGGTTACCGAAAATTGATTAAATCGTATCCGATCGCGCTCCTCCGCGTAACGCTTGGCTTTCTCGATCTTGCCAATCATCCCGTAGTCCATCCTGTGTGCCTCCTTTGTGGCCTTTCTTCACTTCCCGATAACAAGAAGCAAAACACGCAGGTTTCCACCCTGCGTGTTCATCACGCCCAAAAGTATACTCCCCCCGCCTTTGCGTTTAGCCCATTCATATTGGCAAGTATAAGATAAAACGCCCTGTGGAGTCAATTATCATTTGGCCTACCCTGGCCTGCGACTTCCCTACGGTTTTTAGACCGCCTGACGGCATAGGGCTGATCTTGCGCCTCACAGCAGAGCTTCAGAGATGATGCTATAATCGCATTAGCGTCTGAGCTAGGGGAGAAGGCAACCTTGTTTGATCAGATACTAGACCTTGTCGGTCAGCCGCCCGGCAGCTTAGTGTATCATTTCATCATCCTATTCGCAGTGGAGGCCGCGCTGGCGATCAGCTTCGGGCAATGGATGCGCGAGCGCGATCAGGGCACAGGCCGCCTGACCATTGCTATTGTCGTCATTCTGCTTGCTCGAACCCTCATCCTGATTGCCTCGCTCCTTGCTTGGCGGGGCTTCCTTCCGCGTAATGTCTTACTGCCTCCTGTGGAGCGCGTTGTTGATACCATCACTGTTCTGGGGCTGGCATGGGCATTTATCACGATGGATGACCCTGCCCTGTTGCAACGCAACTTCCTTCCGGACATGCTGGCCGCCTTTGCCTTGGGAATTGCGGGGATCGGCTTCATTGGCAGTTATTACTACTGGTCAACCGCCGCCGCCAGCGGACAACTTTTCAATGGCCTATGGCTGGACAGGGCTTGGAGCATAGCTCAGATCGGGCTGACAGTCATCGCCCTGCTCTGGATGCTGACGCGTATCCGGTATATCTACGACCCATTCTTGAAATCCATCATGCTGATCATCCTTGGAGGCGCCGCCGGCCTGCATCTTGTTGACCCCGTGCTTGGAGACGTTGCGGCGGCCATGCGCGTAGGCCAGATTATGGTAATGCCCATGCTGGCGGCAGTTGCGTACCGGCATGTAGTTGAACAGCTACTCCACTGGGATGAATTCGAACCAAGCCGCTCCCCCGAAGCTGTGTCTGCCCCAATAGCTGTCGCTCCCCAGCCCCAGCCTGCCGAAACTATTACGCCGCCGCCTGAGTCACTGGCTGAGACTGTCCCCCTGCAGCCCTCCACTCAGAAGCCCGCCGAAGAAACTCCCCGCCTTGATTTGTTGGAAGTCGTTGAAGCCATCGGCGGGCTACTGAGCACACTCGACGAGGGGCAGGTCGTCCGAGAAGCCGCACGGGCAGTGGCCGTCGCTCTGCGGGCCGACATCTGTGTGATTGCCATTGTGGATGAGGAAACCCAGCAGGCGGGGATCGTCGGCGGCTACGATAATATCTCTCAGGTGTATCTCAAGCAGGCCGTTTTGGAGCTTTCGGACCACCCCACTATTGTCAATGCGCTGGGGCGGCTCCGCCAGATGCGCCTGACCACGCAACGCAACTCCCGCGAACTCCGAGACTTGTACGATAGATTGTCCATCACGCATCTGGGGCCAGCCTATTTACAACCGCTGGTCAACGAAGATGAGCGAATTGGCGTTTTGATCGTGTGTACGCCGTACTCTGGACGAGCGCTCGATAATGATGAGCGCAACTTGCTGGATCGGCTCGGCCCGCTGGTGACAGCGGCGTTGCTCAACGCCGAGTCGTATGGGAAGCTGGCAGAACACAGCGAGGATGCAACCAGTGAGGCCGCGGCTAAAGTAGCCGCACTGACTGATGACCTGACAGCTAAGATGGCCGAGCTGAATCAGGCCCAGCGCCAGATCAGCGAGATGAAGGCCTACATCCGCGATATCCACCGTCAACTGGATGAGCTTCCTAGACAGCAGGAATTGCTTCGCGAGCAAAATGAAGCACTCACAACTGAGATTGAACACCTGCGCCGCGATGCGGAACTGGCCGAGCAGTTGCGTCACGAGAATGAGATGCTCAAGCAGATCCTGCAACAGAAGGAGGCGAGCCTCCAAATCATTGAGAAGGAGCTTGAGCAATTACGCCAGAAGTCATCAGGCAATGCCCTGTTAGCCAATCAGGCTGACAGCTATTTTCTTCAGCGTCAACTTGAAGAGGCGAGAGTAGCCGCTCAGACCGAGATCGCCTCCCTGCGGGCACGTCTCGCCCAGGCGTCTATCAGCCAGCAGGAGGTTGCTTTCCTGCAAGAACAACTGGCACTCAAGGCCCGTGAGACGATCAGTCTACAGGCCCGCCTGACAGAAGCACAAGCAGTGGCGGAAGCCCTCCGCGAGCAGATCAACAATCGTACCGGCAATCCAAGAGAACTAGAGGCTCTACAGGCACGTGTAGCCGCGCAGGCGGCTGAACTAGCGGCACTCAAGGCTGAGTTAGCCGAAGCTCAAGCCAGCGCCAATCTAGCACCAGAGGCTGTGCATGCCACTCAGGCAATGGAGCAAATTGACCGGGAGGCCATGATACAGCTTGAGGCTCAACTGGCCGAACGGGCGGCCCTGATCGAGGCGCTGGAAGCCCAATTGGCTGAGAAGACACGTGCCATTGTCGAACTCAAATCACATATGGCCGAGGTAGACATCTCGCTCCGCAACATGGAGAAGCAACTCTCCTACAAGACTGAGGAGGTCGCCGCCTTGCAGGCCAGCCTAGCTGAGGCGCACGCCCAAGCCCAGCAACGCATCAGGGCACTGGAGGCCAGCTTACCATCAACCAAGCGGGAGGTCACCGAAGTGGACCGGGCCCGCATCGAAGCACTGGAAGCGCAACTGGCCGAGAAGGCCGCCGCCATCCAGCTCCTAGAGCGACAGCTTCAGGAAACCAGCCAGTCTATGGCCATGCTTGAGCAACAACTAAGCGCCACGAATCAGGCTGTGGATGCGGCTATTTCTGAGGCACGCCAGATCGACTCTTCAGACGAAGTGATTGCCTCGATTGCTCAAGAGCTTCGTACCCCTATGAGTTCAATCATGGGCTACACAGAACTGCTTCTGCGCGAGTCGGTTGGTATCCTTGGCTCGTTGCAACGCAAGTTCCTCCAGCGTGTGAAGGCCAACACGGAGCGGATGGGGGCACTGCTTGATGACTTGATCCGTATCACGGCGCTGGATACAGGCCGTCTGCAACTTGAGCCTGAAAAGGTCGAGGTGATCTACGCCGTTGAAGAAGTGATCATGACTGTCGCCAACCAGTACCGTGAAAAGGGACTGACATTGCGCCTTGCTCTGCCGGAGGAACTTCCCCCCATCACAGCCGACCGGGACGCTCTCTCGCAGGTTATCGGGCATTTACTTTCCAATGCGGCGCTGGCATCACCGGTGGGGGGCGAGGTTCAGCTACTGGTAGACACACGTGAAGATCGGCTTCCTTTTCCTGACGGCGAAAGAGAAACAGCCTGCCTCTATATTGAGGTAGAGGACTCTGGCTCCGGCGTGGCTGTAGAGGACTATGATCGTGTCTTTATGCGCAAGTATCGGGCTGACAATCCGCTGATCGAGGGGCTGGGAGATACAGGGGTCAGCCTCTCGTTAGCCAAAGCACTGGTAGATGCTCATGGAGGCCGCATCTGGCTAACCAGCCAGAAGGATGTCGGCACGACTTTTCATGTCCTGTTGCCGCTTGAGCCAAACCGGCAGGGAGGTGCTATGTGAGACCTGGTCTGAAACAGCAAGCCCTAGCCGGATTTGTCGCCCTGCTGGTTGTCACGGGCACCCTGATCGGCGGGGTCATACTGGCCTTCGGCGACAACCCCTCTGCCGGGCAGGAGACCGGAAGAAGTGCACCGACCGCTACTCCTTACCGCATCCCCACCCTGCCGCCGGCCAGCCCGGAGGCCACCGCCACCCGCTCCCCCGAAGATACTCCTGCCGTCACGGTAGTCATCATTCCGACCAGTACGCCTGTGACGCAACCTGCCCTTCCCTCCCCAGCAACGGCTCAGACCACACAGCCCTGCTCCCCCCAAACAGGCTGGGTACCTTATATCGTCCAACCGGGAGACACGTTGTTCCAAATCGGCCTGCGTTACGGCCTGACGGTAGATGCCCTCATGCGGGGGGGATGTCTCACCTCGACACAATTGACCGCCGGTGAACTTATCCTTGTCCCCAACACGCAACCGCGGGCCTCCTCCACCCCTCTTCCTACACAACCCACCCATCCAACTCTGACTGTGCCTCCCGGCTCTCCAACCATTACACCTTCCGCTACTTTTGAGCCTTTCCCAACCAGTACCCAGACGTCCACTGACGGGGCTTGCACCAACCTCAACTCAACCATCACTTCTCCCCAGGTAGGGGAGGTTTTAAGCGGAATAGTCCGCTTCTACGGTACAGCCAGAGCGCGTGATTTTGCCTTCTACAAGCTTGAGATTCGGCAAGAAGGGGCTTCCACGCCGGCAGACTTTGTCACCTTCTACACAGGTTACCAGCAGGTTGTAGAGGGTTTGCTGGCCGAATTGGATACCCGCCTGTGGCCCAACGGCGAATACTGGATCAGGCTGGTCGTAGTAGACACAACAGGCAACTACCCTGAACGGTGCTCCAACCTGTATATCCTAAGCAACTAGCAGGCTAAGTCGAGCTGTACTGGTTAAGCCGCTACAGGTAGCCATGATCGCGGAACCAGTTGATGGTATCTTGCACGGTCTCTTCAAAAGGCCGGGGGGTGAATCCAAAAGTCCGTTGACCCTTCTCAGAGTTGAGAGACTGAAAATACCCAAGGGCAAAGGTCAGCTCCGGCACAGGCAGGCGGATTACCCGGCCAAGCCGCATGAGGCGGTCGGCAAGATGAACATCAAGAACCCAAGCGGGAGGTCTGACTCCAATAATTTCAGCCGCGCGGCGAAGCGCATCATTCAGCTTCATGTTATGCCCCCCGATGATATACCGCTCACCCGGGTTGCCCTGAGTGACGCCCCGCACATGTGCCAGAGCGACATCGCGTACATCTACAATGTTTGTCGGCACGTCTACACTGACCGGGAAACGCCTTCGTGCTAGATCAAGGAGTAACCGCCCTGTAGTAGGCTTCAGATCGCCAGGGCCAAAGACAGCCGCCGGACACAAGATCAAGGCGGGCAGTCCCTCTAGAACCGCACGCAACACCTCATATTCCATGATCAGCTTACTTTCAAAGTAGGCATTCTTGACAGAACCCGGCACATACCAGTCTCGTTCGTCGGCCAAGCGGCTCGATCCAGCAGGGGGAAACCCAATGGTCGTCAATGAGCTGGTATAGATCATCCGTCTGACGCCAGCTTGACGGGCGGCCTCCAGCACCACACGTATTTGCTCCGCGGCTTGCTGTACAGCACGCTGGATGTTGCGCTCGCGGTAAGCATAATAGCCTGCCGCATGAAACAGTACTTCACAGCCTTCCAGGGCGGCCTTTAGACCATCACCATTCGTTAGATCACCATCGTGCCAGGTGATAGGAACATCCCCGACCGCACCTACAGCGCCCGGACGCCGGCGCAGGCCATGAACCTCGAATCCAGCCTCATAAGCCGTGCGGGCGATATGTCCTCCTATAAAGCCGGTTGCACCAAGAACCAGCGCACGCATCAGAACTCCTCCCGGTTCGCAAAGGGTAAACACGCAAAACGCCCCATGCAAAACCATGGGGCGCTGCGTCTATCTTACCAGATTGGGCAGGCCGTTAGTTCGCAGTATCTGACGTGCCGCCGCCCTCACCCAAGAAAATGTTCTCGAGGCGGGGAGCATAGGCTCCGTTGGGCTTCTGAACATACGAGAGCCTGACAAGATACTTCGGGGCCTCGCTCTTGCGGGTCTTACCGACGGTCTTCTTAGCGCCCTTCTTTTCTCCAGCCATTGCTAAATCTTTCTCTCCTTAACGTCAAACTATGTGTCACTACTGAGGAGGTGTCGCCTCAGCAGCGCTCTGGAAAAGTGCATTGAGCGTGCCCATCGCATCAGCGCGTGGATCAAGAGCGACCGGCAACAACTGCGGCACAGCCACGTTATAGAAGTTAATGATGTAATCCAGCGATACCGGGTCGGTGATCACATCGCTGACTTGATTGTCCAACGCACTTCGTAGCGCCAGATCAATGATCGCGCCCGTCTCGGTCGCATACTTCAGCACCAGTGCATCCTGACGGCTCATGGCTAAGGTAATTATATCAGGTACAGGCACTGAGGGGATAGGAGTCGGAGTGGGTTGCCCCTCAACCTGCTGAGCGCTGGGAGTCGGTGTAGGTGCTTGGGGAGCAACGGTGACCACAATAGGCTGTTCCAGATCGGTAATTGGCCATGTGCCAACGCGCACCACAATAGCGTTGTCAATCACCAGTTGCGTTGTCTGCCGGGCAATCTGACCTTGAGACGGCCCTTCGTTCGGTATGATCAGCGTCGTGTTGCCCAATAGGCCTGTCTCTTCACGGCCCACAGTATATTCAAGGGTGGACAGTTGTTGCGTCTCAGGATCAATGACAAACAGGATGCCACGATTAGGCAACATGGTCTGGAAGTCCTGATCAACATCCACAAAACGGAAGGACATCATGATGTCCACGTGATCACCCGCACGCAGGGCGTAACCCACCGAGTTCAGGCGCGTGATTGGTATTGAAACAGCTACCATACCGGAGGGGATCAACAGAGCCGCGTCAGACCCGACATTGGCTAGGCTGGTCGGCTGGTCACCGGGGGTGATCATGAAGTCCATAACCGGCTGGCCGTTGAGGATGTCTACACGAGCAATACGACCCTCTACCTGTTCCAGTCCCCCATTCTCCAGAAGCAACGCGCCCGCTGGAGGAGGAGCCTGAACCAGAATTGGCCAGGCCATGGTGGTAACATCCTGAGCAGACAAACGTGCCCCACGGGGGATGTCTCTAGCGGCAACAATGATGTTAATCACCGGCGGCGGGGTAGGGGGGGCCTCAGTAGGTTGCTGACCCACAGCCGGTCCTCCTCCACCTCCGAGACCCTGCAACGCAAAGACCGCCACTATGACAATGACAAGCACGACCACGATCAGCAAGATCAGCACGATACCTGTTCTGCGGCCACGACCAGCACTCATAGCAATCTCTCCTGATGCTGTTAAACAGGGGTAGATGAGCCGGCTCTTTGTCAACCGCTCAAAATCTGAAACACGACCCGGCGGGCCTCAGCCCAACCCTCTGTGGCTAATTATACGCTATTGCAAAATGCAGGCAAATCGGCCAGCACAAGGGCCTGTGAGAGGACAATTTCCGCTATCAGCAAGTCTCACCCAGTAAAGGGTGGCTCCTAGTGCTCCTAGTGGGAGCAGAGCCACCCCTTTTGTTCTCCTTTCAATACTGTGCGATCAGCGCGTGACAGGTATCAGCGGCTCTTCGCGCACTGGGTGAGTATGGCGCGTGTAATCAGGCAACAGAATGGGAGCCGGACGTCCTCCCTCCAGCCCCGCCTGCTGACGGGCCGCTTTCCAGTCGTGCAGATGGTTGATGGTCAGCTCGCCATAGCCAGAACGGAGCGCATACTCCGCCGCCGAGTGCCCTGCCCGCCTGCCGAAAACCACCACATCCAGCAGTGAGTTGCCCATCAGGCGATTTGTGCCATGTACCCCGCCGGATGCCTCCCCTGCCACAAACAGGCCAGGGATACCAGTCATACAGTTCGCATCAATGGCTATGCCGCCATTCTGATAGTGCAGGGTAGGGTAGACCAGAATTGGCTGGCGGGTCATATCAATGCCAAACCGTCTGAACTGGCGTACCATAGCTGGAAGCGCCTTCTCAATCGTTCCCGGCCCCCGGATCAGGTCAATGAGCGGCGAATCCAGCCAAACACCCGGCTGGCCGGTTGGTGTGATGATCCCGTTTCCTCGCTCCCTGCACTCACGGATGATAGCGGCAGACTCCACATCTCGCGTTTCGAGGGGATAGACGAATTGCTCACCATGGATATTGCACAACTGTGCCCCGATACCACGCACCTTCTCGGTGACGAGCTGGCCCAGAATCTGCTCAGGGTAAGCCGCCCCCGTGGGGTGATACTGCATCGTATGAAGGAAGGCCAACCGCGCCCCAACACGGTAGGCCAACACCAGCCCGTCCGCTGTTGCCCCATAATGATTAGTCGTTGCAAAGCCCTGATAATGCAGTCGGCCACTGCCGCCGGTAGCAATGACCACAGCTCTCGCCTGTACAACACGATACTCGCGCGTTTCGAGGTCAAGCAAGATAGCCCCCGTCACATTGCCTTTGCCGTCCGTGAGCAGCTCAATAACCGGGTTGAACTCCAATACTTGGATGCGGTCACTGCGGCTACGGACTTCGTCGCGCAGAACGCGCATGATCTCCGCGCCGGTATAGTCACGGGCTGAGTGCATCCGCTTGCGTGATGTTCCCCCGCCATGTGCTGTGCTCATCGTGCCGTCGGGGCGCTTGTCAAACATCACCCCAAGCTGTTCGAGCCAAGCAATGACTTCGGGAGCATCCATGACCAGCGCTTCAACCAGATCAGGGGCATTGTCGAAGTGTCCCCCGCCCATGACATCCAGATAGTGGATGGCGGGTGAGTCATTGGGCTGGCTGGCGGCCTGAATGCCGCCCTGCGCCATCATCGTGTTGGCATCACCAAAACGCAATTTAGTGACCAGCAGGACATGAGCACCATTCTCTTCAGCCAGCAGGGCCGCGCTGGCCCCAGCCCCGCCCCCGCCGACCACAAGCACGTCGCAGATGAAATCAGGCTCACCAGGCACAAAGACCGCCGGGTCTAAGTGTGCCGGGCCTTCTATTACGTCGGCCAACTCGTGGGGCATCCGGTCGCCGGCATTGACGCCCAGCCGGATTGGACGTGCCATCTCCTCAATGTAATCGGGGTGAAAACACCTTAATACCTCATCACGCTCGTCGGGAGTCATACGCGGGAAGGTCTGGCTCAGACGGGCTTGGCGGGTCGCCTCAACCTTAGCAATCGAGGCGAGCATTTCCTCAGTGTAAGACATGGTTTGCTTCCTCCGCTTTGTAGCAGTGAGCTATCAGCGTGCTGGTCACTTATTCAGGTTCAATATCACGCGAGTTATATAACTGTTGCAGGCTGGCCCTATCCATCGCCTTAAGAGAGGCAATCTTGGCATTGAAATCGCCTCGCCTGATCTCCTCAATTCGTTGCTCCAAATGAGCTGATCGGGGAGCCAAATAGCGTCCGTACAGGCGCCGGGATAGGAGGGCCACGTTGTACTGCGTCTCCTCGACCGGACAGCGGGCAGAACATAGCCCGCACGCAATGCAGTCAAACGATATGTCAGCGACAGCCGCAATATCTCCCCGCATGGCGGCGGCCATGTAGGCCCGCACGTCAATCTCTTGAGGGCAGGCCTTCGAGCATGTTCCGCAGGCCAGGCAACGCAGTATCTCAGGATAAAGCGTGAAGAGGGTTGCCGCCGTCGGCTCCAGCTCGCTCAGCCGGTAATCTGCACGCCGCGCTGGGAAGAAGGGTATCTGGGCCAGGTACATATTTGGCACTACAACTGTCTGGCAGGCCAGCGCAAAGTGCAGTGTTGGGTCGCCCTTGATCCGATAGACAGTGGCACACGCCCCACAGAAACCGCTACGGCAACCCACCCCGCGCGTCAGTGTATAACCCGCATACTCAAGCGCCTTGATGATGGTCAGCGTGGGGGGAACTTCCACCCGCTGACCCATAATGTAGATCGGAATGGTTTGATCGGTCACAATTCCATCTCCCAAACCGTAATGATGATGACGCCCATACTCACTGGGCCTCGAATTTCACTTACGCTGTACCTCTCCCAGCGTCACAAGTTCATCCCGCTGGAAAGTCGCTACAGGCAATGGCTCATGTATGTCACGCCCTGCCACATAATTGAAAATCCCCTGCGTCTGGCGGGCTACCGCCTGAAAGAGCGTGTCAACAGGCAGGTGAGCCGGGCAGGCACTGGTGCACAAGCCACACCCTACACATGAGGTAGTGACATGGCTAAGGCGCGTCAGTTGAAACGTGATCGTATCGCCGGGCAGGCGAGCCGCCCCTTTGCGTTTGGCCCAGCCCATATAGCGGCGCGGCTCATGGGCAAAGGTGCTGGTACGGAATAAGCACTCCTTGCAATAACAGATCGGGCAGGCCACCGTACAGTTGTGGCAACGCTGGCACAGCTCAAACTCCTCAATCAAGCCGGGGGTGCCATCCTCACGGGGGCGCATCTGGACAGCTACTGCGTCCAGCTCAGCCTCTCGTCTTGCATGCCGGGCCGCGACCAAGCCCTCTACTGCCTGCCGGTGCGAAGCGGTATCCGCGCCGTCGGTCAGGCCCAGCGGCCCCAGCAGTGACTCGTCCGCCAGTTCAAGCAGTATAGCCTGCCGGCTGTCCACCCCAATCGTATGCAGGCTGATGTCAGCATTCCAGGCAACAGGAGTCTCACAAATGGTACAGGCATGACGGAAAGGCAGGTCGCCGGGCGCATCGGGGCTGGCGGCTTGCGCGGCTTCCAGCACAGCGGCTGTGTAGCTGTCTGGATGACCACCCGCAGACTTCAGATCGGTCACCTCATAAGTGCCCACGCAATCCACGCCGATTGTCAGTAGTTGATCGTAACGTACCTGCCGGAGCTTGGAAAGTTCAACCGTAGCTCGTAACTCACATGGACGCATGACGACCGCAATGCGAGGCAGTGCCGTAGCAGGCCGTCCATTAGATGTATCTACAGGGCGTTCAGTGACCAGCGAGATCATTCGGGCACCGCTGATCGGGATGACCGGCAGGAGGGGATTGGCCAGCTCCATGTGAGCAGGATCAGTTACCAGTGCAGGCTGAACGGATCGCCCATCGTGAGTTTCGAGCGGCACCAGCACAGCTTCGACCAGCCCTTCACTGAGCAGACGCGCCAAGAAGCGGCGGATCGTATCCAGCGTCCCTTGTTCAGCAACCGGCAGGTTAGCAAAAACACTCATAAGCGGCTCTCCCTGTTGAGGCAGGGATCATTGCCCTGCCCCCAGACCATACTACATCCACGGCAACGACTCCCCCGCACTACGGCCGGGGGTATAACGCATGCGAGTTTGTATCTGACGACCCAGTACATAGCTGATGGCACACAGAGGGATGTCCTCCGGGCAATGGGTATGACACATCCCACAGTTAGAGCAACTGATCATTCGTGTGCTCTGGGTGACAAAGGCACTAATAAAGGCCTGCTTACCCTGCGTAAAGGCATCCTTCAAGTCTTCTGAACAGACAGGACAAGCTTCCACACAGTTGCCGCACAAGGTACACTTGCTCATATACCCCATGATGACGCCCATATGCCCGTCACTCAGCCCCAGCTCGTCCAGCCTCCGGCTGGCGGCCTGCTGACGCCTCGTCACAAGATGCCCCATCATGACTTCACGCTCAACCATTTCGCGCTCAGTGGCCTCACGGGCGGTAACTTTATGCAGTTTGAAGCGAACATCCTCCCGCTCGTTGGCAAGGATAAGAATCTGCTTGCTGGTATCTACCCCGATCAGACCAATCAGGATGTCCGCCGCCGCGTAGTCAGCCGCCGGACGATCGCAGAGCTGACAGGCCAGACGATAGTTCTCAGGCTCAATGCGGCCTGCCTGAGCCAACCGCAGTGCCTCGCGCATCAACCAGTGAGGATCGTCGGGATGGGTGGTCTCAGCCTCGCGGTAGTAGTTGAGTGTGTAAGTCGAAGCGCAGTCCAGACCGATGATTACCAGCCTGTTCAGGTCAAATTGATCCCGCTTAGCCATCTCGATCACCGCTCGCACCTCACATGGGCGCAGTACCGCCGCAAAACTGACATGGGGTTCAAGTTCCATCGCCTGCCTGAGCGCAATGGCGGCATTCTCCAGCATGATCGGCTGGAGGGGATCAGCCCTAGAGAGATCGGCGGCATCACGAATGGGCCGGAAGCGGAGGCCATCCCCCTCCGCCGGCTCTACCGGCGCAAAAAAGCGCTCTGCCACACCGCCCTCTAGAAGGGCTTTCAGGAAAGTATTTAGCGCTGTTGCGGGATTGTTGTCCTCAACCTCGATCACACGTCCAATCAACATGTTCCCCTCCCTTTAATTCATCTCGCCGGATCAGGGGTATCTCCGGCGGCTGGGCAAGAACGTGTGTTATACAGACCATTCCTCACGCATAGGTGTAGGGCCTTTGGCACGCAGGAACTCTGTCATCTCAGCCACGGTATCAGCGAAGAGACGCCCCTCGCTGGCACTGATCCAGCGCAACCAGACCCGTTCCGAGTCAAAGCCGGTCTGCTCTAGAATCTTTAGGAGTGTGGCGACACGCCGCCGTGCCTTGAAATTACCTTCCTGATAATGGCAGTCACCGGGATGACAGCCGCCGATCAGGACCCCATCAGCCCCGTCAGCCAGCGCCTTAATGACATACATGGGATCAACAGCACCGCTACACATCACGCGCACAATACGCACATTGGGGGGGTACTGTATCCGCGAAGTGCCGGCGAGGTCAGCCGCTGTATAGGTACACCAGTTGCACAGAAAAGCAACGATGCGTGGTTCAAAGTCCGAGTTGTTATCTGCCATATTATCCGTTTCCCTGTCTTGTAGCCGGGCGCTGATTGATCTCCCTCAGCCCAGGGCCGCGTCTAACATGCTGAGGATGCCGCGTGCCTCATACAGAGCCTGTCCCGCCGCGCCGTTCGGGCAGGTAGCCGCACAGGTCCCGCAACCCACACACAACAGCGGATCAACCTGGGCCACGCCGCGTTCCACATCAAGGGTGCGGGCATCTACTGGGCATACCTCAATGCATAAACCACAGCCACTGCAAATGCGCTCATCCACCGTCGCCAGCATAGCAGGAGACTGAAGCCCCCGACGCAGGAATAATGCCGCCCGCAGACCAGCGCCAGCGCCCTGCTCAATGGTCTCCTCAAGAGTAGCCGGGCCGCCGGCCAAGCCCGCTAGATACAGGCCGGGATAAGGCAAATCCATCAACTGGGATTTCACATTGACCGGCCTGAAGAAGCCGTCTTCGTCGAGCGGCACATTAAGCATCCGCGCCAGTTCAGACGTATCGGGATGAGGAACTATCCCGCTGCTGAGCACCAGCAGGTCAGCATCAAGCGTCACATCCTCATCTAAAACATCATCGTGCACGACTACCTTTTGCCCCTCAACACGAGGAGGTTTATCGGGCGTGTAGCGCAGGAACAGTACTCCATGACGGCGTGCTTCACTGTAGAGTTCCTCACTGAAGCCTGGGGTCACAATATCGCGGAATACTATCGTAACATGTGTCTGAGGGGCGATTTGTTTGACAGTTACAGCATTTCTAAGGGCGTCTGCACAGCACGTCTTGGAGCAATAAGGATGATCAGCGTCGCGCGTGCCTGCACACTGGATCATCACAATCGAAGAGGGGACGCCGCCTTCTGCTTTCCAGTTGGAGATGTAGCGGTTCAGATCGGGCTGTAACACAACCCCGCTGTCATTGATCCCGAAACCAACAGGCTCATGGTGTGCCGCCCCAGTTGCGACCACCAAGGCCCCATGAGCAATTGAGCGTTCACCCTCCGGGGTGTTCAGTGTCGTGATTAGGTGTCCCGGTCTTCGCTGAAACGCAGTGACAGAGCTGTGCAGGTGGACAGTGACGAGCGGATCAGTCTCAACGCGGGCAATGAGATCGGATAACCAGTCAGGAAGACCGCCCTCCCACTTCCCACCTAGCCGGTCATGCCGTTCAACTAGATGGGTCGGAAATCCCAGCCCGCTCAACGTACTGGCCGCCATCAATCCGGCCACACCTCCGCCCAGCACCAGCGCGCGCGGCTCCGGCTTCTGAACATGCACGGGAAGCGGGAAGACCCAGCGGGCCTGCTCAACCGCCATGCCGATCAACCCAAGAGCTTTTTGGTTGGCGAGTGCAGGCCAGATCAGATGGGCAAAGGCATCTGCCGCGCCCAACGCTACCGTCGTGACCGGCACGCCTGCTACATGAGCAGGATAATGACCATTCCGACGGGCACTCCTGCCCCCAATGATCACCTGGCTCAGATGATGCTCAGCAACCGCCGCATGCAGGCTTTCTTCCTCCACACTCAGGCCGACATGAACAACATCCGCCAGATGTCTGACCTGTTCAGCCAGCGATGCGATGTCGAGAGACTGGATCATCTCCCGGTCGCTGGTATCAAAGAACACTCCCACACGCGGCTGATCATAGGGAGAGCGGGTAACCACCTTCTGGCCCTCAGGGGCAGGCTCAATTGTGTGGGGGCCTCCTATCAACGTCAATGCCTGCGCCGCCGCCGCAGTGGCCTCGGCGGCAGTTGCGGGGACATCTTTTGGCTCATGGAACGCTCCGGCCACAAAAACGCCGGGTCGAGAGGTGGCTGTTGGCATATGAGGAACAGTGGCCGCAAAACCATACTCATTCAATTGAACACCGATCCGCTCTGCCATCTCCCGAACGCCGGCAGGAACGATCATCCCGACCTCAAGCACCACCAGATCGAACGGCTCTGTCAGCGAACGCCCATTCTCCGCATACTGAAGCAGGAGACGCTGAGTAGTCGGGTCCAGTTTGACTCCAGAGACTAGAGACCTCCGATAAGTCACACCTTTCTGGCTCTTCACACCGGCCAAGTAGCGCTCGTAGGTACGCCCTGCCGCACGAACATCCATCGTGAAGACCGCCACCTCAGCGGCAGGTGCACGGCGCTTGGTCAGTGAAGCGTGCTTGGCGGCAATCATACAGCAACCCGATGAGCAGTAGGGAACACCCAACAGGCGGTCGCGTGAGCCGACACAATGCACAATAGCGATACGTTGAGCAGGTTGTCCATCGCTGGGCCGTACCGGGAATCCTCGGCTCGGACTGCTGGTGCTGAGCATCCGCTCATACTCTAAACTAGTGATGACATTCGGATACTCGCCATATCCATAGGCGCCGCGCACGCGGGCGTTATTTGGGCCAAAGCCCGGAGTCAGGATTACCGCCGCGACCTCGACTACCTCGCTGGCAGGCTGTGCACCAAGGTCAATAGCATCATGCGGACACACCTCGACGCACCGCCCGCAACGGGTGCAGGCTACAGGGTCAATTACAAACGTCGGAGGGACAGCCTGTGGGAAGGGCTGATAGATAGCCTTATGACACTCTCCCAGCCAGCTTGAGCTAAGCCACCCCGTGCCTGCCGTCTCCGGGCAGACATCCGCACATAACCCGCAAGCCGTACAGCGGGAAGCATCTACATGGCGCGGGGCAGTGTCAAGCGTGGCCCGGAATGCGCCCGGCCCGCCCTCTAGGGCAGATAGGCGGGTTAGGGGTCGTATCTCAACTGCTGGATCGCGCTCACACTCCAAGAAGGGGCAGACGGCAGGAGGATCAGGGGCCATGAAGCAGACCCCGCAACTGTCAGTGGGGAAGGTCTTATCGAGCAGGATCAGCGCACCACCCAGCGTCGGGGCCTCATCAATCAGCAAAACCCGATGTCCCGCCCCTGTAATATGGAGTGCCGCCGCCGTTCCGGCAATGCCGCCGCCCACAACCAGAATCGTCTGCGCTTCACGTGTCATGCCACCAGCCCCAGTTTGCTCAACATTGGACGCGGGTTGACCAAATGTTTCTTCCACCATTTATCTGTGTCTGGCAGATCAAACGCCAGCCCCATCGCCTCAGTAAAATAAAGCGCAGGCATCTTAGCCTGGCCCTTACCAGACTGGCGCATCTCCAAATTGGTCTGGCAGAGGGGACAGGCTGTGATAATCGCATGAGCGCCAGTTGCGCGGGCCGCGTCCACGATGGTCTGTGTCATACGCCGAGCCACATCAGAACGGGAGATTGAAAGCGAGCCGCCACAGCAATCTACCGCATAGCTCCAAGTCAGAGGCTCTGCCCCCAGTGTGCGCATAATATCATCCAGCTCATAGGGATGCTCCGTGTCGGCCAGTTCACTGATCGAACGGGGGCGGGCCAGCAGGCAACCATAATAGGAGACAACCTTCAAACCCATGAGCGGCCTTTTCACATGGGCCGCTATTCGCTCCAGCCCCACATCTTCAACCATAATACTGATCGGTGAGCGCACGACAGCATTCCCCTGCAACGGGCCTCCCAGCGCCTCACCCAACCAGCCAAACTCGTCCGGATGGGCCGCGATCTCCTCTTGCGCCACCCGCAGGCGGTTGTAACAGGCCGCACAGGGCGCAACGGTCTCCAGCCCCGACTGCTCAATAAGTGCCAGGTTGCGGGCTGGAAGACCTACCGACAAGTTATGGCTCAGGTTATGTGCCGACGACGCGCCACAACAGTTCCAATCCTCGATCTCAACCAGCTTCAGCCCCAACGCGCCAAAGACAGCCTTGACAGAGGCGTCGTACTCCTGTGCCGTCGCATGGGCGCTGCAGCCGGGATAATAGCCATAAGTGAGTGAAGCTTCCGGAGTTCCCGTCACCACAGACCCCTTATCACAGAAAGCGTTACTCTCTTGCATGATCTGTACCCTGAGCCAGCTTATCGGCTCTGGCCGCCGCCTCGAATATCTGACGCACACCGGCCACCCCTTTGATACGCCGGGGAAGGATCGGTATCTTGCCGCGCAAAACCAACACGAGGCCGGAATCCATGTCACTGAGAAGGTCGAGGCTCCGCAGTTTATACAGACCTAACATGATCGCTTCATGCGAGCGCCCCAAGAACCGAACCACAGCTAGGTAAAGATGGTGGAACAGGAGAATACGCGGCTCAGGTGAGCGGTATCCCTCGGCGGCGCTGAGATGACGTAGTGTGTCCATCACCTTTGCCACGTCAATCCCATTGGGGCAACGCGCCGAGCAGGTCTCGCAGGTAGCACATAGCCAGATGTCCGGCGTTGTCAGAACACGTGCCTTTTCTCCCAGCTCAATTAGACGGATGACCCGATCAGGGCCATAGCGCATGTCAGCGCTGACAGGGCAGCCCGCCGTACAGGTATGGCAGTGGTAGCAGGTCTCAATGTGCTGACCGCTCAACCTGTTGACTTCTGACAGAAAAGTCGTGTCCATCTCAGCCATGCCGGCCCTCCCAGCACGATTCGAGCGCCGCATCCACCATAGCCAGCACCTGATCAGGCCGCGAATTGATCAGCCGCGACGCTTTATTCGGGCAGGCGACCACACAAGCGCCGCAACTCTGACACAGAGCAGGGTTGACAACCGCCACCTTAGCCCACGGATCAATTGAGCGGGCATCGTAAGGGCAGACCTCAAGACATACACCGCACCCTGCACAGATAGCAGGGTCAACAGTCGCGATAGTCGGGTCAAGCACCAGCTTGGGTAACGCAAACAGCCCCAGCACTTTAGAGGCCGCCGCGCTGGCCTGTGCAACAGTTTCAGGGATGTCACGCGGGGCCTGAGCCGTTCCGGCCAAAAACACCCCTGCGGTGAAGGTCTCAACAGGGCGCATCTTCACATGTGCCTCAGCAAAGAAACCATCAGCGCTCTGACTGAGACGGGCAAGCTGTGCTACCTGCGCCGCGTCATGGCGGGGGATCATTGGCGTCTGGAGCACCACCAGATCAGCCTCAACCTCGACAGCCAGCCCAGAGAGCGTATCGGCTCCCCAGACGATCACCTTGCCATCGCGCTCAAACAATCGGCTGACTTTGCCTCTCAAGTACAGCACATCTTCTTCCTGCATGGCACGCTGGACGACTTCGTCATAGCCCAGCCCCGCTGAACGAATATCCATGTAGAAAACAGTTGCCTGCCCCTCTGGTACAAGAGCTTTGTACTGCAAGGTCTGCTTGGCTGTCGTCATACAACAAACTTTAGAGCAGTATGCTACACCCTCTGTTGTGGATGCCGGCTCCCTTGCCCCTGCACATTGCAACCAGACAACATGTTGCGGGATTTGCCCATCGCTTGGACGGCGAACCTGCCCGCCTGTAGGGCCATCGGGGTTGAGCATGGCCTCAAAGCTCAGGCCGTCAATCACATTCGGGATTGCTCCCCCGCCATACATAGGCAGTCGGGTAAGGGGGAGCGTCTCATAACCGGTAGCAACTATCACAGCGCCAGCATCGAAAGTGTAAGGTTCTTCCTGCTCTCCATCATGCTGGATGACTTTGGCCTCGAAATTGCCTAAGTAGCCGCTCAGAGCTATGACTTCCGATTGCGTCAGCACCTGTATATTCGGGTGATGTGTCACCCGCTCGATTCGCTCTTCAAGCAGGCCAGGAGGTGCATTGAAATTCAGGTACGTGCCTGAAAGCCGCCTCATATGACCGCCAAGATAAGGTTCGCGCTCTACCAGCACAACCGCGTAGCCTGCATCTGCAATGTCGAGCGCCGCCTGAATACCCGCCAGCCCGCCGCCGATCACCAGAACACGGCGCGTGATAGCGGCCTCGCCGGGGGTGAGGGGTTCATCGCGCCTGATCTGTTCAACAACCGCCTTGATCACCTCAACCGCTTTAGCGGTAGCGGCGGCCCTGTCGCTCTGATGAACCCACGAACATTGCTCGCGGATGTTAGCCTGCTCAACCTGAAACGGATTTAGCCCCAGGTTGGCGCCAAGTGTCCGATAGGTTCTTAGATGCAGGTTAGGTGTGCAGGCCGCAACAATGAAACGATCAAGGTGATGCTCAGCGACCGCCTCGCCAATCAGCTTCTGCCCTGGGTCGGAGCACATATACTTGTAGGTTGTTGAAACGACTACATCGGGGTAGCCCTTGAGCGCTTCAGCTACGGCCTCTACATCTACGGTACTGCTGATATTCAAACCACAGTAACAGACAAAAACGCCAATCCGTGCGCTCATCGAGCCGCCTCCTCGATGGCTGGCGACTGCAACATCTCCTCGTGTTGCCAGCGGGCGAAAAGGCTCAACACCTTAGCCGCCGCCGCACTGCCTGCCGCAACTGTCTCTGGAATGTCGCGGGGGCCGATTGCCGCGCCGCAGAGGAAAATCCCCTCACGGGCACTGTCTATCGGGGCAAACGTAGAGTCAAGCGGCAGGTGAAAACCGTCAGGGCTTAAAGGCAGGCCAAGTGCCTGTGCCGCCTGAACAGTGCCCTGATTGGGCAACGAGGCAACAGCCAGCACCACCATATCCGCATCTACCGTAATTGCCCTGCCGCTGAGAGTATCTGCCCCATAAACGCGCACCTTATCGCCTGCCTGCTCCAGCCGGCTGACCTTGCCGCGCAGGTAGGCCACATGCTCTTCTTCCATTGCCCGTTGAATGAACTCATCGTAACCCTTGCCGCCCGCCCGTATGTCAATGTAGAAGATGGTAGCCTGACCGTCATGAACGCGGTGTTTGTAGAGCATCGCCTGCTTGGACGAGATCATGCAACAAATCTTCGAACAGTAAGCAACACCCTGATGTTGTGCTCCATTGCCGGCGCTCAAGGCCGGTTCACGCGAGCCAGCACACTGCACCCACACAACATGTTTGGGAATCGCGCCGTCTGAGATGCGCCGCACCTCACCGCTGGTCGGGCCGGAAGCAGACAGCAACCGTTCAAATTGGAGGGTTGTCACAACGTCAGGGATCATGCCGCCGCCGTATTCCGGCAACTTCTCGACCGGCAATAGATCGAGGCCCGTTGCGGCAATTATCGCGCCAACCTCGACATCCTCCCACGTATGCCCCATGCTGTGATCAAGCGCACCACGCTGGCAGGCCGCCACACATTGCAGACACTCGGCACACCCGCCGCAGTTCAGACAGCGGGCCGCCTCGGCGCGGGCCTGCTCCTCAGTCAAACCTAAGTGGATTTCGTCAAAGGTATGGCGCCGCCTATCTGGATCGAGGGAGGCTTCTACCTGCCGCCCTCCAGCACTCACACCGGCGGCAAATCGTTGCTCGATCTGGCGTTCGGTAGGACGGTAGACAGGCAGGCGTTCCTCCATCTGCCCCAGCATCTCCCCCCGCAAGTAGGCCGCTATGTTACGAGCCGCCTTGTGTCCAGCGGCGATGGCATCCACAATGAAAGTTGTCCCCGTTACGGCATCACCGCCGGCGAAAATAGCAGGATGGCTGGTCTGGAGTGTATCCGGATTCACAGCCACCAGCCCGCGCGGGCTTCGCTGGACGGACTCCCCCAGCGGCGCCAGGTCGGGCTTCTGGCCGATGGCAAAGATCACAACGTCAGCCGGAATAGTATGCCGCGAGTCAGGGACAGCCTCGACTTTCAACCCCTCAGAGGTAAATGAGAAAGAAGCTACTTCCTCGCAAGTGACACCAGTCACGCTCCCACTATCACGTTCTATTGCCAGAAAGTTACGAGAGTTAAAAATCTCGATCCCTTCCTCCCGGCATTCCCTGATCTCCCAAGCTGAGGCCAGCATCTTATCAGCAGGTTCCAGACAGGCCATGCCAACCCAGCCTGCCCCCAAACGGAGCGCCATCTGGGCCGCATCCACTGCAACATTCCCGCCGCCGATCACCAGCACGCGCCGCCCTCTCACATCCACCGGCTGGCCCAGCGCGGCTGTCCGCAGAAAGTCGGTCGCAACATGGACATCTGCTCCATCAGCACCCGGCAGGGGTAGTCTGCTCCCTCGATGAGCACCGACAGCCACAAAAACAGCGCTGTACCCCTCGTCAAGCAGTTTCTCAGCACTTTCTACACGAGTGTTCAGCCGCAGATCAACGCCCAGCCGAATGATGTCATCCACCTCACGTTGTACCACATCAGGGGGAAGGCGGTACGCCGGCACTCCGACGCGCATCATGCCGCCTGCCACTGGTAACGCCTCAAAAACTGTGACAGGAAAGCCCATGGTGACAAGGTCCCGCGCCGCCGTCAGCCCAGCCGGCCCACTGCCAATAATCGCTACCCGTTTAGCCTCTGTGACAGCAGGAGGGTCAATGGGCCTGATCTGATCGGGGTGCTGGTAAGCCCAGTCAGCCACAAACCGCTTAAGAGCGGCAATCGAGACCGGCTCATCCACAGCACCACGTGTGCAGGCATCCTCGCACTTATGGTTGCACACCCGCCCGCAGATCGAAGGGAAAGGATTATCCAGCCGGATCGTGTCGAAGGCATCAGCGTAACGTCCGGCGTTGATCAACGCCACATAACCTTGCGCCCGCTGATTGATTGGGCAGGCATCACGGCACGGGGCAGTGCCTTGTTTGCTGATCACATAAGCGCTAGGAATAGCCTGCGGAAAGGGTTTATAGACAGCGGCTCGCAGAGCCAGCCCTTCATCCGGTTCACTGGGCAGGCGCACCGGGCAGACTTTCTCACACTCGCCGCAGGCTGTGCAGTTAGCCACGTCAATGTAGCGCGGGTAATGATGCAACCTGACCGTGAAATGGCCAGGCTCTCCGCTGACGGACTCAACCTCAGTGCACATTATCATGCGGATGTTAGGGTGACCGTTAACCTCAGCGGTGCGTGGTGTCAGGATGCATTGGGAGCAGTCCAGCGTGGGGAACGTCTCGCTGAGCTGAGCCATCTTGCCGCCAATGTTTGGCAGTTTGTCTACCAACAGAACCTGATAGCCGCTATTGGCAATATCCAGCGCGGCGGTCATTCCGCCAATACCGGCGCCAATCACAAGTGCAGTTGTGTTAGGCTTCCCGGTCATAACCAACCTCTGGCACGATCACACTACCTGCATACTCCGGCAGGCCGAACGCCGCCGCCATGACCTGTGTAAAATAAACTACCGGCAACCTTTGTTCATCAGGCAGATGTCTTTGCGCCTCAGACAGGTTGTACTGACACAGAGGACAGGCTGTGACAATCATCTCGGCCCCAGCCTGACGGGCTGAGTCCACCACTCTGCCGGAGAGGCGCTCGGAGGCCTTCGGCTGGCTGACCAATAAATACGATCCACAACATTCTGCCTGATCCGGGAAGCTGACCGGTTGAGCGCCCAGGGCGGCTATCAGATCATGGAGGATAGTCGGGGCTTCCGGGTCATCCAGAGTCATCTCAGCCTGAGGGCGGAGTAATAGACAGCCATAGTAGGGGGCGAGCCTCATGCCCCTCAGAGGGGTGGTCGTTCGTGCGCGGACAGCTTCCCAGCCCACGTCGTCGCGCAGGATGTCCAGCAGATGGCGGACCCGCACCGTTCCCGTGTAATCCCCCTCTTCAACAAACAAGTTGAGCCGCCGGGTCGCCTCCGGATGGGTGCGCAGGAAATGATCGGATCGTTTCAGAACATTGAAGCAGACGGCACACAGGGCTGTTACATCGTTTCCCTGTTCCTCGGCGGCGATTAGAATCCGGGCCGGGGCGAGCATATCCATCACGTTTTCGGTATTCAAGGGGAAGGTAGCGCCACAGCAGTTCCAGTCATCCAGTTCAGCGAGGTCAATACCCAGCGCCGTTGCGACTGCCCGTCCTGACGCATCATAATCCGTGGCTGTGGTGGAAAGTGTGCAACCGGGGAAATATGCATATTGTCTGGTCATTGCTATTTTCCTGCTTTTCGCAGTGCCCCTACAATTGCCATCTGAGGCGCATGAGCCAAGAGTGTTGGATCAAGCTGGGTCACACTTAGCGGCGGATTGCCCTTCCGCAACGCCACCTGACGCAGGGCTTCCATAATGCGCGGTATATCCACCCCCTTCGGGCAACGTGCCTGACACATCAGGCAGGCGGCACAAATCCAAGGGGTACGGCTGTCCAAAACGTCTTCGATCCCAAGCTGGGCCAGCCGGATCACCTGATTGGGCAGGTAGTCCATCTCATCTACAAGAGGGCAACCGGCTGAGCAGCGTCCGCACTGGTTGCAGTCCAATAAGTGTTGCTCACTTATCGATTCAACGTCCCGCACGAACGGGCCATGCAAACTTTCGGGTCTTAGGATGATTCTCAAAGCTTATCTCCCCTGCCGCATGAAACATTTCGCGAAGCCACACAATCGTGCCTTGCCGGGTTTCAGAAGGAGTCAGGAGAAAGAGAGGAGAAGTCGCCCGTGCGATAAGAAGATATATGGCTCCGCCTGCTATTTTAGAGTATGCTGATCAGAAAAATGATTTGGTAGTGACAAAAGTCGCTAATGTCACTACTGAGTGTAATAGAAAAACCTCCCAGACTGGGAGGCGACAGGAAGGCTATCCACATGATAGAACGGAGGTCAAGCCGATTGAGATTGGATGCCTGCTTCAGCCATCGTTCGAGTCTTAGAAGCTTCCAACAGGCCGATCCATATCGAAGCCAGCACAAGCGCCGTTACGACTACAGCGAGAGCCGCAGGCTGTGTACTCAACAAAGTAAGCCAGCTCACCAGCGAATCGATGAGCAGGCCAGCCGCCGAGACCAGCAATCCAAAAGTTTGAGCCGCATAACTAAATACCAATCCCACTACCGGCCAGCTCTCTATTCCGCGATACAACCCCAGCGTGAAAAACAGCGCAGGAGCTATCACGCTGATTGTGGCGGCCACCACTACACTGATCAGCCCCACCACCAGCCAAGGGTACCAGCGGCGGCGGGTTTCATATGCCTCAATGCGGGACATCACACTAGCCGTGAAGCTGGCCGGTGGAGATATAACCGGCTGATTTCTAAACATGGCATCAACCAGTTTGAGTTGCGACAAAGTGTCAGCACACAGGCTACAGGTTTGCACGTGCCTGCGCAACTCTTCCTGCTCCTTACGGCTAAGCATCCCATCTAGATAGAGACTGATCAACATCTCATAAGACTCATGGGAGTTATAGATCATTGATTATGCGCCCTCCATTGCTACAGCGAGGTCAGAAGATTTACCAGAGCGCAACTCGCCTGCCAGTATCTGCCGCGCACGGAACAACCGCGACTTGATCGCACTCTCAGTAGTTCCCAGCATCTCCGCAATTTCAGCATAAGACATATCATACCAGTAACGCAAGATCACTGCCGCGCGATATTCTGGGGCAAGGCTGGCCAGCAAGCCCTGAATCGCTGTATCACGCTCTTTGCTCACAAATGCCTCCTCAGGTTCCGGCATATTGCTTGTCAAGGCCGGATGAGGCGGTAGAGGCTCCTCAATCGAGAGCCAGATCAGGCGCCGCTTACGTAAGCGATCAATACAGTAGTTAGACACGATAGATAACAACCATGTCTTAAACGATCTCTCAGGATCATAACTGCTGAGATGCTGATAGGCACGTAGAAAAGCCTCCTGTGCCGCATCTTCAGCCTCACGCGCGTCGCCCAACATGCGATAGGCTAGATTGTAGACAGCCTGCTGATACGATTCTACCAGCTCTGTAAAGGCTTGGCTGTCACCTTGCAAAACGCGGGCGACCAGCTCCTGATCGTTGTCCACATCTCACCTGCTTGCTCTGTGCCAGAAAATGCGACATCTTCCTCGTATCTGGCATACTTCCCATACAGTCTGTACGTAAATCCCAGCCTCCGGGTTGCTGTTTGCCTTTGATTGCGAATGCCAAGCCAACCCATGAGGCAAAAGGCTTGGGGCGTAGGGTTAGCGTAGGTTAAGCGTAGCTTTGCCGACAGGATAATTAAGAAAACTGGCTTTATTATTTACAGTGAAGGGCGAAAAATCTCTTCTTCTCCTCCTTTGAATGAGAGCCGGGGTCGGCGTACCCGGCTCTCGACGATTCTTAAGGAGGAGACCTTTTTATCTCGGCGCTGTCAAACGGACTATCAGCCACTCTAGCGCCAGCACTGGCTCTTTCTTGCCGGTCTTTATCTCTTTATCAGTATCAAGCAGGAAGCGATAGATGCGTTCAAGCTGTTCGAGCCTGTACAGCCGGGCCTGTTCTGCCATCTTGCGTGCCACAAAGTCGTGTATTCCTAGCGCCTGAGCCGCACCGATCGGCGTTCCTCCCTCGTCCAGATGTTCCCGCATCTGGATCAACAGGCGGTACTGTCTCACAATCATGCCAAAGACATGAAGCGGATCATAGCCTCCTTCAATCAGTTGACGCAACAGGCTAAGGGCAACCTTCCCCTTCCGCTGGCCAAGAGCGTCCACCATATCAAAGATTCTTGCCTCAGACTCATAAGGTGTCAGCAAAGCAACATCTTCGGCGGTGATCGGGCGTTCACCGCCGACATAGGTCGCCAGCTTGGCAAGTTCTGTATCGGCCATGACCAGATCATCGTGAATGCGCTCGGCCAACAGCCGCGCCGCTCTCTCTTCTATCACTGCGCCGTACCTCTCAGCCCGCCTCCACAACCAGTCATAGATTTGCCCGCGCGGCAGGTCGAAAAGCAGTACCTTACCACGCGGGTCAGCCTCGACGAGGTTGATCAGCTTTTTGAGGGCTTGAAGCCGCACAGCCTTTCGCTTCTGCTCGGCAGGGGAGTCATCAGGAGCATCATCACGCAGGCCTGTTTCAACAAAGATCAATCGGCTCCAGTCAGGAAGTGAGGCAATCAGATCAGGCAATCGGTCAAGAAAGGCCCGGCCATTGGGGAAATGGGTCAGGTTATCAACCAAGACTAACCGGACATCAGCCAAGAATGGTGAGGTCTTCGTTGCCGACTCAAGGTCACTCCACTCTACAACACCCCCATCCAGCCGCGTCATGTTCAGATCAGCCATAGAGGGATCAAGCAGTTGAGTGCAGTAATCAGACAGATGTTCCTTGAGAGTCGGCTCATCCTGCCCATAATAGACATATACTACAGGAACAGGGCTACTCATGACCTGCCCTCAATTCCTCAAGCGCCGGAATCAGCTCCGGCAACTCATTGATGACGGCATCAGGCACGACATTCCCCAGATCAACAGGGCGGTAAGGAGTATGGATCAGAATGCCGCGCAGGCCGACATTCTGTGCGCCGGCAATATCCACGTCAGGACGATCACCCACATAGGCGACCTGCTCCGGTTCAAGCCCCAACCGCCTGACGGCTTCCATGAAGATCGAAGGGTGCGGCTTACTGTGAGAAGCCTCGCACGAGTAAATCCGTATCGGCAAAATATCCAATACACCGTAGCGGGCCAAGTGCCGGTCATGGATATCTGAGGCCCAGTAAGTGTTGGAGATCAAACCAAGCTGATAGTGGAGAGTACCTAATGCCTCCAGTGTCGAACGAAGGCCTTGTCGAGGAAAAACCAGCCGGTCATAGGGCTGGTAAAAGTCCTGCCTGAGACGTTTCCATTCCTGATCAGACAAAGCCACCCCGGCTTCTGCCAGACCAGCCCGAACGGGCTTTTCGATAAGCCCGCTGATCAAATGCCCATCCCGTGCGGCGATGTCCTGTTGAACAGCCCTTTCAACAGAAGCCAGAAGGTCTTCTAGAGGAGGAAGCACGAGGCCTTCAGCGCACAGACGCTCGTACACAAGCCGGACGCCCTCTTCGCGGACACGCCGGAAGGTCTGATCGGGTACAACCTCCCGCCAATCCCGATAGTATAGTAATGTGCCGCCCAAATCGAAAAGAACCGCTTGGAGCCGCATGGGATCACCGCCAACCGGGGTACCAGAAATCAAGCACTTTCAAGATGCCGCTCAAGGTATCAACAACAGCGTTGGGCCTGATCGAGTCAGTCAGAACGGCATCTGCGCGGCGTACCCATATCGCCCGCATCCCTACAGCCTGAGCACCAGCAACATCATGCTGGAGCGAGTCGCCTACAAAGACAGCATTAATAGGCGGCACGTCCAGCCGTTGGAGTATCACCCGAAAGACCTCTGGATGCGGCTTGAACTTGCCAATATCACCGGCTGTCAGGCGCACATCAAGATAGTCGAGCAGGCCATAGGCACGCAACTCAGCATCGCGCATACGCATTGGCATCATTGCATTGGTGAGCAAGCCGGTACGCAACCCTGCCGAACGTAAGGTGTGGAGCACCTCCATAGTATCCTCAAAAGGCCGAACGCCGGGGATCGCATCCCAAGCAAACAGCCCATCCAGCCGCCGGAGATCAAGCTCATCCAAATTCAGGCCCAGGTCAGCGAACACCTGATGCAAAACGCTGAACTGAGGCGGACATTCCCAGTGGGGCGGGTTCATAGCATTCCAAGCCTCACGGGTTCGGTCGCCGTATATCCGAACCACCTCATCAAGAGCAGGCAGGCGATACCCCTCCGACTTCAGATAATCATAAATCGGGCGCAGATGCTCACGGCTGACATCGGCCCATTCCCCCTCTCGCCTGCTCCAATCTATGAGTGTTTCATCCATGTCAAATATTACTGCACGCAACATACTGCCTGTCTCATTTCCGACCCATTGCGTAACTGGAGAGTGATGTCCCGAGGCGCGGCAGGCAAAGCAGAAGCGCCAAAGCGCTTGGCCCATCGTTCAACTCGCCGTTCATCACCATCTTCGCCACCATATCGGTTTCGAAGATATGGCATTCCATCACTTCTGACGGCTCCCGTTGCGGCACGCTGAGCACCACGTCATATGCCAAGAACACATGGGACAGCTCATTACAGATGCCCGGCATTGTATAGAACGAAGCGACCAATTCGAGATGCTCTGTGTGTCCGCCTATCTCTTCTGCCAGCTCCCGCCGGGCCGCCTCAATAGGCCTTTCACCTGCTTGCAGGCTACCAGCGGGAACTTCCCAGAGCCAGCCTCCCAGTGTATAACGATAGTTCCTGATCAAGGCTAAGCATCCATTAGTCAGCATTGGCACAATGAACACAGCCTGTTGTCTTTCAACCACTGTGTACACGCTCTCACTGCCATCGGGCAGGCGGATGTCATCCTGACGCAGGTTATACCAAGGGCTACGCCAGATCACACGAGAACGGAGTGTCACAAAGGGGCTGTCAGACATCACATCATCCTTCGTAGCTGGCAGACAACAATCCGGATTTTAACACTTCTTGAGGGATATACGCACCCAATGCAACGTTCGAGCGTCAGTACATCTTTGCCAATGATGCACCCCCTGCCCAGCTTAAGTGCTTTCATGCACAATATTCCAATGTATAATGAATGCAGATGGGCAACCTATTCGGGTAGGATGGTGAAGACCCTGTTCCCAGATTTGACTCCCTCCCCTCTCATACTACACTTATCTATCAAAGCCGACTCTCGTCTTCTCCTCTACCTTTCCCCAACTGGCTAAGCTCAAGTTGATGCTTTAGTTGCATCCGCTCTTGGGGAGTGGAATCATGCAGTTCTCGAAGTCATCAAAGGAGGTGGATTGGGAAGGTTGCTCGGCTAAGAAGGGATGTTGCCTTTAGTTTTGTTTCCTGTAAGCTGGAGCTACGGAGGAGAGAACCCCTATGTTTCGAAAGAAAGCCTTGCTCATCGCAGTATGGGCGATGATCCTGATCATTGGCTTTGTGCTGAGCGCCTGTGCCGCTCCCACAGCAGGTGCGCCAGCCCCTGCTGAAAGAACCACTCATGGTCACCCTGCGCTTGCTGACGTGCGGGTTCGTCAAGCCATTGCACTGGCCATTGACCGCGAAGCCATCACTAGAGACCTACTGCTCGGCCTGACAGAACCAGCCGCCACCTTCTGGGACAACACGCCTTATGCCGACCCCTCCATTGAGCCTTGGCCCTATGACCCTGAACGCGCTAAGCAACTGCTTGACGAGGCAGGCTGGATTGACAGCAACGGCGACGGCGTCCGCGACAAGGACGGCCTTGAGCTTGTCTTGACATACGGGACGACAACTAAGGAAATCCGTCAAGATGTTCAAGCGGTCATCCAGCAACAGCTTGCCGCCGTCGGTATCAAGGTAGAGCTGTCTAACTACGACCCTGACATCTTTTTCGCCAGCTATGGCGAGGGAGGCCCTGCCGCTACCGGTCAGCTCGATATTATGGAGTGGTCAGACGTTCCCTATGGCTTCCCTGATCCCGCTTCGGCCTACTGGCTGTGCAGTGAGATACCAAGCGACGAGAGCCCGGCTGGCACCAATTATCAGTACCTGTGTGATCCAGAGCTTGACAGGCTGTTCCAGCTTCAGGCTACCCAAACAGACTTCGCCGAGCGACAGCAGACCTTCTGGCAGATCAGCCGCCTGATGTTTGAAAACGTATATTGGCTCGGTCTCTGGCAGGACCCGGACCAGTATGCAGTCGGCCCTCGTCTGCTAAATGTCAAGCTGTCCGGAGTGACTCCGTTCTTCAATGTGGCAGAATGGGATGTGGCCGACTCAACAGGCGATCGGAAGATCGCTACCTTGAGCTGGACACAAGAGTTCGACTCGCTGAACCCGCACTACACCAACATGTTCTTCTCCACCATCACCCAGCAATTCTGGAACTGCTGGGCTTGGCAGTTCGACGAGAATAACGAGCCATATCCCCATCTCGTGACTGAAATCCCCAGCGAAGAGAATGGCGGCATTTCAGCCGACGGCAAAACCATCACGATGCATCTGCGGGATGATATTGTCTGGTCCGACGGCGAGCCGATCACCTCAGATGACTTCGTCTTCACCTATGAGACGGCCATTGACCCGCGCAACACGGTCACCACAGCTTATCCCTATGACAGCATCGAAAGCATTGAGGCCCCCGATGAGCGGACAGTCGTGATCCGTTTCGCCGAGCCGTTCGCGCCGTGGCTGGGCAGTCTGTGGCACGGCCTGTTGCCGGCACACATCCTAAGGCCGGTCGTCGAAGCTGACGGTACTCTCGACAATGCCGATTGGAACACAAACCCGACTGTCGGATGCGGCCCCTTCGTCTTTGTGGAGTGGGAATCTGGCAGCTACGCCCGCTTTGTAGCCAACGAGAACTACTGGCTTGGCCGGCCAATCCTTGACGAGATATTCATCCGCTTCGTGCCTGATGATGCCTCGCAGGTAGCGGCGCTTAAAGCCGGCGACGTGGACATGGGCATCTTCATCTCCTACCCCGACATTCCTGGTCTGCTGGAGGCCGGCATCAATATTGTCCGAGTTAACTCCGGCTACAATGAAGGGTTGTATCTGCTGAGCGGCCAGTAACCTAACTAGGTCACTCCAGTGAGATTCGACAGGCCGGGACAGGGCAGTCCTGTCTCGGTCTGTCGTAAGTTGCATGAATGCCTAGAGATGCTTGAGAGAGGCAAACATGACCCGCTACATCATCCGACGTCTTCTACAGGCTGTTCCCCTCGTCTTTATCATTAGCATTGTGTTGTTTGTGCTGATGCAAAATATGGGTGACCCGCTGGCAACCATGGGGGGACGCACAATCACACGTTCTGCCGAGCGTGAGCGCCTAGCCCGCCAGCTTGGGCTGGACAAGCCGATCATGGTTCAATACCTTTATTGGCTGGTTGGTAACGATTGGACCAAGGTTGACTTAGATGGTGACGGAGTGCCCGAAACACCGGGCCGCCGGCGCGGGATTCTCCGCGGGGACCTCGGCATGTCCATTGTGAATCGGGGCAAGACTGTTGTTGAAGTCATCTGGGAAAGACTGCCCAATACTCTGCTGTTGATGCTCACCTCTGAGGCGGTGATCATCATTGGTGCGCTTATTCTTGGAATCTATTCAGCCCTGCGCCAATACTCCGTTCTGGATAACCTGACCACTACCCTTACCTTTGTCTTTTACTCTCTGCCTGTCTTCTACTTTGCTCTCCTATCTATGTACATCTTCTCGGTCAATTTCAAGCGCTGGGGACTGCCCTATCTGCCTACAGTCGGCATGTTCGATCCACAGGTGGGACGGACCCCCGGACAGGTCATCCTGCATATGATCCTGCCGGTGATGACCCTCTCGTTCGGCTACTTCGCCGCTTACAGCCGTTACATCCGTAGCACGATGCTTGAGGTAATGAGCCAAGACTATATCCGCACAGCTAAGGCAAAAGGTCTGCCGTACCGTGACGTGGTCCTTGTGCACGCGCTCAAGAATGCATCACTTCCTATCGTAACAGTGGTCGGGCTTGACCTCCCCTTCCTGCTGGGCGGAGCTGTTGTTACAGAACGGATATTTGCGTGGCCCGGCATGGGAAGGCTCTTCCTTGACCATCTTACCCGCGCTGATACGCCTGTGGTGATGGGCATCTTGATGATGACGGTTGTCGCTGTGGTGCTCTTCACCCTCATCACCGACATCACATACGCGTGGCTCGACCCGCGTATCCGTTACACCTAAGAGAGGGCCATATGAGCACCGCAACAGAGATAAGTAGTTCCATATCCCAGCCCTCTTCAGACCAACTAGCTCCACCATTGAGTTTGGGGGAGCTGACGTGGAGGCGCTTCCGACGGCATAAAATGGCGCTCTTCGGTGCGGTAGTGCTGATCCTATTGTTCCTCTACTCATTTGGGGGTGCGTTATTTGTCTCTGAGGATTATGCCAACCTGACTGACACTACCCTGCGCCTTCAGCCCCCTTCCGCTGAGCACCCCTTCGGTACAGACACCGTCGGAAGAGATATTCTGGCCCGCACACTGTATGGGGGACAGATTTCGCTGTTGATCGGAATTGCCGCCGTTCTAGTCGAGACGATTGTCGGCATCCTGATTGGGGCAATTGCCGGCTTCTATGGCGGCTTTCTGGACAGCCTGCTGATGCGGATGACGGAGGCCGTTGTCACCATCCCGCAATTGTTCCTGCTATTAGTCATGGCCAAGTTCTTTGCAGGGCGTGTACCTAATATCGTTTTGCTGGGGCGCACTTTCAGCGGCAGTGTGGTTGTGATCGTGTTGATCATCGGCTTGACAAGCTGGCCCTATCTAGCCCGCATTGTACGTGCAGAGTTCCTCTCCTTGAAAGAGAACGAATTTGTTCTGGCCGCACGTGCCACTGGCACGCCAAATTGGCAGATCATCTTTCGGCACATCCTGCCCAACAGCGTCGCCCCGATTGTAGTCTCAGCTACATTGGGAGTAGCCAATGCCATCCTGACCGAGTCCTACATCAGCTTTCTAGGGCTAGGCGTCCAGCCGCCGACAGCTACGTGGGGAAATATGCTGGACGGCGCTTACAACTATATTGAGACCGCACCTTGGTTGTGGATTTTTCCAGGCACCTTGATCGTATTGATCGTGCTGAGCATCAACTTTCTGGGTGACGGCCTGCGCGACGCCCTCGATCCGCGTAGCCGCGCTGTCTGAACAGCCTGTGAGGAGTCCCCAATGAGTACCCACACCCTGCTTGAGATCCAAGACCTGAAAGTGCGCTTCCACACACCGGAAGGCACAATCTATGCAGTAAACGGCATCTCCTATGAACTGGCTGAGGGCGGCACATTGGCAGTGGTTGGCGAGAGCGGTTGCGGCAAATCAGTCAGCATGTTGTCCATTCTGGGCTTGATTCCTGTCCCGCCGGGCGAGATCGTAAGCGGCAAAGCCCTGTACCGAGGGACAGACCTCCTTTCCCTGTCCGAGTCAGAGCTGGAACATATCCGCGGCAAAGAAATAGGGATGATCTTTCAAGACCCTATGACCTCGTTGAATCCGGTCCTGAGCATCGGGTATCAGCTCACTGAGCCTCTACGGGTGCATTTGGGAATGGATCAAAGGCAGGCTGAGGAGCGGGCTGTTTCTCTGCTGGAGTCAGTTGGCATTCCAGCACCCGCCCCCCGACTGCGTGATTACCCGCACCAGTTTTCAGGGGGGATGCGCCAGAGAGTCATGATCGCCATGGCGCTGGCCTGCAACCCCAGCCTGCTCATTGCCGATGAGCCGACTACGGCTCTGGATGTGACCATTCAAGCCCAGATTGTTGAACTGGTGGTCAGAATGCGCGAACGCCTGGGGATGGCGATCATCTGGATCACACACGATCTGAGCGTCGTGGCCGGCCTTGCCGAGCGCGTGATTGTGATGTATGCAGGTTACATTGTAGAGAAAGCAGATGTCAACAGCCTCTACAGTGACCCGCGCCACCCCTATACAGCGGCGTTGCTGGCCGCTCTTCCACGCGCGGATCGCCGCCGCGGAAGCCGCCTGAAGTCAATCCCCGGCGCACCGCCGAGTATGCTGGTCGAGCCGAAGGGATGCCCCTTCGCTCCACGCTGCGAACTTGTCATCGAGAGATGTTGGGCAGAGAATCCCTCTCTGACACCTGTGGACGACCACCACGAAATTGCCTGCTGGGTTGACATCCAGACTGGAGCTCCACGATGAGCGCTTCTCAGCCTTTAGTCCGAGTGACTAACCTCAAGAAGTACTTCCCCATCACCCGTGGGATCGTTATCCAGCATACAGTGGGATATGTACGGGCTGTAGATGATATCTCTTTCGAGATCACCCGCGGTGAGACGCTGGGTCTGGTCGGAGAGAGTGGTTGCGGCAAGACGACCGCTGGCCGCACATTGCTGGGGCTTTATCCGCCTACAGCCGGGGAAATCGAGATAGACGGGCACAACGTGCGCCGCGCCAAAGGGCAAGAGCTGCTCGCCATACGGCGCAAGGCCCAGATGATCTTTCAAGACCCCTTTGCTTCGCTCAACCCACGCTGGACAGTGAACGCAATTGTCAGTGAGCCGTTACGTGTCCACAGGCTGTGTGAAAACGAGAAAGCACGCATCGAGCGTGTCAAGGAGCTGTTGGAGCTGGTAGGGCTGAATGCGCGGTACGTTAACCGCTTCCCTCATGAGTTCTCTGGCGGGCAAAGACAACGCATTGGCATTGCACGGGCACTAGCCTCCGATCCACTGTTCATTGTGTGCGACGAGCCGATCTCCGCGCTGGATGTCTCTATTCAGGCACAGGTTGTCAACCTGCTGGAGGACTTACAGGATCAGTTCGGCCTGACCTACCTTTTCATAGCCCACGATCTGGCTATGGTGCGGCACATCTGCGACCGGGTGGCGGTCATGTATTTAGGGATCATCGTAGAGTTAGGCAACCGCGACGATCTCTATGAGGAGCCGCTCCATCCCTATACACGCGCCCTGCTGTCTGCCGTTCCAACACCTGATCCCGAAAATGAGCGCAAACGCCAACGCATCATCCTGACAGGAGATGTGCCTAGTCCTGTCAACCCGCCAAGTGGCTGTCGCTTCCACCCTCGGTGCCCCATCGCTAAGGCACATTGCAAGGAGGCTGTGCCGGAGTGGCGTGAAGTAAGGCCAGCTCACTGGGTAGCCTGCCATGAAGTCTCTTAACTGAGATAAGCTGTTTTTACAAATTACAAATCTGAGGGGAGAGAGTAGATGCTTCGCCCTAGCGTACGGTTACTTGAAGATTCTATCATTCGCCGCACCCTTGATGAGGCCCACCAACTGCTTGAAGACCCCGGTGTACGTGTCCATTCTGATCGCGCCCTGGGACTTCTGGACGGGGCAGGTGCTCAGATCGATCACCAAACACGTGTTGTCCGCATTCCTCCTGATGTAGTCCAGCGCTGTCTGGAGACTGTGCCGCGCTCATTCTATCTATATGACTCAGCAGGCAAACCAGTCGTCCACTACGGGGGTGATGACATCCATTTTGACCCCGGCTCAGCGGCAATAGAGTTTCTTGATTATCGGGCTGTCAACTCCCGTCCTCCCGTGACGAAGGATTTGGTAGCGGCCACACGTCTGGCGGATGCACTTCCCTCCATTGATGCTGTCAGCACATGTCTGGTCAGCTCAGATGTGCCGCAGGAGGCCGGCGATTTGTATCGTCTCTTTCTGGTGTTGCTTAACGCCCATAAGCCGGTTATCACAGGGGCTTTTGCGGTCGAAACATGGAAGGTGATGTACGATCTGCTGGTTACTGCCGTTGGCAGTGCGGAGGCCCTGCGCGAAAAGCCGGTTGCTGTCTTCGATGTGTGCCCCTCTCCGCCGCTCCTGTGGAGCGAGATCACCTGCGAGAACCTGATTGACTGCGCCCTGCACGGAGTCCCGGCTGAATTGGTCTCGATGCCCCTAACCGGCGCGACCAGCCCCGTCACGTTGCTGGGAGCAGTCACTCAACATGCCGCTGAGTGCTTGAGCGGGATTACCATCCACCAACTGGCCAATCCGGGTGCCCCGATCATATGGGGGGGATCGCCAGCCGCTTTTGACATGCGCACCGGTGCACCCCCGATGGGTGCTATCGAAACCATGATGATTGACATGGCCTATACACAGGTGGGCAAATCATTAGGGCTGCCCACACATGCTTATATGGGGATGAGCGATGCCAAGATAATAGACGCCCAGTGCGGTTTTGAGTCGGGCATCGGCACGATTCTGGCCGCGCTGGCAGGGGTGAACATGATCTCTGGTGCGGGTATGCTGGACTATGAGACCTGTTTCAGCCTAGAGAAGCTGGTCATTGATGCCGAGATGATCGCAATGGCTAAAAGGCTGATCGAAGGTATCGTACCGCGCGGGGAAACGCTCGCACTGGAGGTTCTGCGTGAAGTCGGGCATAGTGCCAACTTTCTGGCCCATCCGCATACACGCCGATGGCTACGCGAGGAGATCATGATGCCAAGCCCGGTTATTGATCGCGATGCACGGGGCGAGTGGGCGGCCAAGGGGAGTACAACCATCGAAGATCGCGCCCACCAGCATGTCCAGAAATTGCTGGCCGAGTGGAAGCCTAAGGAGTTGGCAGAAGAGATCGTCGCCGAGCTGGAACACATTACACTGGCGGCACTGCGCAAGGCAGGCATGGATTCTCTGCCGGCGCGGTAGCTGGCCGCTTTTAATTTGGCCTTTCTCTCACTAAGGAGTCGTTATGGCAGTCAAGATCAAATCCATCACCAACCCTCGCCTGAAGCTGGACATCTTAAGCCGGGAAGACGTGGAGCGGATCCACACTGCTACGCTGAACATCATCGAGACAACGGGGGTGAAATTCCCTTCCACCCGTGCGCTGGACATCTGGGAGGCCCATGGCGCAACGGTCAACCGGGAAACCATGATCGTCAAGGTCCCTGGCCATCTAATAGAAGAGGCTCTTCAAAAAGCTCCTCCTGTTTATACATTGGCCGCACGGGACCCCTCACAGGATTTACCTATGGACGGCAACCACGTCTTTGTTGGTACAGACGGTTGTGGTGTGACCGTGATTGACCCCTTCACAGGCGAACATCATACCTCGCGCCTGCAAGACGTGGCCGACATAGCCCGTGTGGCGGACAGCTTGGAGGAAGTTGCCTTTCATTGGGTGCCCGTCTCAGCACAAGACTGCCCCCCCGAAACACGGGGACTGTATGAACTGCGGGCAGTCTGGATGAACTCAACCAAACATGTCCAGACTGAAAGCATCTACTCGGAACATGAGGCACGGGCCGCAGTCGAGATGGCGGCGGCCATCGCCGGCGGTAAAGAGGCATTGCGTCAGCGCCCCGTTCTTTCGGTGATGCAATGTTCTCTGTCTCCACTGGCTCATGACGGAGGAAGCGTGGAGGCGGCACTGGTTGCCGCTGAGGCAGGCCTGCCAACCGGCTTTATGACAATGGCCTCATGCGCCTCAACGGGGCCAGTGACGATGGCGGCCAACCTTGTGGTAGGGAACGCAGAGGTAATCAGCGGGCTGGCATTGCTCCAGTTAGCCTACCCCGGTGCGCCTGTGTTCTATGCGGCGGCCCAGACTGCCATGGACTTACGTACAGGCGGGTACACTGGCGGCGGCCCGGAAGATTTTCTGTTTGGCGCGGCAACCAACGTGCTGGCTGACTTTTACAATGTGCCGCTGTCTATGGGGTCTTTTGCCACAGGCGCTAAAGAGCCAAACTGGCAGGCAGGTGTGGAGAACAGTCTATCTACCTTCATGGCCTCTGTGGTCATGTCGGATATGCTGTTGGGGGTTGGATTGCTGGACGGCAGCCGCATCTGGTCATATGAACAAATGCTGATGGACTGCGAGATATTCAGTATCATTCACAAGATGATGGGCGGCATTGTAGTCAATGATGAAACTCTGGCGCTGGACGTGATACGGGCAGTCGGGCCGGGCGGGAATTTCCTGGGTGAGGAACATACCCGCGATCACATGCACGAACTGTGGATACCGCGCTACTTCGACCGCCGCCCCTATTCTGAATGGGAACGCAAACGCGACGGCGCGCGAGATTGGGCACGGGCACGCGCCCAGCGAATCCTTGAGACCCACCAACCCGACCCGCTCGACCCCGCCCTGGCGGATGAACTCGAACGGATCATCAAGGCAACGGAGGAACAGATTTATGCATCTCGATGAACTCCTGGCAGGATTACGCGACGCGGTCAACACTGGAAACGTCAGCCGTGCTGAAGAACTGACCAAGGAGGGGTTGGCCGCAGGATACGATCCTATGGTGTTGATTGATCAGGGACTGCGTCCCGGTATGGACGAGGTAGGGGAACGCTTCGCCTGTGCTGAAGCCTTCATCCCTGATCTGGTCATGAGCGGCAAGGCTATGAAGGCCGCTATTGCCTTGCTCGACCCCATCCTGAAGACGGGACGTCAGGAACGGCGGGTTCTTGGCAAGGTTGTCATCGGGACGGTCAAAGGAGACATTCACGAAATCGGCAAGACACTGGTCGGCACGATGTTAACTGCCAACGGTTTTGAAGTGCGCGATCTGGGGGTAGATGTCCCTGCCGAAAGGTTCGTTGAGGAAGTGCACGAGATGGGTGCTGACCTGGTTGGGTTATCAGCATTGCTGACAACTACCATGATCAGCCAGAGAGCTGTTATTGAAGCGCTCAAAGAGGCCGGACTGCGCGAGCGTGTGAAAGTGATGGTCGGAGGTGCGCCCGTCAGTGCTAGTTGGGCCGCCGAAATCGGCGCGGACGCTTACGCCGAGAACGCTACTGAGGCGGCCCGCATCGCGAGAAACCTTATGGGTGCAGGGTAGTCACATCGCCTGCCTCATTTTCTTCATCGCCGCCCGCTTAGCCCGGCGGCGATTTTGTTGCTCGTGTATCTCGCGGACATGGAGGATTTTCTCTTCAATGGCAACCTGTAACCAGCGGGCGCCATTCTCCGCTGTTGCCAGACTGCCCGCGCCATAAGCGCCCGTAGCCGTATCATCTTCCCAAGGAGGGTTGGCGATCAGCTCACCACTCTCCACCCAGTCCATGAAATAGCCGGGCGTGCTGATGAAGTCTGTCTCATCTACCACTCGCTCCATATGACACAGATCGGGGCGCAGGTGGAGCATAAATGAAGTCTCCAGCTCACAGGCATGCCCCATCCCGCCGCGTTCAGACCGGCGGTACTTTTCGACAGCCGGCACACTTAAGCGTCCGGCGGTATGCAGGAAGCTGGTAGCCGTAAAGGCGTCCGGGTAACGCTCGCCGGCATATTTCACCACATTGACAAGGAAAGACATATTGCCGCCGTGCCCGCTCATCAAGTACAAGCGATCAGCTCCGCGTGCTACCAGCTCCCCAACTACAGCCAGCATAAAATCCTCATAAGTCCGCCCGCCCATGTTAAACGTCCCGGCAAAGGACGAGCGATGCATGCTGACCCCATAAGGCAGAGTCGGCAGCATCTCTGCCTCACGAGGGATAGCCTGCACAACTCCCCGTGTAATGGCATCAATAATCACCGTATCCGTGTTCATGGGGAGATGATAACCGTGCTGTTCGGTATGTCCACTTGAGATCAGCACCACGCGCTCAGGCGAGGCATTCAGCGTCAGAGAGTTAGGAGGGGAAATCGGCTCAAGGTGTAGCTGGTGCACGCCCAGCATATCTAAGTCTTCTCTGCCCGCATGGAGGACATACAACCGGGTAAAGCCCTCCTGATGGGGGCCGCTGAACAGACCTGCCACAACCTGCCGCAACATCTCTTCGCTGACTGTGATCAGGCTACCTGCCCAGCCATATGGCAGGGGAGGCAACATACATACCTGCTCAACTCCCAGTGCAACGGCGACAGCGTGAGGGTCGTACCCATCGCCCAAAGGCAACACGAGCGGTAAATCGCGAGGCAGTTCGGCCACTTCAGGCCATGTCAGATTTTCGTAATAGATCACTTTGGCCATTGCTTATATCTCCATGCGGGCTACTCAGGCCGCTTGAGTAAATATGCTATAATGTGACTAGGCATGCAAGCAGACAGCCCGGAGCAAAGCGGGTTGCCCCGCCACC
>Ga0209101_1000285_pt1 | contig 42632 bp, 41 predicted proteins | sample ConPoolayeCmetaG_FD_185481 | JGI IMG/M metagenome (GOLD analysis project Ga0209101, IMG submission 185481) | Hot spring microbial mat communities from California, USA to study Microbial Dark Matter (Phase II) - Cone Pool mat layer C metaG... ...
ACCCGCCGCCTGTTTATCTTCAATCAGCTTTTCGACCCGGGTGGCATCTCTAAAGTCAGCAAAATCCATTTCTATCCGTTCACCTGGAATGTCGGGGTGAGCCAGCTTAGCCTGTTCCAGCCAGTATTGTACGACCGGATGCTCAGCAAAAGCTTCCTGCGTCACCATGAGAAGCCGTTTTCCATCAAGCTTATCAATCACGTACATACAGGCATCCACCTGCATTAAGGTTCCATCAATATCAAAAAAGTGCATCACCCTGCGGCGGCCGGGAGCCGGAAAAGAGCCCCGTAAAACTTTCTTCACAAGGCTTCGCCAAAGCGCTGCACATGACAGCTTAAATGGATCAACGGCAATCAGCCGATCTTCCCAACCCCGGCTGGCGGCAAAGAGGTTCACAGTCTGCAGGTTTCTAGGCTCGTCGTCATAAAAATAAACTCGCCGGTATTTTGCCGACATCGGCTGCTCTTTTCCTTGCTCGTCATGGTACATGCCCTCAACAAAGTTTCTTAGAACAAGAAGTTTTTTCTCGGCGGTCGACACATTTCCTAAGCGCTGATTGCGCGAGTCGTCGTTTACAAAATAAATATTACGCCGCTCAATCTTAAAGCCCAGAAAGCTCTCGATGACTTGAATCACGGCGAGATGCCCGCGGCGGTTTCCACGCGCCGTAAGAAGCCCGATATCATCCCCGCGGTAGGCGGCATTAAGCGCCACCAACAGTGCCGGAAAATACTTGCGATGCGCTTTTAAAAGCAACAAAGCGGCATGATCAGGAGCGGCCGCATCAAGAGCCACCAAACTCCGGAATTTCTCCACACGCCATTCTCGTGAATGCCGCCTTAGAATCGTAACAACCCTTCTTACTCCAGGCGCGCTTGACAAAGAACCCCCCGCCAAAGCCTTGTTTCTCAGGCGGTGCCAGACCAACATGCGAGCTAGAATTACACTCTGCAGGATATCGCTTAGTTTAGAGAAGCGTTCCTCAAGAAAGATCTCGCGCGCAGACAGCTTGGGAGATTCTAACTTACTGAACGGCCCCTTGATTTCCGCTTGAAGCCGCGGCACGTGTTCTAACATGGCTAAAACACATTACAAGCCTCCCTAACAAGCCCTAGATAATTTTAGCAAGCTTCCTTCAGCTGCCAAAGCAATTACGGGCTTACGGAAAGCCGTTGATTTCCTGGCGCACAGGCCTGAGTTTTAGACAGACAGAATACGCCGAATATGGGCCTACTAAATCAAACGTAGCCTTGCCGCCGTGAAGCACGCTCCCCACTGGCACCCTGGTAAAGATCTTACCTTGGTAAAAGACATAGTTCCGGGCAGGGTCAACTTTAAAACTTTTTAATAAACGCGGCTTGTCATTACGCCACTTGTAAACTTTGATGGTTTCTCCGCCGCCGTAATAAAACCCGCCCATGGAGGTCATTAAAAGGATCGGCCCCTTGAAAATTCCCCCGTCTGACTTGGGTTTAAGCAATGTGGCCGTCCGCCCTTTCCATGGTCGAATCTGTATTGAACCTCCAACCTCAAAACCAGCCGCAAATAAATTAGGATCAACTCCCTGCAAGTTGACTCTAAAGCGCACTAAATAGCGGGCGTTGCTGCCGCTACCGCAGGTGTCCTTCTCTAATATGCCGCTCGAATTGACAGAGTACTCAACCGCAGAGCCCCCTCCCGAGCCGCCGCCTGCGGGAGGCGGTGTTGGATCCGCCCCGCCTCCCCCGAACATTTCGCAGATTTCATCCCATGTAGGATGTTGCCCCAATAGTTGAAAGTAAGCCAAGAGTTGACGGTATATTTCAGGGGTCAACCAGGGGCAAGAATCTCGGCCGTACATGACGGCAGTACGCCGTGTCTGCAAACGGTTCTTAAGTTGCACTGCATACCAGCCCTGCGTGCTGAGCAGCGCTTGCGCGGGGTCTTTCTTAAGCTTAAGGGCGTCAACTTCAGCCTTAAGCCCTGCGGGTCCCCTAAGGGCCACAGAGAGCGGGGAGGTCATATTGTCGCGGGAAATGGTCCAAAAGTGAATCTCCTTGAGTCCTGCCTGAGCTGCTGTGATGGAGACAATTCTTTCTTCGCCGTTTGGTTTCACTTCAACAAGCAGTGGAGATGCTTGAAGTTTACCGATAAGTACTTGAAAACTAAAGATAAACGCAACTAAACCACCCAAACGCCTGACTTGCATAACCATCCTTTGGAAAATGCTTGTAGAGCAACCCCGCGAGGCGGCTCCTCAAAAAAGGTTATGCGGGTAACTCACACTTTGTGCCGCATAGCTGGATGCTTGAGGTATTTCTTCAACCTATTGAAGTTATGAGAGAAGGAGCCCGAGACTCCTGTTGGTGTGCTCTCGATGTCCAAGGACGAACGAAATTCGTAGACGGGAATTCGTTCGACATTGGACCTAAGACGTCGACGAGCTGGTGACGTACAATTCGGCAGAAATGCCTTTGGGCCGCCTGAGGCCGAAGTGAATATGAGAAGAGGGGTTAGACCTCACTTTACTTCGCCACGCTTAAGCCGTTTGAGCTACTAGGTGCAGAGAGCGCCTGGCGAATATCATATAAGCTCGGCATATCACCCACTTGCTGTAGGGAAGCGAATTCCACAAATACCGCGGCCGCTAATACGGTGGTCCACAGACCGTTCTTATCACCCTCTGCTGATTGAGTTACGTTGCTGGTTCTAATAATTTTCCCCGAAGCCTTATAAATATGCTCCCGTTCATCCCAGGCCTGTTCGGGATCGAACTCAATGCCCAGCGTGCCGGCTAACATGGTGGCCGCCAAGTCCTCGGCATACTCGCCGGCTTTCTGCTCCGTTTCGCCGAAGGAATGATGCTCCGACAGATAGCCGTACATCCCTGGATCGCTCGGCTGCGCCAGCCCAACCGAGGCAGCCACCAGGCGATTTGGTTCATTAGTGGCATTACGCGCCATAACCGTATAGGCAATCTGACCGGGCCTAAGAAGCTTTAACCCCTCCTCACGCGGAATCCGTTTGCAGCCAGGAGGGAGGATACTGGAAATCGTAACAATATTGAGCGGCTCTATCCTCGCATCACGCAGCGCCAATTCAAAAGAAACAAGCTGCTCTTTATGCCGCCCCACTCCTTTGGTAAATATAATTTTTGTTCCAAGCATCTGACCCTCAAGTATAAAAAGAGCAGCCAAGCACTTGCAGTCGAAGATCAGCTGCCACTGGCGTCAGTTCCAAGCTCCAAGCTCCAACTAAAGCAAAAAAAATGCAATAATGAATTTTTGCGGCAGCGTCAAGACATCCGGCCGCAATAACAAAAAACCGGCGGCGTAGTGGCGTGGTGTCAACCCCGGACAGCACACCTCCCAAGCCGGGCCGGTAAAGCAATCGCCAGTATGGAATTTGCCAAAGCTAAAGCATAAGGGTATTTTTAAGGCCGCCCAAAGCCCGCTTGTATGCGACTCTTTATCGCCATTGAACTGGAAGAAAAGCTTAAACAAGAGCTGAAACGCGTGCAGGACTTGCTTAAAGAAAAAGCCGGCCCAGGTTTGTCTTTCAGCAATCCGGAACAATTCCATCTGACCATCAAATTCTTGGGCGAAGTGGCTGATCACAAAACGGCAGCGATTATTGAAAAAATGCCTCTGATCTCCAAAAACGTGCCGCCCTTTGTTCTTCAACTCTCAAGCATCGGCTGTTTCCAAGCAAAAAACTTGCCGCGTGTCATCTGGGCAGGAATCAAAGAAGCCGGCGAAGGCAGGACCCTGCAGACCCTTTGGGAGCATTGCGAGAAAGAATTGTCTGTCCTGAGCTTAAAACCAGAGAACCGGTCATTCTCGCCGCACATAACACTGGCCCGTGTAAGGGTACCCGCAGCCGGAATAAAGGTAAGGGAAATTCTTGGCCGCCTAAACATCAAAGCATACAAGCAGCCGGTGGCGTCATTTGTTCTTTTCAAGTCTGTGCTGAGTCCCAGAAGCGCTGTGCATACGGTTATACACAAGCAAATCTTGGGTTAGGGAGCCCACATGGCAAGCCTGATCCGGTATCAGTTTGACTTTGAAGCCGCCCGTAAGCTCCCCAGTCAAATCCGTTTCGGCACCAGTACTTGGACCTATCCAGGCTGGCAGGGCTTGGTGTACTTCAAAAACTATAAAAACGAACGGGATTTCAAGGCCAACTGTCTAACTGAATACGCAAGCTTTCCGTGGTTTAGAACAGCAGGCATTGACAGTTTCTTCTATTCACCACCTTCTTTCGACACCTTGCAACACTATGTGAGACTTGTGCCCAAAAGCTTTGCCTGGGTCTGTAAGGTCTGGGAAAAAATAACCATCCCCGTTTATCCAAGGCACCCCCGCTACGGACGTTTGGCTGGTTCGGAAAACCCCGACTTTCTGAACCTCAAACTGCTGGAGAAGGAGGTCTTGTCAAAATACCTGGCGCCTGAAATCAGGTGCCATACCGGGCCTTTTGTATTTCAGTTTCCCCCGCTCGACAAAGAAGTCTTGGTGCGCCTTGAGTTTCTGGAGCAGCTTCGTAAATTTTTAGCCGGATTGCCCGCTCAATTCAGATACGCTGTTGAGGTCCGCAACCGCGAGCTTCTCACGCCCGATTATTTCAAGATACTGAACCGCTTCAACGTGACACATTGCTTTAATCATTGGTATCTTATGCCGCCCCTCAAGGAACAAATGCAATGCGCCTTTGAAGCGGGAGGGCTTGAAGCTCCTTTCTTTGTGGCACGTATACTGACCCCGCTTGGAGTGAACTATGAACGGGCGGTAAAACTCTTTCAACCCTACAACACTATTAAGCAGCCGAATCCGGCTATGCGCCGCGATGTGGCGCGGCTTGTCGCCCGGGCCTTAAAGCGCAAAGCGGAAGCTTATATCATCGTCAACAACCGCTGTGAAGGCAATGCACCAATGACAATCGACGCCATAGGAAAAATGATAGTAGGAAAAATATAAAGTCAACATTTCCCCGACAATCGTTGCCGCCCCAGAGCAGAGACGGCTGTGTCACGGCTCTTTCATCCTGACGAAACGTACTGCGCCCAATTCCTTTGATTTAAGTCCCTTGTCGGTTTTCTCTAAAAGCAGCAGATGCTGATCAAAGTCCCCGAAGGGGAGAATCATCTTGCCACCTACCTTAAGTTGTGCCAGCAGAGCGCGGGGAATAGAAGAGCAGGCAGCTGACAGGATTATCTTGGAGAAAGACGTATCTTTCTCAGGCCAGCCCTCGTATCCATTGCCAAGCCTTAAGCACACGTTTTCAAAACCAAGTGCTTTAAGGCAGCGTCCGGCCCGCCGGTTCAATCTTTCATCAATTTCCATGCTGCAAACTAAAGCCGTTAACTCGGCCAGAACAGCTGTTTCGTACCCCGAACCGGTGCCAATTTCCAAAACCTCATCTTGGCCATTAAGCTCAAGGCACTCCAACATATAAGCCACCACATAGGGCTGCGAAATCGTCTGCTCAGGCCCTAAAGGTAAGGGGCGATCCTCATAAGCACTTAATCGATATGCCAGAGGCACAAAAAGATGGCGTGGCACTTTGCGCATGGCCGCCAAGACGCGCATGTCCCTAATCCCACGGCCTTCAAGCTGCGCCGCAACCATTCTCTCCCGCTGTTGCTGATACCAAAAGCTACGCTTCGACTTCATCGAAGCCCGCTACAATCACGGAGCTTAGGCTGCCTTAATTTCTTCCGCCACATCCGGCCATAAGCACACAATATTTTGGCCGGGCACCTTATATATTCCGAGCTCGTCACCATAGCGCTGGAAGCCATACCGCACCGCCCCGCCGTTATCACGCAACAAATCGCGGCAAGCCTTATCTTGCCCAGAAAACCAAAGCTGCTGATACCTCTCAAGCAATCCGCTGTCATCCAACAGTTCTCTATCCACCATAGCCAAACAGCGGGTGTCAATGAAAACGTGCCCCAAAGGTTGAGTAGCCTTATCAACCGCTATGTCGCCCGGCGCACCTTCCGGGTGCACTATAATCGAAAAAGCATAAGGGTCACGATCTATACGGTAAGTGCCCGGTTGCAGTTCCACCACACAACCGCCGTAGTCCTGCACCAACTGATCTTTTTGAGCCGGATCGGCATCCAGCAGTTTGCCTAGCTTCGAAATAAACTGCGGATTAGCTAACATGAACTGATCAAGCAGCACCAAGTAACCGCTTTCAATAGCAATGCGTTCCCGTTCGTTTCCACTCTGGGCTGAAGGACGTTCACGACGATGTCCACGGGTACGTGAAGAACGCCGTCCATACCCACTACGCCGACTTCTGCCGTTTCTAGATAGTTTTCCTTTTCTCATAACTGAATACTAATGCCTTTACAGAACTGAAGAAAAAGCCAAAAAAACCGGCCGGTTTCTTCTAATTTAAAACATTCAAAACTTAAGTAAGGTAAGCCAATTAAACAAATCCAGAAGTTTAAAAAGCTTCTCCACTTTTTTAACACTCTTTGAGCAATCTCCTCACCTATTTGATGAAGCTCGCGCACTTGGCCATGAAAGAAGCTAAAAATTTACAAGTACTACCATGTACTTGTTAGCCTGAGCGTTGCCTTTCCATGCCACATTACGGCAAAGCTTCTAAACACCGCCCATTATTAAGCAACCAGTCAAAAAGGTCGATACCTCACTTAGGCGGGGGGAAACATGGCCTTCTAAGGCCGCCCGCTGGATGTTTTGTTTATGGTCAAGCGAGGAACAATTGCAAAATAAAAGCCCGCTTGGATAGCTTAAGGCTCTAAGATCTCGTGGAGATTTGAAAAAATACAAAGCCATGCAGCAAGAACGAATTGGGGCACAACAAATTGAACTTACAAGGGAAATATCTTTTCCTGGCTCAGTTTTTTTCGATTCAGACGCCATTGTACTTCAGGGCTCTTACGCTGATCAGCTTTCGGCGTATCGCGCTAGGAAAACCTGGGTTGAAACGCTTGAAAGCTGTTTCCTGCTTGATCAGGGCCACGATTTCGTTATTTCCGTGCATAGCTCGTTGGAAGATTCACGCTTCAACTTGATTTGCGAATTTAAGTCTGCCTGTGCACGCTACGCATTTTGGCGCTTGACAAATCACCAAGCCCCGGAAGCTGAATACCTTATAGAGACAGCCCACATTCCAACCTCAGAGTCGCGCCACGAAGATTTCCTCTTTGCCCCTGACATGCGTTCGGTAGTCGAAGAAAGCCTGGACGAAAGCTACAATGGCGCGCCGATTTCCAGCCGAAAACACTCAGTACTTACCAGACTAAACAACGCCTTATGCAGACTACTAAGGCGATTTTAAAGGAATGCTGAAAGCCACGCCTCTCAATAATGCCGCCATAACATTCATAGAACAACCGCCGTATTTTGATTCTATAAGCAGTCTCATAAATACTTTTATGAGACCGCTTATAGGGCGCCCACGGATGGCCGCCCGAGCGTCAGCGGGGACGCCGGAGCGCGGTTTTGGCGGAGTGCGTTGGGGGCCCCGCCAAAGCTCGGCGCGACTCATAAATGCCATGTATGGCATTTATGAGACAGCCTATAGTTTTTTAAAGTTTTAGTCGGCAGCCAAAACTTAATGCCACGCAAATCTCCTGAGGGAAACTTCATCTTGTCAGCCGGCGAAATCGGCGCCTACTGCGTCTGTCCACAGGCTTGGCGCTTAAGCAGCATGGACAATGTTCACAAATCACAGCCACCATCAACAGTCACCGGTCAAAAGCTCCATAAAGAATGGGCCGCAAAGTACGACGACGCCCTCTTTCTTACCCGCGGTGCCAAGCTTCTAGTTGCACTCTTGGCGCTGGCGTGTGTCATTTATGCTTTAACTTGAAACACTGCACCATGCCGTATCACCTTTCAACATTCCTATCTGACTTGACAAGCGACTTAGCCGGATTGGACACACAAATGATCCTTTTGGCAGTGATATTTGTGACCTCTTTAATAGCGTTGGATGCTCTGTCCAGGTCGATACAAAGAAGCAAAGAGGCTGCAGGGTTAGGTGGGAAAACAGTTACTGTCAGCATGGACGGAAGCCGTTCTTTGCCGGTCCGCCACTATGTATCTGAGATCCAAGGCCTGGCTGGAAAGCCGGACGCAATAGTATATGAAAACGGCCATATGATTCCAGTCGAACGTAAGCCCTTGGCGCGCAAGATGCGGGACCGCTACGTTGCACAGCTCCTAGTGTATATGCGCTTAATTGCTGAATTCGAAAAGAAGCCTCCCCCTTACGGCTACCTCATTCTAGGGCCCAGCTGTCGGAAATTCAAAATTGAAAACTCGCCTGCACGCCAAGCCTGGCTTCAGTCGATCATTGATGAAATGCGAGCTGCTTTAAAAGGCACACCTGTAAAACCTAAACCACACCCGCGCAAATGCCGCCGCTGCGATGTCAAAGCTCACTGCCCCTTCAAGGACAACAATCTAGCGGGCGATCGGAAGAGCCAGCTGACTGCTGGTCAAGTCCAAAAAGACTAAGATATCTTCCAAAATACGGACCAACTCCCAGGGCCAGGTCCGGCTGTCGGAACGCATGGTTGTAATATCCTCAAAAACCAAAGGACAGGGGAATTCTTTGCGCGAACGGGGGTGCAAGATCTTAATGCTGCGGCTTGCCAGATCCCAGCAAAATTCAGCCACATCCACCCCCCCGGCACGAGCACGCTCGATGAACGCAGCGCTGATAAAATCACGACCGCCCGCCACTAAAGCCAAATTAGGCTTGTTGGCTCGCACAAAGCGATCACTAACCAGAATCATACGCAGAGCTGAAATCAACATGCGGCGAAGCGGTGGGCCATGAGCTTCATTGCTTAAATCAGGTGTTTCCACTCCAAAGTAGGCCCGCAAAGAGTCGACACACAGACCATAGGGTACAAAGCCTTGAAAGGAAGAGTGCGGTATCTCTTCCGCACTCAATCCTAACACCCAACGCTTGGTGGCCACAACTTCTTCCGGCTCCAGGTAAAGTGAGAGATCCTCCTGACGTATCCCCGCCCAGGCGCTTAAGCGTTCCTGCTCTTGCATGCACGAAAAACACCCCTGAATACCCCGCCGCCAGCCGTTTTCCCCGTCGCGGTCACATAAGGAAAAGATACCGTTACAGCGTAAAGCGCAGACCTGGGGAAAGATATTCTTCAAATAATTTGCCAATAGGCCCAACAACCCGGTCTCCTGACTACCAGCCCCGAACGGAGAAAAGATGACTATGTTCATACCAATGCTCTTACAATGCTACCACGGATACTATTCTCCCAGAATCTAGATCACGATACACCAAGAAGGCCGCCAATGCATCATCTAACATCGCAGTTTCAACGCCGGCAACACCGCCAGGCGACGCTTCATCACTTGTCCGCCCTTTAAGTTCAGTAACATCGAAGCCGACCTGCAAAACCCGGGCCTTAAGCAGACCCCAGCTGCATTCTTGGCGGGTTCCTCCCTCGTAAACCGCATCAGCAATTGGAAACTCAACGACGGCTCGGGCGGGGATTTCTAATCTGGCCGCTTCAGGTACACGGCTACCATCCTTCTGCGACATGTTTCCAATGACACACCCGCTTGACAAATCCAACCAGGCTGCAACCGGCCGCTCACTGCTATTCACAACTACCAGACAGCTGGAATTATAAGGATCAGACAAGCAAACACCCACACGCGGCGAAGCAGCTCTCTTGCTTATGATATCGACGGACTGTGAACTTCGTACTTTTATGCTTCGATTACTATCCTGCGTAACCGCCCTTTGCTTGGGCCAAAAACGAGTCACAAAGCCCTGCGAGATAAATTCAATCACACACCCCGACCCGCTTACATCAATGCGAGGCTGGGCGCATGATATCTCCACCTCCAGTCCAAAGACTCCCACGCTCTCGGCCGCCAAAGCGGGAAAAGCATCTTTAACCCGAATCCCATCTGGATTCCCCAACCGTCCGCCTTCAAGCGTGACCGTCTTTTGAGTGGGCAGGTTTTGGCCGAACAACGACAGACTGCAAAATGCCGGATAAGGCGCTGTTACGCTGTCCGCCGCAGGAAAGAAGTGTACGCAGGTTTGAGTCACCGCGTTGGAGAGCCCAAAAGTAAGCCATTTAATTGTCTGCATTAGCTGATAGCCGAAAAAAAACTCCCTTCTTTTGGACCCTTAGTCCGGTCGATCAACTGCGCACCCACCAAACAGTCGTTACGCACCCCGATCCTAATATAGGCCTGAACCTGCGAAGTGGGCCCTGCTTCCAGGTATTCGCTAAACTCGCTGGTTAAACTAATAACTCGAGCTCCCCGCCCGGGAACTTCCCAAGTCGCTTCTGGCGAACGCTTGGCGCAAAAGAAACGTCCCCTTAAAACAGCCTCTGTCTCACCGGCATTAATCAAGCACAATAAACTCACACGCTCTGTACTAAAAAGCAACGGGAAGAAAACCCTCCTCGTATTAGACAACAAAACCGGAGCACTCATCTGACTGGCTCCTTCCCGGGTATGAATTCGACAAAGCTCAGAGAAGCCAGGCGGCGAATGAACTTCCAAATGACCATGTTTAAGACCGGCCTGAAACTTACATCCAGCCATAAGCGGCTCCAATTCTATCACCCCTACTTGATCATATGAGAATTCCACCATCACTTCATTGGCCAAGTATCCATCCGCGTCATATAAACGCAAGATGGAGGCAGCGCTTGACCGCTCAGCAGCCCTTTGCCGGCTGGGAGGGGGCATTACTAAGAGAGTAGTCTCAAAAAACGGTGCGCAACAAATCCAATAGTGACTAATCTGCAAAGCACCTTCGCAAGTACTAGGATCATTCATGGATACCGTTTTAGCCTGAGAACCTTAAGCTAGTCGAGATCTCTTTGGCATCGTCTAGCCGCAATATTGCCTAAAAATGCAGAATGCCGGACAGCCTACATTCCTCGATACTCATGAGACATGCAGACCAGAAAGAAAAGCACGGTTTGTTATATGGGGCCCTAAAATCTAAAGAAAATAGCTCCTTATGCCGATTATAAGAAATGGAGGCAGAGCACATGACGGGCCGCACTGTAAGCACCAATAAGATATTTAATCCATTGACTTTTTGGTGGGGTAAGTCCACCGCTGAAACTGCCATGAACCTGGCTGGGGCGATAACGCTCCTCTTTCTTTCCATTCTGTTGGTCATGCTGTTAGCAGGCGATCGTTTCGCAGAGTCGCTTTCATATCTCGGCTTATACAATCAAAAAGACGGCCTTTTTGTTAATTGCGCCCTACCCGGAAACGAAAAGAAACGCTTTTGCCAACCACCCGTCACACATTACGACCGGCAATGGAAAGCAATCTACGACCGGGTGCCTTTCTCCCTTTCAGGGAACTAAGGTATTGATCTTTGAAATCATCGATTAACCGCACTTATATTTGTATCCTTGACCCCTTCATGCTCCCGCCGTTCAATTAAGCTGGTTAAATCAATTTGCCTATAGCTGGACGGCTTTCTAACCTTCCCGCGGCTGTCTTTGCCAACTGCATAAAACTCACCATTAAATTCCAGCACTTCCACCTTCGTGACCTCGCTCGGCCATTTGATGCCCCGCTTGCAATCCCATCGCGGGCGATCCAATGTAACCGCCCCTTCAGACCAGCCTTCAAGCTTCACAAACTTTTCAAGATTATTATCACAGACTGCTTCAAAAGCCTCCTCCAAGGGCAAGCCGAACGCCTCCGCATTCCAATACATGGTGTAAGCAACGTCAGCTAAACCATCTAGCATTTGAACCGCATCTGGCTTGGCTTCGCCGATCAAGTAATCAACTTCATCAGGGTTTTCAAGACGCCGATCCCCAATCTTCGGGATCACCCCTAAACCCTTGATCACGTATTCCAAAACCTCGGAAAGCAAAAGCTGAGCTCCAAGCTTTCTCTCCTCAACAGAGCCCAGGCATAGGTTCCGCGAACAACGCTGACCGGCTAACAGCATAAATCTATGGACCTTGTCGGATTGCATTATGTCCTCCCAGCATTTAAAAAAACCATCGATTATCTACTGCAAGACTTACCGCCAAGGCACGGTTAGAGCGGCACCATGCAGAACCTTACATCCTACACAGTATCACTGTGCTCACGCACCCTCCGCTAGGGTAAGCTATGAAGCGCCTATAGGCAAGCTTAGGCGGCACAGCCTTCAGCTGGGGCGGCGGCTACAGCAAAAAGCGCCTAAATAGGCTAGCGTGCGTTTTTGCCCGCAGGAAGATTATTGAAGTTCGGCTCAACCCTACGAGCCGCACCAGATCCACCGGCACCGGCTTCCTCCATTTCCCACATACTGCGCATATGGGCCGGGAACAAAGCCAGCGGATAGGTCGAGAGTCCAAGATGTCTTACCGGTATACGCTCCAAAGTGGCAGGTAAAGAAGAGCCCCGCAACAGACGTGCAATTTCGTCGGTCTTCGACATTTCCACCGACGCGGCGGAAAGCACCATGGAATTAGTGGGATCAAGCAGCCGGGCGTTGACATACACTCTTAAGGGAGAAACCACGTAAGTACCCACCACTATCCCGCCTAATTCACGTTCGCGGCGCACAGCGGCTACATCCCGTGACAAGGCAAATTCACCACCGGCAGCCAAAAAACGGAGTGCATCGGCGTGCCGCAATTCAATCACGTCAAATCCTCGCATCGCCAGTTCACTCATCATCTGCTCGCCTAACATACGGCCAAAAGTGGAAGTGGTATAGAGATCATCTATATTGACAAAGGTAGTAACCCCAAGCGGCCCTGGATTTGTGCCGCGATAATACTGATCAATTTGCTCTGCCAGATACGAGGTCTTAAACCGGCCGACAGAAGCATTCTCGTAATCTTTAAGCGCCCAAGGCAAATAAACAGGCATGTCACTATAACGCCGGCTACACCCCGTTAGCACAACCAACATAAGCATGAGCAGGCACAGCGCCTGGCACACTCTTTGAATAGTGTTGGAGAATACTCCAAGCAAAGACCGCTTATAACAGAATTTGAGATAGGCTCTCATAAAAACCCCTTGTCACAAAAGGCACTTATATGAAACTTCTTATAGCCCGCGTCTTAATACCTGTCATTCTTTTGACTCTCATGTGTACATCCATGCTTAGCGGCTGTGCCAACATCCACCAATACTACTCGGAACCATGCAATTCTCATGCTTACAGCCGCACGATCTTAAGCGACTTCCTAAGCAACCGTTTTCATTCAAACAGCCCGGTACGCCTGGCGGTTATTCCATTTTCAGCACCGGCAAATATTTCCGGCTTCAGTAGTGAACGCCCAGGGTTAGGCAATGAGCTGGCATGGAAAGTACGAGCCGAGTTACTTGCCTCCGGCCAGGTGCCGATTGTTGAGATCCTGAACCGTCAGGATTGGCCAGGAAAGAAAGAAGAGTTTTTTATGGGAAACTTTGGAGCCATCGCCGTCGCCCGTGAAGCCGGCTACGATCTGGTCCTGGTGGGCCATATTCATACCCCCGAGGCTCTTGATCGCCTGAAAGCTTCCACCAAGCTCATCGAAGTTGAATCGGGTATCACGGTCTGGTACGGCGACACTGAAGTGAAAACATATGCCCCGGAATTACAGTCAGCCCGCGCAGCCTTATGGCTTGATGAACGGCGGCCTGCCATGCTCTACTTGCCGCGTATGGTTAATCGCTTATCTCAATGCATCGCACAAGCAATAACTTCAGAAGAAGCGCAATCGTAAATCCCAACGAGCCGCACCGATCTAAAGCGCATCCGGAAACTTAATTTTCCGCTGCGCTCTAACAAGAAACCAAACTATAATGATCATAACCAGCCAGGCGCGCCGCACCGTTTAATTTCGTCAACTCCACCACAAACAAGATAGTTGCCACTTGCCCGCCAAGAAGTTCGATCAAACGGACAGCGGCCTGCGCTGTTCCACCGCTAGCTAAGAGATCGTCGACCAGAGCAACACGTTGCCCTTTCTCAAGAGCGTCTTTGTGAATATCCAACCGCCCTGAGCCATACTCCAAACAATACTCGATAGACATGCATTCGGCCGGCAACTTACCCGGCTTGCGAATTGGAACAAAGGGGACTTTCAAAGCCAGCGCCAGCGGCGCACCAAATAAAAAACCACGCGATTCAATACCAGCTACAATGTCAACTGAGGCCGCTTTGGCCTTACGGGCAAACTGCTCAATGACCCAGCTGAAGATCTCAGGCGCCCGCAGAAGAGGGGTAATATCCCGAAAAAGAACACCTGGCTTCGGAAAATCGGGAATTTCCCGGATAAAATTCTTTAAATCCATAAACAAAGCTCCTTATCGCTGCTGCAATTGCCGTTAGTATTACCGCTATTGATTGATACTTTCAAACTGATATCCAATACTGTAAACACGACATGCGAGTTAAACTCATGCCGCCTCACCCTTGGCCTTAAAGAGAATAACTGCTATAGCAGGTTCGGAATGCTTTTGGTTGTCAATCTAAAGATTTAGAAGCATGTGAGGGTATTAAAGACCGCCAGAAAAGCCTCTTATAGGCTCATACCTTGGGTCATCACCTTGGTGGCCTTATATTATGCTTTCCGCGGCGTACGCTGGGATATCTTACTCTCACACATCGGCGAAACGCAGCCTGGTTGGCTTGCAGCTGCCGTTGTGTTCACAATCTGTTCCTACCTATTCCGCTCCCGCCGCTGGCAGAGTCTCTTTCCGGCAAAAGTGTTTAACTTTTCACAAGCCGCTAGAGTTCTTTTCTTAGGTTTCTTTATGAACAACATCCTGCCGGCACGTGCGGGAGAACTTGTACGCGCCCACATGGGCGCGCGTCTAGCCCGACAGACCAGAACATTGGTTCTGGCCACCATTGCCAGTGAGCGCCTGGTAGACGGCCTGACGATAAGTTTCATGTTCGTTGCTTTTGCCATAGGAGTCGGTGATCCCAGCATATCTAAGGAACTGCTCTATGTCGCCTACTTTTTTGCTGCTACCGGTTTGGCGGTGTTGCTGATCATTGCCTTGCGCAAACAACTTTTCGCGGCCATAAACCGGCTGAACCTGCGCATCAACAGCCGCCTTTCCAATTACACCAACGATCGTCTACAGGTTTTTATCAACGGTTTAACTCCACTTTCCACGGCTAATAAACTACCGCTCATTATAGTCTGGTCCCTAATTATTTGGGGGGTTGAGTTAATGGTCTATAAGTGGATCACCGCGTCATTCGCGGCCAAAGTTTCGATGCCACAGTGCGTGCTCTTCCTGGTGGCGGTTAATTTCGCCTCGCTCATACCGGCTGCTCCGGCCGGACTGGGTGTCATCGAAGCCGTGGCCAGTGCGGCACTTGTATCCGTGGGTATTCAAAAAGAGTTAGCACTCAGCATGGTAATTGCCCAGCATGCCATTCAGTATCTGGTAGTCGGCATACCGGGGGCCGTCATCATGCTCACCTGGAAAAAAAACCTGGCCCAACTCAGAAACGAGCAAGATGGACGCTAAGAGCACCATAACTCCCGACATTGATAAATGGCTGCTCGAGAAAGAACACAATAAATCACCCCTGCCGACGGAACCTGAACTATCGCTTATTATTCCAGCCTATAATGAAGAACGGCGCCTACCATTTACTTTGATTGAGATGGTTGATTATCTTAACAGCCATTCTTACAATTACGAGATCATAGTTGTTGACGACGGCAGCTGCGATCAAACAGCGGCTGTAACTAAAAAGTTCCAGAGCGTTTGTCCGCAGCTCAAACTTATCGTTCTAGAGCGCAACTGCGGCAAGGGCTGCGCAGTAAAAAGCGGCATCATGCAGGCGCGCGGCCGAAGGATACTCTTCGCCGACGCCGATGGTGCCACTCCCATCGCAGAGATCACACGCCTGGAAGCAGCCTTGAATGCCGGAGCGGATATGGCAATTGGCTCGCGGGCTTTGCCTTCCCAAGAGACCCGCGTAGTCACCAGCTGGCACCGCAAATATTTAGGCCGTGCTTTTAATATTTGCGTTAATTGGCTGCTTTTGCCCAAGATTGCCGACACACAATGCGGTTTCAAGATGTTTCCCGCCCGTGTCGCCGAATTTCTGTTCAGCAGACAACAAGCAAACCGCTTCAGCTTTGACGTAGAAATTTTGTTCATCGCCAGGCAGGCTGGACTGAAAATCGCCGAGGTGCCCATTAATTGGACTAACGTGCCTGGCTCAAAAGTAAAGCTTATTCAAGATGCCTGCCTAATGTTCAGAGATACGCTGCTTTTCCGCTGGCGCCACCGCGATGTTACCCCGGAAACTTGGCAGGCTTTTTGTTTAGAACCCGCTGCAACCCCACCTCCTGCCACGTCGACCAAACAACGTTAATTCGTGCTTGCCGTAAAGCACCAAAGCGGTATCCCGACCGGCGGATGAGACGGTCAAGATAGGCTTTTTACAAAATTGTTACAAAGATTTGACGCCCAAGTGACAACTCCAGCCCTCATTGCGACACAAAAGGGTATTACATTTGTTAAGGGGGAATGGTTATGAAGCAAAAAAAGGTTAGCGACAGCGTCTTAGTTCAGAAATTACGCACCGGATCAATTGAAGCTTTTGAAGAACTGGTGGCTCGTTACGAAGCCAAGGTCTTCAATCTGGCTATGCGCTTCACCCGCAATCAACAGGATGCCGAGGAGGTCTTACAAGATGTCTTTTCAACGGTCTACACCAAAATCGACGGCTTTCGCGGCCAATCGGCTTTTTCAAGCTGGCTGTACCGCATCATCGTAAACGCCGCTTTTATGAAGCTGCGCAAACGAAAGCAACATACTGCTACCTCATTGGAGGACTTAACACCGACAATACGGCAACGCTGCTTGGAAGGAGACCCATCGGCCCAGGGACGTTCAGACTCAATCAGCATTAATCGCGAATTACGTGAAACTTTGGAGCAGGCTATCAGCCGGCTGCCAGAAGATTACCGGGCGGTATTTATTCTAAGAGACGTAGACGGTCTCTCAAACCAGGAAGTAAGTCAAATTCTAGACCTCACTATCCCAGCGGTAAAATCACGCTTACACCGCTCACGCTTGATGTTGCGGAAAAAACTACTGCGTTATTACCTCGACTTCACCGGACAAAAGCGCCCATCTCCTATCGAGCAGGAATACCGGGTGCCGATTTGAACCGCTACGCCGGCCCATAGCTGCAACACCTTTTAGCCCATAAATTCCATCTTGCCAGATGACAGTGTCGGGCATATGGTCAAAGCAGGTTGTTTTTAATTTGTTTTCCCTGGTTTTGGCGGGCGGATTTCCCTCGTCAGGAGTCTTCTAAGCAGCAATAATTCGGGGAAGTCCGCTCTCTTTTTTCCTTCTGTCTTTATTTTTTTATTTGTTGTGTGCCTGCTTCTTTCTCCTTTTCCAGATCGAGGATCTGCGTCTTTTGGTAGTAATCTTTCTTCTGCCGCGCATCCACCGTTCGCAGCTTTTCTATAAGCTCAGCCATACGCCTGGCATCTTGTTGGATGGCCGCCAGAGTCTGCCTAAAGCGGGCATCACTGACCGGCAGTTTCTCCAACAAATGACAGTTCAACAATATCGCCGAGAGCGGCTGCCCAAGTTGGTGCGCCGCAGTTCCAGCTAACTGCATTACCAGTAGCTGACGTTCTTGCTGGATCAATTTCTCCTGGGCGGCCGTTAATTCTTGGTTCTTTTCCCAAAGACTTAAGTTCAGGTCCCTAACTCGTAACAAGGCCTTGATGCGCGCTTGCAATTCAGGCACATGGAAGGGCTTGGTCAAATAATCATCAGCTCCGCCTTCCAAGGCTGTGACCTTATCCTGAAGACCATCCCGGGCAGTCAAAATGAGAACCGGGACATGTTTGCCTTTTTGACTGGCCTTGATACGCTGACATACCTCGTTGCCGCTTAAACCCGGCATCATCAAATCCAAGACCGCCAAGTCAGGCGGGCATTCCTTAAACTTTGCCCAGGCTTCATTGCCGTCCCGAGCCTCAAGGGGCAAAAACCCTAAATCTGCCACGCCTAAACCTACCAGATCCAACGCATCTGGGTCATCATCCGCTATTAATATAAGCCTTTTCTGGACTTGGTTTGTCATTTGAGTCCTTCAGCCGATTTATAACACAATATCTTTCTCAGAGCGCAGCCGGAAACTCAAATTTCCGCATACGTTCTGGACTTGACCGGCAACTTTTCAACCTTAATCAGCGATTAAAAAGAAGCCATGAGTCTCTTTGTAAAAATAGAGCGCTTTGCCAGCAGGCCGCGACTCTTAAATCTCCGGGGTCTGCAAGCGACCATAGGTGAGGACGACCGGGGCTGCATCGACACTACGCGGCTTAAAGTCCCATTCTTTTCAATAGTTAGCTGCAATCAAATCTGGTGGCTTATCACTCAAAACAGCTCCACAGTCTTTAATCGGGTCCGTCTCGAGCTGGGCACAACCCTCAAAATACGGCCTGACACGGCAGTGGAATGCGAAGATACGCGCTTCACCTTTTTCCCTACCGACCCCGTAAGCGAAGTCCTGGCGTATTCTGATCTTTCCTTGACTGAACTCATCGAAAAAAAACCAATTTTTGAGCGCATTCCATCTTTGCGCCTCAACCTGGCCGGCGCAAGTCGCTCATTTCCTCTCATACCAGGAATTAAGCTCCTAGTCGGTTCGGCCCCCGACTGTGCGCTGTTTATCGAATCACCCTCAATCGCATCACATCATTGCACCTTTATAAATTGCGGCACTCAAATACTGGTCCAAGCCCTGGAAGGACAATTCTCGCTGGAGTCCGACCAAAGTCCTGAGCGCGCCGTGCTAGATCCTCCCAGCCGTATCATTCTTCAGCCACTTGGTCTGCCACTTGAAGTCATTCCCTGGGATGACGACAAAAACTTATAACAGTGCTATATCTGGCAACATGCTGAAGCGTATTAAACAGATTTTGGCCGAGGGAGCCGGCTTGCGCCAGTCCATATCTCAGGATGCCAGCCTGCTCGCCCAAATAACCAAGGCTGCAGAGAAACTAAGATCCGTTGTCAACCAAGGCGGGACAATCTATACCTGCGGAAACGGCGGCTCGGCCTGCGATGCCATGCACTTTTGCGAGGAGCTGGTGGCTCGTTTCAAGAAGAACCGGCCTGGAATTAGGGCCATGCATTTTTGCGATCCAGGAACCATTACTTGCTGGTCCAATGATTTTGATTTCAGCTCGGTTTTTGCACGCCAGGTTCAAACCTTCTGCACGCCGCATGATATTTTGGTGGTTTTCTCCACCTCTGGAGCCTCGCCAAACATAGTAGAAGCTGTGCAGGCTGCCAGAGCATGCTCAACCTACAGCCTGGGCCTAAGCGGAAAGGGCGGAGGAAAACTAAAAGACTTATGTGACCTGGCTGTCATCGTTCCTTCCGATGATACCGCTCAGATTCAAGAAATACACATGGCGCTGGTGCATATTTTTTGCGAGCTGCTTGAAAATGCTTAGAAAATGAGATGGCTTGCAGGCTATGTCTCTACCCAGGCCGCGCTGCTTTTTTTGGGGGCTGGACGGCTAAGCAATCACGGGTCGGGCAGAAAGTAGCCCGGCATCAATTTATTCCCTCATTAAAAGAGTTTTTGCTGTGCGCATCGACGTCCAAGGTCCAACTAAATTTGTAGACGTAAATCCGTTTGACGTTGGACTTCAAACGTCGACGGCGGCACCACCAAGGAAAAACTGGGGCACAGCGCCGCCAGATGAATGCTTACCTATTCACTCACTATACTATATTAAGCCCAAAGTCGCCTTCACTTCTTCCGACGGCACCCAAGGCGGATTAAATACCACCTCCACCTGAACGTCCTCTACGCCCAAGGCTCTAACCTTAGATTTAACCTCATCCACCAGCATCGGCCCCAAAGGACACATAGGAGAGGTAAAGGTCATCTGAATACAAACCTGCCCCTCGCTGATATTGATGTTATAAACCAAGCCCAAAAACCAGATATCAAGGGCTAGTTCCGGATCGTAAACGCTCTTAAGTGCCTCCACCACCTGTTCTTTAGTAACCAAGATATTCCTCCCACGTCGCTTACTTCAAATTCAAGGCTAGCTAGGGAATATTACTAACAAAGAAATGCCTGAACGACAAACAAGGCTCCAGCTCTAAAAACCGGCTTCAGGAGGTGTCGCAGAGCGGCCTGCATTTAGCAAGCAAGGCAGGAGAACTTTGCCGGAAAGCGGTTTTACAATGCATTTATCCGCGCCGGATTCCTTGGCCAGTTTCAACTCCCGCTCGTCTTTAGAAGCCACTATAACGGTTGTTTCCTTAGCTTCAAGATCTTCCTGCAGCAATTTAGCCACTTCATAGCCAAGTAAGCCGTCGGCCGTCTTATCCAACATTACTGCGTCGTAAGCCGCCTGCTTGACAGCCTGTACGGCTTGCGTGGCTGAATCCACTTCATCAATCATTCCACCCCAAGTCTTAATCAATGCAGCTACTGAGCCGCGTAGGCCTGCATCTTCGGCGACCAAGAGAAATTTCCGACCGGCCAAGGGTTCGCCCACCACCTCGCACTGCGAGTCAAACTCCCCTTTGTCAATCTGGGCTTCCTCCCCCGCCGGCAAGCGAAGCTCAAAGCGGCTTCCTAGGCCCACCTCACTCTGCACGCTAATCGATCCATGCTCCACAGCTGCCAAAGCCCGACAAACGGCCAAGCCCAAACCTAACCCTTCGCTGCTCGGCTGACATGCACAGGGAGCTCGCACATAAGGATCGAAAATCGAAGAAAGCCGATCGGCGGATATCCCGCAACCATTATCCTTGACTGCAATCGACACATAATTTTTCTCAACACAGCGTGCAACACTAATTTGGACTTCGCCACCAGGTGCAGTAAATTTGATGGCGTTATGCACTAAATTAAAGAGAATCTGCTTTACATGGCGCGGATCGGCAAAAGCCTGGCACCCTTTTTCATCGGCAATACAACCCAAGGTAACCCGCTTCTTATCGGCTAAGTGCTGTAGCAGTCCAACAATGGACTCAACCAACGGCTGCACAGACAGCTTTTCGGGATGGCTTTCCAAGCGCCCGGCTTCCGCCCGGCTCAGATCGATAAAATCTTCTATCAAATGCAGGAGGTTTTCACCGTACTCTTTAATATAAGCCAAACATTTGCGGTGATTATCGTCAATTTCCTTGCCGATCATATAATCCAGAGCCTCAGCCGAGCAGAGTATGGCGCTGATAGGGTTTTTGATTTCATGCGCCAACTCGTTGGCTAGATTACCACGTTCTCTGAGCTGCCGCGCCACTTCCGCAGCGCGTTGCTCCATCTCGCGAAGACGGTTTTTCAGGATTGCATGATCACGCAGCGCCCGCGCCAAGGCCAAAACCGAAGTTATAAGCGCTAGAGCTAAAACAATCAGGTTCACGACACTACAACCATATGCAGAATCATCAGGGGCTGAGCTGCCTTAAAGAACCGAACTTGAAAAGCCTCCTTCACACCACTAGCCACTGAGCTTTCCAGCTCTCTCTGTATTAGTCCTATCGACCAACCGAAGAGTAAGCTTAAAGGGGATTTGGCATGATCAATTACCGCATGAGTTCAGCTAGTTACGGTAGCTATTAGTTCTTCCATGGCAACATATGGATTAAGCACCCCTTTAAGACAACAATCCGCCAGCTCTGTCAATTTATCCTGACTCTTTTCAAGCATGACCCGGTAGATGGTTTCGCCAGCGATTTTTAACAAGGTTTCCTCCATGATACGCAGCTTTCTCTTTGCCCCGCCACTTGAAGCGGCCAGCCATTTCCAATGGGCCTCTATATCTTGGGCCAGTTTTTCACAACCTTCTCCGCTTGTGGCAACGGTGCGGTTTATACGCGGTTTCCATGCTTCATCAGCATAGCAGGCAAATGAGATTAAAAATCTAAGATCACACTCGACAGCATCGGCCCCTGGGCGATCAGCCTTGTTAATCACGAAAATATCGGCTATCTCCATTATTCCCGCCTTAAAAGTCTGAATTGCATCCCCCATCCCCGGCACCAGCAGCACCAAGCAGGTATCTGCTATCCGCACCACCTCAACCTCCGCCTGACCGACTCCAACCGTTTCAAGCAAGACATACTCAAAGCCGGCGGCTTTCAAAACCTGAACCGCATCAAAAACCCCCCGCGACAAGCCCCCCAGTGACCCGCGGCTTGCCATGCTGCGTACAAAGATGTCACCTTCAGCCGCCGCCTGATCCATTCTAATGCGATCACCAAGAATGGCACCCCCCGAAAACGGACTGCTTGGATCGACCGCCAAAATGGCGACTTTTTTCGCCGTCGTTTTTAAGCATGAAGCCAGACGATCTATCAAAGTCGATTTACCGGCCCCCGGCGCACCCGTCACACCGATAACCTGGGCTGCCGGCGAAGGCTTAGAGAGAGCACGAAGAATCCGCTGCGCCCGCCGCGGCTCATTTTCAGCCAAAGAAATAAGCTGACTGACCGCCCGAACATGTCCCTGCGGGACTAAGCTAAGCAACTCCCCGTCGCTATACTGCGTCATTATTCCCCACTTGCTGGGCTTCAGGCGCGCCCCGCCAAGACATTTTCACTTATCAGACAGCGCCACTACTCCCGGAAGCTGCTTGCCTTCTAAAAACTCAAGGCTCGCGCCTCCGCCGGTACTGATGTGCGTAATCTTAGCAGCCACTCCGCTCTTATTCACAGCACTGACACTATCGCCGCCGCCCACGATGCTAATACATTCAGCGGCGGCGATTGCTTTAGCAATCGCCATGGTGCCCGCGGCAAAAGGCTCCATTTCAAAAGCCCCCAACGGCCCGTTCCAAACCACGGTCTTGGCCTTGGCGATTTCAGCGCTGAAAAGTTCAATTGTCCTCGGTCCAATATCCAACGCCATCCAGCCATCACGAATACCGGCTTCACCAACCACCTCTGTCTTGGCACCGGCATTGAAGGCATCGGCAATCACATGATCAACCGGCAGAAGAAGCCTGACTTTCTTTTCCTGAGCCTTGGCCAACAGGCTGCGCGCCAAATCCACCTTATCTTCTTCAACAAGGGATTTCCCCACCGCCAAACCCTTAGCGCGGTAAAAAGTATATGCCATCGCTCCGCCGATAATCAGCGAATCCACCTTGGAAATCAAATTCTCAATTACATTCACCTTGTCGCTGACCTTGGCGCCTCCCAAAACCGCCGTGAACGGCCGTTCCGGATCAGCTAAAGCGCGGCTGAGATAATCGATTTCCCTCTCCATCAAAAAACCAGCCACGTTATCCTTAAAAAACTTGGTAATCACAGCCGTCGACGCATGAGCACGGTGCGCCGTTCCAAAGGCATCGTTGACGTATAAATCACCGAGTTCCGCAAGCTGCCTGGCAAACTCTTCTTGTTTCATTTTCATTTCCGCCTTAGCGGCTTTGATTTCTGCCTCGCCGGCGCCATCAGGAAGCTTAACCTTGCCTTCCTCTTCCTTATGAAAACGGACATTCTCCAGCAACAACACCTCACCTGGCTTTAATCCGGTGGCAAGCTCTTTTACCTGCGGCCCAACGCAATCGGGAGCGAAAGTAACCGCTTTATGAAGAAGCTCCGAAAGCCGCTCCGCGACCGGCTGCAAGGTGAATTCAGGCTCGGTTTTCCCCCCCTTGGGACGCCCCAAATGACTCATCAAGATGACCGAACCGCCGTGATCCAAAACATACATGATTGAAGGCAACGCTGCGTTAATTCGCGTATCATCGCTCACCTTTGAGTCCTTGATGGGAACGTTAAAATCCACCCGCATTAAGACCCGTTTACCCTTAAGCTCAACGTCACGAATCGTCTTCTTGTTCATATCCTCCCCTATACGACACAGGCGGGGGGCTCCCCACACTAAGAGCCCTCGCCTCTTTCCAGCATGGTGCACACAACATTTGTCCTATGACTGATCCACAGCCGCCATATGCATCAGCAGATCCAACACCTTGCACGAATAACCCCACTCATTGTCATACCAAGCCACCAACTTTACAAACGTATCATTAAGGGCTATCCCAGCCTTGGCGTCAAAAACACAAGTGCAAGTTTCCCCGATGAAATCAGAGGAAACAACTTCATCTTCCGTGTAACCCATAATGCCCTTAAGCGCTCCTTCAGAAGCGGCTCTCATGGCGGCTTTGATATCATCATACTTAGCCGGTTTGTTAAGGCGGCAGGTCAAATCCACCACCGACACATCGGCGGTCGGAACGCGGAAAGCCATACCGGTAAGCTTGCCGTTCAACTCCGGAATCACCTTGCCGACGGCTTTGGCCGCGCCGGTGCTGGACGGAATGATATTAAAGCCTGCACCGCGCCCTCCCCGCCAGTCTTTCTTGGACGGGCCGTCCACCGTCTTCTGGGTCGCGGTTGTGGCATGTACCGTAGTCATCAAGCCTTCGGCGATACCCCAATTATCGTGAACAACCTTGGCTAGTGGAGCCAAGCAATTGGTGGTACAAGAGGCATTCGACACAATGGTCATATCTTTCCTATACTTGTCATGATTAACCCCCATTACAAACATAGGGGCATCCTTGGAAGGAGCCGTAATTACAACTTTCTTGGCGCCCGCTTTGAGATGTGGAGCGGCCTTTTCAATTTCGGTAAATACGCCGCTGGACTCTACTACATATTCCACACCCCACGCCGCCCAGGGGATATCCTCAATCTTCATAGCCTGGGAGACGTTAATCTCCTGCCCGTTGACTATGAGCTTATTGTCGTAAGCTTCCACTGTCCCCTTGAAGCGCCCATGCACAGTGTCATACTTAAGCATGTAGGCCATATAGGCCGGGTCGATAAAAGGGTCGTTTATCCCCACAATCTTAGCGTTTGGAATATTCAGACCAGCACGTAAAACCAAACGCCCAATACGGCCGAAACCATTGATGCCAATCTTCGTCACCATAACTTTTCCCCTTGTTTAATTTAAAAAAATCTCTATTTATGCCAAGAGCCGACATCACCACCCAAGAAGTATTCGGGCCGACCTGCCCTTTCTCAAGCCTCGCTGTTTTACGGCTTGACTGAACCAGCCAAGGTCCGCCCGCTCTGCGCTTCCCTAAGGAAGTCGACCAAGATGCTCCTTCCATTACGGACGAAAGCTTTATTAAGCTAGCATACTTATTTGTGAAATCGCAAAGACGAACATTGAACTCAGCCTGATTAGAAAAGTATCGGGCAGTTAGTTTAATGACTCAAACCGCTTTTGCCGCCACAAATACCGGAAGAGAAACAAGAACCTGGCATCCGAACGCCAAGTTATTGAAGCATTATGTAATACCTTGCCGCCTGGCGTTATTCTGCGGCTTAGCGGAAAATCTAATTCTAACGCTACCGATATACTGAAGCTTGCGAACCAGTTTTAGTTTGGATTATGGAGGACCCTATGAAAGTTGGAATAGTCGGCTGCGGTTTAGTAGGCAGCGCAACGGCGTATGCTATAACAATCCGCGGCGCGGCCTCGGAAATTGTCCTGGTTGATTTGAACGCCAAAGCTGCTAAGGCTCAAGCGGAAGATTTGTTGCATGCCACCCCTTTTTCGAACCCGCTTAAGATCCGGGCCGGAGACTATAATGACCTGACCGGTGCCAAGGTAGTGATACTCTCCTGCGGAGTAGCGCAACGACCGGGGGAAACGCGCCTTCAGTTGCTCGAACGGAACGTGGCGGTGTTCAAACAGGTGGTGCCCAGTGTATTAAAGCATGCTGCCGATACTATATTACTCGTAGCCTCCAACCCAGTTGACATCCTAACCCAGGTTACGGCAAAAATTGCGCGCCTTAGTCCCTCCAGAGTTATCGGTTCGGGGACTATTCTCGATACGGCGCGCTTTAGAACCCTGCTAGGCGAGTATCTGAACGTCTCGGCGCATTCGGTGCATGCCTCCGTTCTGGGAGAACACGGCGATTCGGAGGTTTTGGTGTGGTCCAGCGCCGATATCAGCGGTGTGCCCATCTTTGCCTTCGCCGCACAAACCAGGCGCGAAATCACTGACGAAATTAAAGCCCAAATTGACGACGGAGTGCGCCGGGCGGCCTACCGCATCATTGAAGGCAAGGGCGCAAGCTACTTTGGCATCGGAGCCGCTCTGTCCAGAATAGTTGACGCCATCAGAGACGATGAACAGGCAGTTCTGACCCTAAGCAGCTCTTATAGCGACATGGATGAATTCAGCGGTCTAAGCCTATCACTGCCGCGGGTAATCGGCGCGCAAGGCATCTCCGCCACCTTAATGCCGAGCCTGTCTGACGAGGAATACACGGCTCTTAGAAAAAGCGCCGGCATTTTAAAGGCCGCGGCTCAAGAGCTTGGGTTTTAACCGCCAGGTTGTATAACAACGCACCGTTTTCTACCGCCGCTACCAAGCAAACGGCCTAAAAGTCCCTAAAAACGGGGGGCCGGCTGGCCCCGCCTGCCCCTTAAATCCGCATCGGCTCAAGCCAGCAGCAGCTTTACACCAGCTGAATAATCTCATTCAGCAGCTGATTAATGGTGGTAATTATGCGCGAGTTTGCTTGAAAGCCGCGCTGCAAAGTAATTAGCTTTACAAACTCGCTTGCAATATCAACGGTGGAGAGTTCCAAGGAGCCTGACTGCACGGCGCCAAAAGCGCCGGTGCGCGGCTTACCAATCACCGGCTCGCCGGACTGCGGAGACTGCTGCAGCAAAGTTCCGCCGATGCGCACCAAGCCCTCCGGATTAGTAAAATTACATAATCCAATGGTGCCGATCACAGCAGCCTGGCCGTTGTCCAAAAGAGCAAAGATTTCGCCGTTCTTTTCAATACTAATGCTGCCAATCGTACCGATTCCCTTGCCATCCTGGGTAATAGAGAGAATATTAGAGGCCGATGAGTACTGGGTAAAGGGATCGAATTTAACGCCGATGGAACTTGCATTTGCGCCGGTATTCCATGGAATGACCGCGGTAAAATCAACCGCCCCAGCACCTGGGGTATTAGTGCGGCTGCCGTCGCCACCGAAAGTCATGGTCACACTGCCTATCTGACGGGGCAAGCCGCTGGCGTTGCCCGTCGGATCAACATCCTCGCTGTTCACATAGCCACGTACCGTATACTGATTGACGGCCGTGTGGAAGAAGAAAAAGGTAACAGTGTGCTTACCGCCTTGCGAATCAAAAATATCCACCACGGTGGAAAACTCAGCCACCTCATTTAAGGCCGAATAAGTAGTGGTGGAGTAAGGCTGTTGGCCGGCGGCGGAAACTGCGGGAATAGAGGCTACATTAATTATCTCCGCTGAAGCATCCACATTACCGGATATTACAATGCTGGTGGTGCCGACGCTTTCCTGTGATACTGAGTTAATGTTAATCGGCTCCAAAGCTCCGCTGCCGTTAGAGGGAAAACCAAGCACGTAATAACCGTTTTGGTTGACAATATACCCCGATTCGTCGATTCTGAAGTTACCGGCCCGGGTAAAGAAACGCTGCTGGCCGCTGGCCAAAACAAAGAGACCGTTCCCGTCAATCGCCAAATCAAGCGCCCGACCTGAAAATTCGAGCGTCCCCTGTTCAAAAATGTTGCTCACTGCGCTGATGGATGAACCGCTGCCGATTACTTTGCCTGAAGACTGTCCGCCCGCAATCAAGTCTTGAAACTCAGCACGCGAGGTTTTGTAACCAATCGTGCTGGAGTTGGAAATATTATCACCCACTACCGCGATGGCGGTGCCGTGACTGGAAATACCCGAACGACCTGCAAATAAACCGTTAATAATGCTAGGCACGGTAAACCTCCTCTAAAAAACAGAGATACATTACAACAACCCTACATCAATACCAACCTTGGCCGTACCGCTGTCATCCCTTAACGGCGTTTACTTCTTTAATCTGATCGGTGGTCACCTGGCGCTCGCCAAGCAACAAGGCCGGCTCGGCGCCGGGAATAAAACCTGTTACTATTCCGGCTGCATAGGCCTCAACCGTAAATTCTCCTCCTGACAATCCCGTCACTGTAACCCGTATCTCATACTCCCCGGAAGCAGTGTTCAAATTACTAAGCGCCACGCTATGCCGTCCCGCTTCCAAGGCGCCGAGATTAATGGTTTCTTTCACTGAACCGCTGACATCCAAAAGCTCCACTTTAACATTGCTAGCTGCTTGCGCCATCTGAAAGCGCACTCGACCACCATCGTGGTTTTTGACCTCAGCAATATTAGAGTTGACAGTCACCTCCTGCCCCAAAAATGCGGCCAAGCCGCCCAGCCCACCGCCGTCCGCGCTCTCGCCGAGCTTCTGATTGATGGCAATCAACTGCTCCAATTGGCTGAACTGGGCCAAGTTGACGGCGAAATCGTCGCTTTTCATGGGGTCCATCGGGTCTTGGTTTTTTAGCTGCGTGACCAACATACGTAAGAACTCATCCTTGCCCAAGGCTTGGATACCCTTGCCGGCAGCACTACCGCTTTGGCCGCCAGTTTTAAGAGCTCTTACGATCGGAAGCTCACCAATCTTTTTTATTTCATCGCTCATAGCTTAACACCTCAATTACTCATGCCACCCAATGATCAAGCACCATCTCGCAGGTATGCGCCGGCTTTAGATTCCGGCCCTCCAAACCATCATCACCTTCTTCTTTCCAACCTTCAGACCTTTGACCTCGCTGGGTCTCCTCCCTGCCGAAGGCCGTGTCCTGGCTGTCTGCAGCCACGCCATCACTATTAACCGAAACGCTGACTTGTTCTACATCCAATCCTAGCCTACGCAAGCTGACCTGCAAATCATGCGCCTTTTCTCTAAGCAACATGCTGACTTGAGGAGAATCCGCCGCCAACCTGGCATGCAAACAGCCGTCCCGTAACGTCACATCCACTTTTAGCGACCCTAAACTCGGCGGATCAAGCCGCAGCGATATAGAGCTGCCGTCACGCAAGCGGGCGGCTTCCTTTAATACGGCCTCAACTTTTTCCAAAGTATTATTGGCAACCAGACGGGGTAAAGCCTGCGCCCGCCGGGCAGCGTCTCCAGCCAGCGCCGGTGCTTCACTTTTAACCACGCCTCCTTCCACTAACTGAATCACCGCCGAAACCGCTCCTCGACTAGACAGCTGAGCCGATTTAACGTCAGCCGCTTTTTGCAAATCAACCTCCAAAAGAGGCCTTAAAACCTGCTGGGCTATAAATAATTGATACTCAACGCTGGAAAGCGCTCTGGAATCAGCCGTAGCAGCCGGAGTTTGAAGCATGGCGCCGGGTAATCCCGACTCCACCTCCACTAAAACAACCGCTTTTTCAGTAATAGTGCTCTCAAGGGTGTTGGAAGCGGCCCTTTGATTAAGACTATCGCTTAGACGCCGGACCACTACCTCTTCCAGTGCTGGGTTTACTTGGCCTTCTAAAGCTACAGACCCTTTTAAGCGTGCACTATCTTCAGCTGATAGCCCAGAGTGTTTTAGTGCATTTTTTGCCGTAGGATCGATAACCTTTGACTCTAAAGCTTCAAACTCCTCCACCTGTACCGGCGCTTCTGGAGAATCATCCGTGTTAATTTCTTTGCTTAAGACTTGGGGCGTAATCTTGGGGCCCGAGTTCTGAGTGTCAAGAGAGACAGAATTCGCGAAGGCTGTTTGGGCTCCATTCAACTCCGCGCTTTCCCCCAGGAAAGCTTGGCCATTTTCAAGGTTTGCAAGGGAACCATCACTGGCGGCATCCTTTTCTCTTTTCATCGGCAGAACTTGCTCTGCGCCCGCAGCGGAAACGCTCTGTGAAACTGCTTGGCACCGGCCATCAGACTGAAGCGGGGCTGAACTCTCAAAACCTTGCTCTCTTCGAACCTGGCAATCTTCGGCTGAAGATTGGGCAGGGTCAGAGTCGGCTTCAGCCAACTTAGGCTCGTGACCCTCGTTTAGCTTCTCACGGTTATCTTCTTCAGAAGCCTGGTTGTCGGACGGCGTATCTTTCAAATTCTGCGGGGCTGAAGATTTATATGGAGCAGGACTCGGCGTTTGGCTGGGTACAGTTATTGGGGCCGGGGCTTCATTTTCCATGCCGGAAAGCGCAGCAAAACGCCCGGCAATTTCCTCCAGGAGCCGGGAAAATTGCTCGAAGAGCAATTCCGCCCCACCCGAGGCATCCGCTGTGGATAAGGCAGTTGACTTAATGCTTTGAACCGACTCTTTATTTCGCTCTAAAGCAGCTACTAAACCAGCCATATCTACCAAACTGTTCTGCCGTTTTCACACCACGTAAGATGCCTCCAGCGTTAACTTCAAGCAAAACATGAGCCAAAGTTTAGTAGAAAGCCTTTCTCCGTAATTTCAACTAGATAAAGATGCGGGCTGAATTCCAGGCGGGAAAATTATTCCCCTGCTTTTTTCCGTAAGCAGATGAGCTTTTCAAAAGCGCCGCATGGCAGGCAGTTTACAACATCATCCTTATTTAATCCGCCTTTACGGGCAATGCCGACGCCATAGCATATGTCATCAAGTCCCTCCACCGAGTGCGCGTCCGGACCAATGGCAATCTTTACTCCCAGTTCCTTCGCCCGCCTAAGGTGGCGCCAGTCCAAATCCAACCTATGTGGGTTGGCATTTAATTCCATCATGACCTGATACTTGGCTGAAGCTGCAAGCAAAGCTTCAATATCGACCGGATACGCGGCGCGCTCCAAAAGAAGTCTTCCGCTGGGATGGCCGAGAATGGTGGTATACGGCCCCTGAATAGCCCGCAAAATACGCCCCGTCATTTCCTCCTCAGCCATGTTCATATAGGAGTGTACTGACGCTATGACAAAGTCAAAACTCTTAAGTACCTCCGGTGGATAATCCAAGCTTCCATCAGCCAAAATATCCGTCTCTATGCCTTTAAAGATCCTAAAAGGCTTAAGCTCCTTGTTTAAAGCCTCTATTTCGGCATGCTGTTCCTTAACCGCCTCAATGGAAAGCCCTCCGGCATAGGCCGCGCTTTTCGAGTGATCACTTACTCCTAGATACTCGTAACCGCGCTCTTTGGCAGCCAAAGCCATTTGCCGCAAAGTGTTGCGGCCGTCGGAATAAGTAGTATGCACATGAAGCAGACCCTTAAGATCCTTAAGCGTTATAAGGTCGAAGGTATCGTCCGCCACCAAGCGGGCCTTTTGAATTTCACCACGATCCTCCCTTAATTCAGGGGGAATATAGCGCAAGCCTAACTCCTCAAAGATAACACCTTCTGAAGTGAGTTTAATTTTCCTTCCGTCTTTTAAAAGGGCTTTCTCCGTCAAGTCATAGCCCTTCTCCTCAGCCACCTTTTTTAAAGCCAAGTTATGCTCTCGACTACCTGTTAAGTAGCGCTGCATAGCGCTGAACTCTGATTCATCGCCGGTAAGCCACAACTCCACCGGCAATTTATTAGTCAGCAAAACCAAAAGATATTCTTCTTCGCGCCTTAGGACTTGTTTAACTTCCCTATGTTGAGCCAGCGCCTGGAGTGCTCCTGCGCCGTCGGCAGCGAGTGCAAGCAAGTTTACGTTGCGCACTATTTCATTATGGCGTCTGATGGAGCCGGCAATTTCAATCTTTCGCACCCCGCCTTCCGCCTTAAGGAACGAACTCAGGTCTTCCGCTTTATCCAAAGCGGTACTCAGCAAGAATTGCCCGCTGAAGGCCTTCAACTGTTCTATACCGGATAAAATCTTCTCTTGGGTTTTGCGGCCGAAGCCTTTAAGGCCTGCCACCTTTTCCGAAAGGCAAGCTTGCTCCAACTGCTCAATGTTGCAGACGCCTAATTCTTCAAACAGGACTTTAATTTTCTTAGGCCCAAGTCCTGCGATACGCGACATTTCTTTTAAGCTTTCCGGGAACCTGGCCCGTAGTTCCTCAAGCTCAGGCAAAACGCCCCTTTGATACAGCGTGGCGATTTTCTCCGATAGTTGGGATCCTACGCCTTTAACCTGTCCTTCTCTGGCCAACTTAATAAAAAGTGGAAAGTTACCAGCCCCTTCAAGCACAATCTGGGCTGCATTTTGATAGGCTTTGACCTTAAAGACATTCTCTCCGCTTAGTTCGAGAAGGAATGCCATTTCGTTCAACAATGCGGAAACGGCCTCGGCGCTATACATCGCTGGAATCCCTGCGATAGGTGAAATTATTTTTGCATCGTCTTTCAGGCCGATCAAGCCAAGGCCCTAAACGTAAATGGACGATTAAAGTTCTTTGCTCCCTAGATATGCCTTTTGCTATTGTAAGCTAAGTTATCAGGAATTTGCGCATCATGAAAACGAGAATTCTGATCTTCATCCTTGCCTTGTCGGCCCTGGCGGCCGCCTTCTACTATCTTACCGCAAAGCGGCTTTCCCGGCCCCCGTCCGAGGTGGCGACACAAGTGCCCTCCGATGCAGTTCTGTTGCCACAAGGTGAAATCCAACCAAACTCCTTTCTTCAGAGTCTAAACGACCGAGTTTTCTTGGCGCTTGCCATTCAACCTGAGAGGTTAAGCCCGGCTGTCGAGCGGTGGGAAAGTTTCTTAAACAAACTAAGCACCACCGCCCTTTGGCAAAAGCTTAATCTCAGCCAAATACTGGAGGAGTCCTCCGTCAGCAAACAGACGGCCTCTTCCTTACCGCTTGATGTGTTAAGCAAGAGCACCCCGGAAGCATTCAGCGCCGTTAAAGCCTGGTACGGCGCGTTGGAGGAGATAGGGGTGGCGCTGGCGAAGGAAGACCGGCAGGCAAATGAGGGGGGGCACGTCTTTGGTTTGTATCTCAAAGCCACCTTTCGTAATCCCGATATGCTTTCCGAGCTTGCCAATCAATTGGATGCCGCTTTACTAAATCCGGCGCAAAGCAACTTACCCAAATTTTTGACGGTTACTAAACGCATGTCACATTTCGCCCCTAGAGTGTACGATCTCTTGTTGGCCCTAAAAGAGAATATGCCGGTTAAGGGTGTTCTTCAGTTTGAAGATCGCCGCATAAACCTGCTTTTAGGCTTGGAGGAAAAACCGACTTTAGCGGACGATGCAAGCAGGCCGCCTTTGTCCGCCGTCAGCGAATGGTCAAACATAAAGCAAGCGGTGGTAGCAAACGCTGCAGTTGTGGCGGGGGTGCGCGTAAAGGAAATCGCTCCTGCCCTTGAAAGCTTGGTTAAATATGCATTATCCGAGGAAGAGCAAAATCTTGCCAAAGAAGCGGTGGCGCGCAGCCTTTCTGATTTTAGGAGCGCAGGCTTTTCGCTTAGTGTCGAAGATGGGCTTGTTTTACGCCGGTGTCTTGCTTTAAATGCCGGTTCCAAAGCTTTTAAGCGCCTTCAGTCTTTTTTTCAAAGCAGGGCATCCTTGAGTAGCGCTTCTTTTTACAAGCTAATCGGCTCGCAGACTGTTTTTGCCGTCCGTCTTTCCGAGTCCAGTCTGATGCCGGCCCTGGAGTCGCTAAGAGACAGTTACGACTTTTCAGATTCTGTATCCGGAGAACACTTGGCCGCTTGGAAAAAATTTGAGGAGCAGTTAAGTAAACTAAGTGCTATTTTAGGCCAGGCCCCCATTCAAGAGCTTGGTCTTCTTGTCGACCTTGCGCCCGCGGCGTTTTGGCCTGAAATCGGACTTTTTCTTGGCACCGCCGGTGATGCCTCTTTAACGGAGCTAAGTGGAATTTTCAACCGCATCATAGACGTTTTAACTTCTTATGGCTCCGCCGCTCACCTTCCGCGAGCCAAGCTTTCGCGCGACGAAAAGAACGAAGAGCAAATTGAAGTTCAGCTTAACGATGGCGGCCGTATTATAGCGCGAAAGCCGGCCGAGAATGTGGTTATAGCCAGCATGAGCCCGGCTTTAATCGAAGCTGCAAAAAGCCGGCTTCAAGACCCCAAGCCGTTCCTTACTGTGCTCTTGGCCAAGCGGCCGGAGATGGAAAGTAAGATAGTTTCATCCGCTCAGTACTTTTATCTAAGCACCCAAGCGCTGATTCCAGTGGCTAAAATGTTGGCCTCTTTGCTTAGTGCGCGGCAAGGGCCGGGTGGCATTGCAGCCGCGGAGCTTGACGAAGGCCTTAATCTATTGGATTTTAAAATCCTGGCAACAGAACAGATGTATCAGACTGCGCCAGACTGTGTTTGCAGCCAAGGGCAAATGAACATATTTTAAGTCAAGAGGTCCGGTGGATGAAGAGTGACGTTGAACATGCGATACGTCCCACCCGCGCTGAAGACTACCCGGAGTGGTATCAGCAGGTCATAAAGGCTGCTGATTTGGCGGAGAATTCATCGGTCCGCGGCTGTATGGTTATTAAGCCTTGGGGCTATGGGATTTGGGAGAAGATTCAGGCTGAGTTTGACAGGCGTATTAAAGCCAGCGGCCATGAAAATGCGTATTTTCCCTTGTTTATTCCGCTGAGTTTCCTGCAGAAAGAAGCCGCTCATGTCAAGGGATTTGCCAAGGAGTGCGCGGTGGTCACGCACCATCGGCTGGAGGAGCGGGACGGGTGTTTAGTACCCACCGGCGAGCTGGAAGAGCCTCTTATAGTACGGCCCACTTCCGAGACTATTATCGGTGATTCGTTTTCGCGCTGGGTCCAATCCTATCGTGACTTACCGCTGCTTATCAACCAATGGGCCAATGTGGTGCGTTGGGAAATGCGCACCCGGCTTTTTTTGCGCACAGCCGAGTTTTTATGGCAGGAAGGTCACACGGTGCATGCAACGCCGCAGGAAGCGCTGGAGGAAACCCGCCGTATTCTCTTAGAGGTATACCAAGACTGCCTGGAAAATGTCTTGGCCATGCCGGTTGTTTGCGGCGAGAAGCCGGCACATGACCGTTTCCCGGGAGCCCAGAAAAGCCTTTGCCTGGAAGCTATGATGCAGGATCGTAAGGCCATGCAGGCCGGTACTTCGCACTATCTGGGGCAAAACTTCGCCAAGGCCTCCAACATCAAGTTTGTAAATCAAGCCGGGGAATTAGAATATGCTTACACCACTTCCTGGGGGGTTTCCACGCGCTTAATCGGCGGGGTGATTATGACTCATGCCGACGATGATGGCATGCGTGTGCCGCCGCGCATAGCGCCGAAGCAGGTGGTTATTCTTCCGGTCATCCCTAAAGCTGATGATTCAGGAAAGGTGCTTAGTTATGCTGAGCAGGTAGCCGGCATTTTGCGATCAGTTTCCTATAACGGAGCGTCGCTGGAGGTGGTTTTGGATAAGCGGGAAATGCGCGGCGGCGACAAGTTTTGGCACTGGGTGAAAAAGGGAATTCCGATCCGGGTTGAGGTTGGGCCGCGGGACATTAAACAGCGCTGCGTAATGATTGGGCGGCGTGACAAACCGCAGCGTGAAAAAACAAGTCTCCCCTTGGATAGTTTGGCCAGGGAGGTGCCGCTTATTCTAAATGAGATTCAGAGCAACTACTTTGAAGAAGCGCGCCGCCTCTTGAACCAACACACCGAGCGCAACATCAAGTCCTTCGAGGATTTTAAGGCTTTCTTCAGTCCCCGGAATTCCGAGAAGCCCGAGATTCACGGCGGGTTTGTAATTGCCAAGTGGTGCGGCGATGCCGAGAGCGTGGCCCGGCTTTCGGACTTAAAAGTTACCATCCGTTGTCTGCCGCTGGAGCAAAGCGGCACTCAAGGAAAATGCGTTCTAACCGGAAGCCCGGCTACTTTGGATGCTCTTTTTGCCAAGGCGTATTAAAATCATAGCCGGTTTCAATTAATTAGCGCTCTGCATAAGAAAAGAATCCTTTTATTTCCCGAATCGTCAGTTCCGTAGACAACGCGACAGGCCCTTTGGCGTGCTCAATACCGTTCCTGTCCGCAAAGTTTCTGACACTCGATTGGCCTTTGTAGCGCTTCAGTAGAAACTGGACTTTTGGGCTTGGAAAATAAGGAGTACTTCTGAAAAGGGAAAAAACTTTAGGAAAGCTGAGAGACTAAATCGTTCCGTCTGTGACGAAGCCATTCGCCCCTTCTATCCAACCTCCTTTCAGGAGGCTTGCGCCATCCTGGCCGAGTACGTCGACTTCCACAATAACCAGTGCCTCCACGTCGGCCTCAAATACTGAACATCGGCTGACATGTTCTTCGCTCGAGACCAACAAGTTTTACAAAGACGTAAAGATAATTTAAAAAAAGCTGGAGAAGCTAGAATTTTGGCTAATAAACTTAAACTAACCACTCCTTATTTAAATAACTAAATTGTCCGGATTGGGCGAAGCTATACAAGGCTCCAATCGGCATACGAGCGATCAAAAACAGCGGCCAGAAATTCCGTTTTCTCTTCTACCGGTCCGCTCCCCCCAAAGCGCAGTCATCTTAAAGTGCCTTTTTGCAGTTGGTTGATGACTGCATGGGCGGAGTCAAGAGTTGATGACGGTTGAGTATCTCTCACGCCATCTCTATACCACCATCTGCGCTAGCGCAGCACTATTTTGCCTATTTGTTCCGCAATATTGCAACTTTTTTGCCTAAAGACCTTGAAGGCGGCACATCAAATCGCGATATGTGATTGCTTCCACCGCGGGAATGGTAAATATGCCGCGCTAAGGCAGTTTATGCTTACGCCCGTTTCTAGGCACTGCCGTATACAGCCTAACCGCCGCCGGCAGCGAGACGTCCTTAAGCCTACTGCTCCTTTCCCTCTCGAATCGCTTCAGCCGGCTGTGAAAGGTGTAATAGTGTACTCCCGCCTCGGCGCAGAATCCCTTGCAGGTCTGCTCACTCCGCCGGTATTGCTCGTAGATTTTCAGCCATTTGGCACGAATGTGCCTTTGCACATGTCCCCCCTTAAGATTTTAAAACTGGACATGGATTGATCAGGATCTTAGATCAACGGCGAGAACGCCGTATTTTGACCGCTTAGCCACTGAGACGAATATTATAGACTTTCCAACGCTTAATGTGTATTAGCATAGCCTAGGTGAGTAATGTAAATATTCTAGAGCTGCAGAAGTAATTGTAACAATGGTGGATGACTTCTATGCTCACACAGATGCCAGCCACCCCGACCTCCCCCCGGAAAATGGTGGGCGTTGGCATGGCCTGCGGGAGCACCTAGAGAGCACGGCGGCCCTGGCCGCTACTTTTGCTTCATCGTTCAACGCGCATCACTGGGGCTATCTTGCCGGGCTTTGGCATGACGCCGGCAAGTACTCAAAGGAGTTTCAAACAAAGCTTCGGGCATCAACCAACGCACATATTGAGGCCGGCAGCAAGGTGGATCATTCCACATACGGGGCGCAACGAGCCAAGGAAAAATGGGAAACCGGGGAGGGTAAGTTATTAGCCTACATAATTGCTGGTCATCACGCCGGTTTACCGGACGGAAAGTCAAATGAACCTTCTTGTCTCTTCGAACGGCTATCGAAGAAATTACCTTACTCGTTTCATTGTCCAGAAGAATTGTTCGAGCAAACGAAACCAGTGCTGCCCTTCTCTTTAAATAAAGAACGCTCATGCATCCAACTTTCGCTATTCATTCGCATGCTATATTCCTGCCTAGTAGACGCGGACTTCCTTGACACCGAAAAACATATGAACCCCAAACACGCCGCAATTCGGCGGGCTACACTTTCGCTCTCGGCCTTAAAACACCGGCTGGACCAACACTTAAAGGAAGTCGAAGCCACCGCTCCAAACACACTGGTAAACCGGATCCGTGCAGGTGTTCTTAAGGACTGTCGGCACGCAGCTTTTCAGCCACCGGGCTTATTCTCTTTAACGGTTCCTACCGGTGGGGGCAAAACCCTTTCTTCGATGGCTTTTGCCCTAGACCATGCCGAATATCATAAGCGTGACCGCGTCGTATATGTCCTCCCATATACAAGCATCATCGAACAAAACGCGGAAGTTTTTAGGAAAGCCCTTGGCAACGAGGTAGTACTTGAACACCATAGTAATTTTGAGCTGGAGGAGGAAGATTACCGAACAAGACTAGCTAGCGAGAATTGGAATGCTCCGGTTGTAGTAACTACCAACGTGCAATTTTTTGAATCTTTGTTCGCCAACCGGAGTAGCCGCTGCCGGAAACTACACAACATAGCTAACAGCATCATCATCCTTGATGAAGTCCAAACCCTTCCCGCTCGCTTGCTCTTACCTTGTCTCGAAATCTTGAGGGAACTGACGACAAGCTACGGCGCCACCATTGTGCTTTGCAGTGCAACCCAGCCGGCACTCCAAAAACGACGGGACTTCAACAAGGGTTTAGAAAACGTAAGAGAGATAGCTACAGATCCAGAAGAGCTTCAACTGGCACTCAAGCGGGTCAATGTGCGCTACCTCGGGAAACAAACTGATGCTGAGCTAATCCAGCAGCTTGATAGAGAACAGATATTATGCATCGTAAACACGAGAAAACATGCTAAGCTTCTCTTCGATGTGCTAAAAGAAAAAGGCGATACCTTTCATCTTAGTACTCTCATGTACCCAAGCCATCGAAGCCGACAAATCGCGAAGATTCGGCAACGTCTTTACAACAAGCAACCCTGCCGGGTGGTAAGCACCCAGCTTGTCGAGGCCGGAGTGGATATTGATTTCCCGGTTGTCTACCGTGAAATCGCGGGCATCGATTCCATTGCTCAAGCAGCTGGTCGGTGCAACCGAGAGGGTCACCTTACCAACGGAGATGTATATGTGTTCGAACCGGAGGGCGGCTTGCCTCCCGGAACATTGACGCAGACTGCACAAACAGCGCAAAGCGTCATACGTCGCTTTGCCCCAGATTTTATGTCTCTTGAAGCGATTGAGGAGTATTTCAAAGATTACTACTGGCTCAAGGGGCATGAGGGCTTAGATGCTCTAGACATCATCGCCCGCCTTAAAGAGGGCATCAAAGACTTGAACTTTCCATTTGCTGAAATAGCTCAAACTTTTCGATTAATAGAAGATCCCACTCGGCCTATAATTGTGGCCATAGAAGATGAGGCCCAAAAGCTGGTTGCCGAACTTCGATATGCCGATCACCTTCAGGATTACGCCAGGCGCCTCCAAAGGTATACCGTGCGAGTGCATTGCCGCGACTGGCAGGAGCTATACGCAAAGGGCGCCATCCTCACAATCCATGACTTGTTCCCAGTTCTGCAACTTAACCAGCTTTACCACGACGAGACAGGCTTAGAGATTTTTGATAAGAACGTTTCGCCGGAGTGCTTTATTGTTTAAACAGTGAGGACCCATGGCCTATGGCATAAGACTTCTAATTTGGGGTGATTACGCATGCTTTACCCGGCCCGAAATGAAGGTGGAACGGGTAAGCTATGACGTTATAACCCCTTCCGCAGCACGAGGAATTTTGGACGCGATATATTGGAAGCCAGCTGTGCGCTGGGTGGTGGATCGAATACATGTGCTCAAGCCCATTCGCTTCATGAATATTCGACGGAACGAAGTGGCGAGGAAGATTCCATTTGGAAACATAAAAAGAGCCATGACTAACAACTCGTTCGCACTTGAAATGTTTATCGAGGAAGATCGTCAGCAACGCGCAGCTGTTATCCTTCGTGATGTTTCATATGTAATCGAAGCTCACTTTGAGCACACGGACGAGAGTGACGGCAACGACGGTAAACACTTGGACATGTTTAGGCGGCGCGCTCGGGATGGGCAGTGTTTTACCCAACCTGTACTAGGGTGCCGGGAGTTTCCCGCTAATTTCCGACTGCTCGAAGATGATGAGCCATTACCTCTCTCCGAACTAAAAGGTACACAGGAGTTGGGCTTCATGTTACATGACATAGACTTTTCCAACGACATGCAGGCCAAATTCTTTAAAGCAAAAATGGTGGATGGCGTAATTGATGTCCCGCCGTTCAATGGTGTTGAGAGGAGAGCATGATTATTCAAGAGTTGTGCCGCTACTACGAGAGGGTGAGGGAAACGCCTGCTGCCAATATTGCTGAGCCTGGCTTCGGCAGTGCCAAGATTCACGCCGAGGTCGTGCTTGATAAGGCGGGGAATTTGGTTCAATTTAACGACTTGCGGCGCCCCAGGGAGGTAGACCAAAAGCTTGTGCCACATGAGATGATTGTCCCTCAACCAGTTAAGAGGTCAGGGGTTAAAGCTCATGAAAGTCCTAACTTTCTTTGGGATACAACAGCGTTCGCTTTAGGGGCAGAAGCGGAAAAAACCCCAGAAGTGGAAAATAAGCAAAAAACGGCGCTTAAATTTAAGAACTTCAAGAAACTTCACAGTAAGATGCTGAAAGCTAGTCAGGACCTATATCTCGAGATTTTGGTGCGCTTTTTAGAGGGCTGGAATCCTGCTGCGGCCGTTCACCTTGACCATTGGGAGGAATTAGCAGGTGGGAACGTGGTGTTCCGACTTGAGGGCGAGAGAGAGTATTTTCACCAAAAAGCAAGCCTCCGAGACCTATGGCTACAGCAATCACAGGGGCCCGACAATAAAACGCGCGGCATGTGCTTGGTATACGGAACTACTGGGCCGATTGAGCGAATTCATCCAGATATAAGAAACGTTAGGGGTGCAAACACGAAAGGGGCCTCAATAGTTTCATTTAACGAGGATGCGTACGAATCGTACGGAAAGACCCAGAACTTCAACTCACCGATGAGCAAAAGGGCCGCCTTTGCTTATTCGACGGCTTTGAATTATCTCCTTAGACCTACCAGTAAGCAGAAGATGCACATTGGCGATTGCACTGTGGTTTTCTGGACCGAGCGCGAATCAGCTATTGAGCGCCTGTTCGGCCAAATATTGGAACCCGGAGACCTTGAAGCAGCAGACAATAAAGAAATACGCGATTTCTTAGATGCTATGCGCGGTGGAAAGAAGCTTAAAGAGCTTGACGATGGGATGAAGTTCTATATCCTCGGTCTGTCTCCGAATGCTGCCCGATTGTCCGTCCGGCTTTGGCACGCATCCTCGGTTGGGGATATTGCACAGAGGATAGGACAACATTTTCGTGATCTTCAAATCGAAAAGAGCTTTGACAGCGAACCCGATTACCCGGGAATCTGGAGCATCCTTAGGGAGACCTGCAACAAGAAATCTAAAGAAACAGCTGCTCCTCTTCTGGCCGGAGCACTGCTGCGATCGGTCATGCTCGGCACGGCTTACCCCCAGGCGCTCTTTAATGCAATACTAAATCGCATTCGGGCGGAAACCAAAGAAGCCGACCATGTAAATTACATCCGCGCCGCTGTCCTAAAAGCAATCCTATGTAGAAAACGAAGGCTATTTAATCATGGAATGGAGGTTCCAATGACGCTAGATAAAGACAATCACAATGCAGCGTACCTTCTTGGGCGGCTGTTCGCAGTGCTAGAGAAAACCCAGAAAGATGCGCTGGGGACAGGTATTAACGCAACTATCAAAGATCGTTACTTTGGGGCTGCGTCGGCCACACCCAAAATGGTCTTTCCTCAATTGATGCGCCTTGGGCAGCACCATATTGCGAAGGCGGAATATGGTTCCTATTACGACAAGTTGATTGAGGAAATCGTTGCAAATATACAGGAATTTCCCGCACATTTAACGCTTGATGAACAGGGGATGTTCTGTATTGGATATTACCACCAGCGTAGAAGTTTCTTTTCCGGTAAGGAATCAAGAAACCAAAAAGATGAGGACTAATGTCATTTAAATTTAAAACAAGACGGCAGTACAACGAGTTTTTTATAAGGAAAGACTAACATGACGAACGTGACCCAGCCAATTCAAAACCGCTATGATTTTGTATATTTGTTCGATGTAGAAAACGGCAACCCAAACGGGGACCCCGATGCCGGTAATATGCCACGCATTGACCCCGAGACAAGTCATGGCATTGTTACCGATGTGTGTTTAAAGAGAAAGATTCGTAATTATGTGATGCTTGTGAGGGATGATCAGCCTCCGTACGCTATTTATGTTAAAGAGAAGGCTATCTTAACGTGTCAACAGGCGAGGGCCTATTACGCGCTCGGAATAGACGATAAAAAAAGAACCGGAGACGATATTGAGCAAGCGCGGGTTTGGATGTGCAGGAATTTCTTCGATGTCCGAACCTTTGGGGCGGTTATGTCACTCAAAGAGAATAACTGTGGCCAAGTGCGGGGCGCAGCCCAGCTCAACATTGCACGCAGCATTGACCCAATTAGCCCTCGCGAATTAACTATTACACGCATGGCCGTTGCTACCGAGAAAGAAGCAGAGAGCCAGGCCGGCGATAACCGAACTATGGGCAAGAAGAGCATTATCCCGTATGGGCTTTACCGGGCGGAGGGCTATATATCAGCGAGTCTGGCCGAGAAGACGGAATTCTCTGAAAAAGATTTAGAATTGTTTTGGGAGGCTTTACTTAACATGTTCGACCACGATCACTCGGCGGCGCGAGGCAAAATGTGTGCCCGGAAACTAATTATCTTTAAGCACGAAAATAAGCTTGGGAAGGCCCCGGCACATAAGCTGTTTGAGACAGTACAGGTTGAACAATGTCGTGAGAAGCCGCCACGATCTTTCCAGGACTATGCTGGGCTCATTAAACACCCAGATAACGGAATTCTGCCGGGCTTCAAAGGAGTTACCGTAATAAACAAGCTCTAACGTGTACCGAGAAGACGAGTTGTTACCGATCTCAGCGTTGCAGCATTACCTGTTCTGTCCGCGCCAATGTGCTTTGATTCACCTTGAACAAGTGTGGGCAGAAAACATCTTGACCGCTGAGGGGCGGTTACTCCACGACCGAGTCCACAGCGGTGATACAGAGAACAGGGT
>Ga0209101_1000286_pt1 | contig 42619 bp, 39 predicted proteins | sample ConPoolayeCmetaG_FD_185481 | JGI IMG/M metagenome (GOLD analysis project Ga0209101, IMG submission 185481) | Hot spring microbial mat communities from California, USA to study Microbial Dark Matter (Phase II) - Cone Pool mat layer C metaG... ...
CTTAAAACCAGTAACGTTAGTCTAGGCAAGCAACAGTAGCAACAGAAGTATGCTATCGCAAGAGAGGGGATTTAAAGATGTCACATTTTACTCGGGTACGTACACAGTTGCGCGATATGGAAATGGTCAAGCGGGCGTTGATCGATCTAGGGTATAAGGTCACAAGTGGCAGTGTGCGCGGCTTCGGGGGGCAGGAGGCTCGCGTTGATCTGGTGGTGCGAACCGCCGGCAAGTACGATATTGGCTTCAAAATGGAAGGGTCGGATATCGAGATGATAGCTGACTTCTGGGGCATCCCGGTCGACCGTGCCGAGTTCCTGCGCCGCCTGACCCAGCGGTATGCCTACCTGACAGTGACTGAGCAGGCCAGACAGCAGGGCTGGCAGACCGTCCTCGAAGAGACCCAGCCAGACGGCAGTATCCGTCTTGTGATGCAAAGGTGGTAGAGAGATGGCACAGACACTTCAGATAGAGTTTGTCATCAGGCCAGACGGGACTGTGGAAGAACGCATCACGGGCATCAGCGGGCCGGCCTGCGAAAAAGTCACTGAGATCATTGAGCGGGCACTGGGAGACGTGATTAAGCGTGAGCACACCTCCGAGTACTACAACCAGCCCGACAGCACAGAAGAAACCATTACGACAAGCCAGTAGCAGGAGGCAGGATGGCTAAGCCCTCCGCTCAGAAGGATGACAACAGGTTGCCGTTGCCTGTTCAGGTCGAGCTTTACATTGAACCGGATGGGACGGTGACGTTCGCCGATCTGGCCGCAGAATTGCTCCCTGTTGCCCGGAGCCTCAGCCCCGAAGAGATGCCTTTAGATGAACCGGCAAAGACAGAAACAGAGAGGCAGAAATGATCGAGCGGCTGGTTTTGGCTCTCTTCCAACTGATACGGGATCGGCTGGCAATCTTTCGATTACACCGTCAGATCGAGCGGGCTAAGCTCCGTAACTACGATCTCCTGGTGGAGAATGTCAAAGGTCTGCGCCGGGCGCTGGAGACACAAGAACGGGCCGCAGAGGCCCTCCACCGCCAAATTGATGAACAGGATCAGCGGATCGGGCGGTTGCGCGAGGAATATGCCGCCCTAGAGAGACGTCAGGCTGAGGCAACCAAGATGGCTGTCGAAAATGAGCGGCTTATGCTGTTCAATCGGTTGATGCCCATCATGATCCAGCTCTCAACACTTCGGGCGGCAATTGAAAATGGCGCCGAAGTACCTCTGCGTGACATGCTGGACCTGCTCTCGCCCCTCGATGCGTTGCTGAACGACCTGGGCGGAGAAAAGATTGGAGAAGCAGGTGCACTTGTTCCATTTGACTCGAGGCATCACCGCCCTGTAGGGCGAGGAGCACGTTCAATCGCCGCTGGCGAGCCGGTGCGCATACGCTACATTGGCTACAAGCGCAATGGCCAAGTCATCCATAAAGCAGAGGTCACCCGTATCGAGCAGGGGCAGGTTACCAGCTAGAAACGGACAAGACTCCCTTATGACGGTCTGGTTTACCGGAACAGATGAGAAGAGTAGCGGTAGATTTCGGCACAACCAATACCATTGTGGCAGTATGGCGGGAAGCAACCAATGCCCCGGAGACGCTCAGTTTACCGGGGCTATGCACACCTTCTACAGGGTCGCTTCCCCCCCTTATCCCCTCATTGCTGTACGTCTGCAACGGGGCAAACAGGGAAGTCATCGCCGGCTATGCCGTCCGTGCTGAGGGATACGACGTTCAGGGTGACCAGCGGTTCTTTGCCTCCTTCAAACGCGGCATTGCGGCTCACAGCGGCCCATTGGCACGCAACTTAGACGGTGTGGAGTGGGATGACGCCCAAGCAGGATCAGCGTTCCTGTCAGCAGTACTTTCGGCGGTGCTTCAACACGAAGGCGGCCCCATTGATGAGCTGGTGTTAACTGTACCCGTCCAGAGCTTTGAGCGATACCTCAAGTGGCTGCGCGACGAGATACTGGCCGCCAGCGTTACCGGCAATGGACATATCGAGCGTGTGCGGATCGTGGACGAGAGCACAGCCGCCGCACTGGGTTATGAGGTGCGTACACCGGGCGAGCTGGTGCTGGTCTTCGATTTTGGCGGAGGGACGCTGGACGTATCGCTGGTGCGAATGCCTGTCGCTGAGGAAGCCAGAGGGGTTGTACTGGAGCTAGGTCAGGTAGCCAGCGGCGAAAGCCATCTGCCCGCCGGGGATGAGTATACCGAAGCGCGGGTGATCGCCAAGGCTGGACGTGTGCTGGGTGGGGATGATATTGATCACTGGTTACTTGATGACCTGCTGGCCCGCAACAATGTAGATCGCAGTCAGATCGGCAGTGCCTATTCCCAACTAAAGCTGGCAGTTGAGGCCGCCAAAATCCGCCTTTCTGAGCATGAGAGCGCCGAGTTCAGTGTCTTTGATCCGGATACCTATCGTACCTACCGTGCCGACTTCACACGCACCCAACTGGAGGACATTCTCGACCGGCACGATTTCTACAGCACTATCCAGAAGACACTAGATAAGGTCCTCCGCAGTGCCCGCACGAGGGGTATTTACCCTGAAGACATCGGCGCAGTATTGCTGGTAGGCGGTACTTCTCAGATTCCATCAGTACGGCGCATGGTGCGCACTCAATTTGGCAGTGAGCGCGTGTTCGAGCATAAGCCTTTTGAGGCTGTCGCGCATGGGGCACTAGGGCTGGCAGTCGGGTTAGGGCTGGATGACTTCCTTTACCATTCCTACGGTGTAAGGCATCTCAGCCCGATCACGGGAAGGCATGAATGGGAGGAGATCATCCCCGCTGGGACGCGCTATCCACTGACAGAGCCTGTCAAGTTGATACTGGCCGCCTCACGTGATGGCCAGGAAGCGATCGAGCTGGTCATCGGCGAGGTCGAAGAAGGAGCCGGCGGCACAACCGAAGTCATGTTTGGTGATCGGGCTATCTTGATGGTTGAGGGTAGCTGGGAACTCCGCCAAGTTGTCGCCCTGAATGACGAGGACGGATCACGCACAGTTGCCCATCTTGACCCGCCGGGTAAGGCGGGTGATGATCGGATCGAAGTCATATTCGAGGTCGATCAGAACCGTACCCTGCTGGTCACCGTGACTGATCTGTTGAGCAAGAAGGTCCTGTTACGGCAGACACCAGTAGTTGAGCTTCGTTAGAGGCAATCGGTGAACCGAAAAATTCCTCCCCTGAGCGGACAAGAGCCGGAATTAGGCGGACGGCATTCTCTACGCCAGACGGGCATGGAGCCTGCGCTGAGCCGTGAGTTTGGGCCGCTCTATGGCCGTTTTAGGCTGGAAGGTCTGGAAGCCCCGCCCGTAGAAGGGCGGCGGCGGCCCCTGGTCGTGCTGGCCGATTACGACGACAGCACCGCTGAGCTTGCTCACCTTCTGGCAGACTCAAACGGCTATGAAGTCCGGCGGACAGACAACGGACGGGAGGCGTGGGGGCTGGTGCGGGCGCTTGAACCCAATATGCTGGTAGTCAATATCCGCCTGCCAGGGATAAACGGCCTAGACCTGATCCAGCGAGTGCGTTCTGCCGCCGAAGAAACCGTCTCCCGGACACCGATCTTGATCATGGATGCCCGTTATGGGCGTCAGGCCCTGCTGGCCGCCTTCAAGAACGGCGCCGATGACTATCTAGAGATGCCCTACGAAGTACCGGTTATGTTGCGTTGCTGGCACCGGGTCGTCAAAGGGCCTTTACGCCCCCCTCCCCTGACAGCTCTGTTCAACGAAGATGTCATGATCCGACAAGTCGCCCTCTCCTATTTGCTCGAAGCGCGTCCAAGCGGCCTTGAATTGGGGCTGGGGGAACTACTCTGGCAACCCGACCCGGTGCTTCGGTCGGCGGCACAATGGGCCTTGCGCTGGCTGGGCACAGAAGAAGCTTTGGCCGTGCTGGAGAGGACGCGCAACGTCTGGCAGGCAGATGAAACCTCTGCACCACCCCCCATCATCAGTTGACACAGGTGAATGTGATCCCCGCCTGTGGAATAAACTGCTGGGTCACAGTTCCTACCTCCGGGCCGAGGCCGCCCGCACTATCCGAGCGCTGGAACTGGAGGAGGTTTACGCACGCCGCCTGCTGAACACACTGCCCCGCCTGACGCCCTCCCAACGCGCTCTTGCCGGAGATGCATTGGCCCTGCTGGGCGACCCCCGTTTCTCGCCGCCCTATTTCCTCTCTGAGATGATCTATGTGCCGGGCGGAACAGTCATACTGGGGAGCCAAGATTACACCGATGAGCAACCCGTCCATGCTGTTCAGGTGACGGGATTCTCGCTGGCCCAGTATCCAGTAACACAGGCGGCCTATGCCGTTTTTCTGCAGGCCACACGCCACCGTCAGCCGCCCGGTTGGCGCGGACGTCAACCCCCGCGTGAATTAAGTAATGCGCCGGTCGTATTTGTCTCTCTGCGGGACGCTGAGGCCTACTGTGAATGGCTCACCCGCGAGACAGGCATCGTCTATCGCCTGCCCACTGAGGCTGAGTGGGTTCTGGCGGCACGGGGCGCAAACAGCACACGCATCTATCCGTGGGGTGACGTGTTTGAAGATACGCGAGCTAACGCATGGGGGCATCGGCCAGCTAAACGCCTGTGTGCCGTCGGAATGTTCCCGGAGGGGAGAGGTCCATACGGGCATGATGATCTGGCGGGCAACGTATGGGAATGGTGCTCTTCTCTGGACTGGCCATACCCCTATCAAGCCGACGATGGCCGTGAGGGGCCTGCTCCCGACACCGAGAAGCGGGTGATGCATGGAGGCTCATGGCGTAGCAGGCCGCATGCGGTTCGCTGTGCCGCCCGGCAGGGCGAATTGCCAACTGATAGTTTCCGCGTAGTGGGCTTCCGGATCGCCAGAGGCGGGTCACTTGGCTGAGGCGGCTTACCTCTCCCTCTATCGAAGCGGAGGGCTGGCCCGTCGTGTCGTACAAGCACAGGCGGCCCTCTACGAATGCCGGCTGTGCGGCTGGAACTGCGGCATTAATCGCGGTCAGGAGAGGGGGCCATGCCGTACCGGCACCGAGGCGTTGGTTGCAACGGCCTATGTCCACCTTGGCGAGGAACGCCCTCTGACAGCAGGCGGCGGCTCTGGGGCGATCTTCTTCGCCAACTGTGACCTGCGTTGCCAGTTCTGCCAGACAGCCCGCTGGAACATTCTAGGGCAAGGCCAACCAATGTCAGCCCAACAGTTGGCTGACATCATGCTCGATCTGCAACGCAGGGGGGCAGTGAATATCAACCTTGTCACACCGACCCACGTCGCACCGCAGATCATGGCATCACTGCTGATTGCAGTTGAAGGCGGGCTACGTTTGCCGCTGGTGTGGAACTCCGGCGGGTACGACGCACCCCAGACACTGGCCCTGCTTGAAGGCGTGGTGGATATCTACCTGCCCGATATGAAGTATGCAGATGCCAAACTTGCGCTGGGATTGAGCGGCATACCCGATTATCCTGCCGTGAATCAGCGGGCAGTCGCCGAGATGTTCCAACAGGTAGGGCATCTCCAGATCGGCCCAGACGGAATGGCCCAACGCGGGCTGATGGTGCGGCATCTGGTCATGCCCGGCCATCTGGACAATACAGAGGCAGTTCTGCGCTGGATCGCCGGCCATCTTGGTCAGGATACCTATTTGAGTTTGATGGATCAGTATCGGCCTGCCTACCGCGCCTTCGGGCGGGCCGACATAGGGAGGGCAATTACACCAGAGGAGTACGCCCAAGCCAGACAAATGGCAGAACAGCTTGGTCTGTACCGGCTGGACGATAGTCTGGTGTTAGGCTCAGCATCTTGAAGAACACAACTCAGCCCAAACAGGAGAGGAGAAACGAAACACATGCTTGACCCATCACACAAGGGACGGGTCTATCCCCCCTTCAGCTATACCATCGAACGCAACAAGCTACGCGAGTTCGTACTGGCCATTGACGATGACGACCCGGCCTACCAGACGGACGATCCACCGCTCCCTCCTACCTTCCCGACCGTTTTCACATTCTGGGGCGGCATGAACCCAGAAGCTTATCTGCGCGAGCTGGGAGTCGATTTTGTGAATGTACTTCACAGTGAGCAGGAGTACGAGTATCTGGCTCCCATCCACATTGGGGATACCGTCACAGGTCAGACCCGTATTGCTGACATCTACGCCAGAGGCGAACTAGAGTTCATCGAATTGTTGACAGAATACACTAATCAGCACGGAACACCTGTCCTGCGGGATCGGGCTACTATCATCGTCCGCCACTAGGGGGAAAGACAATGCCTGTCTATTTTGAAGATGTCGAGGTCGGCAGTGAACTGCCTCCATTAACCAAAGGGCCTATCACAGATATTCAGTTAGTGCGCTATGCCGGCGCAGGCGGTGACTTCAACCCGATCCACACAGTGCCTCACATGGCACAATCGGTTGGGCTGGACGGCATCATTGCACATGGTCTGTTAATCATGGCTTTTGCCGGCCAGATGCTCACACGCTGGGCCGGTGCAGGCGCGATACGGCGCTTCAAGGCCCGCTTCAGCGGGATGACCAAGCCCGGCGAGACGGTGATCTGCCGGGGACAGATCACCAACAAACTTGAAGAGGGCGACAACGCACTCGTTCAGGGGCGGTTTACTGTCAAAGGCACGGATGACTCGCTCAAGCTGAAGGGCGAATTTACGGTTGCGCTACCAAAGAAAAAGGGTTAGCCTGTTAATAGAGGTACATTCAACGGGCAGGCATTTTGCTCTACCCCATAAGTTAAAAGGGAAAGCCACACTCTACCTCCCCTATCCAGAGAAATTGGTCTAGGAGGCAGACATGGTGACTTTAAATATTGACAAGCTTAAAGCTGACCAGAACATCAAAGCCTTGAGCGAGATACTCACCAGCCAGTGGAAATATGAGTCTCCAATGCGAAGGAGGGCCGCCGAAGCGCTGGGAGAGATCGGGGGGCCGAGAGCCATCCCGCCCCTGATCACAGCTCTGAAAGAAGTAGACCCCAGCATCTCGCGTGCCGCTGAAAAGGCTCTCATCCAAATAGGCTCGCCTGCGCTGGACGCGCTGATCAAGGCACTGCGCGACTCTGACTGGCGTGTGCGCGTCGGCGCGGTTCATGTGCTAGGCGAGATCGGTGACCCGAAGGCTGTCAAGCCGCTGATAGACGTGCTGGAAAAGGATCAGCAGTGGAGCGTTCGCTCCGGCGCGGCTGAGGCGCTGGGGAGGCTGGAAGCTGAGAAGGCAGTCAAATCCCTGGCAGTCACCCTGGAGGAGGACATTAACTGGGAAGTCAGGCTTACGGCCGCCCAGGCACTTGGCGAGATTGGCGGGCCAAATGCCCAGAAGGCACTGAAACGTGCATTGGAAAAAGAGCAAAATTATCAGGTACGTCGGGCAGTAGAAGAAGCGCTCAGCCGGGCCAAAAGCTGAGAGCCTGTGATATACTACTTTTGCTCGGAATCATACTTGGCCGTGTGCCTTTCAATTACCCTGCCGGAGGGTGATCCATGCGTAAGAAATTACTGGCGGCATGTGTACTCATGAGCATCTGCTTAACGGGTCTAGGGATTCCGCTGATGAGGTCGCAGGCGGCTGATGCGAGCTGGACAGGGGAGTACTTCACCAACCCCAATCTTGCCGGTTCACCGGCTCTGACCCGGCAGGACACCGTGCTCACATTTGACTGGGGCGACGGCGCGCCTGCTGAGGGAATCCCCGCCGACAATTTCTCGGTACGCTGGACACGGGTAGACCGGTTCTGGGACGGCGTCTTTGCCTTTGCCGCCCGCGCCGATGATGGTGTACGCATGTACGTAGATGGGGTACTAGTCATTGACAAATGGCAGAACGGCCAGTACCAGTGGATTAGTGTGGACCGTCCGATGACCGCAGGCGATCATCGCATTGTAGTAGAGTACCGGGAGTTCACAGGGCGTGCGGCTCTTCAAGCCGGATACTACCCCAGAGGCCCTTTGCCCACTACCGGCCCTCCGACTTCCACACCGCTTCCTACCTCGACACCTACCCCTACCTTTACTCCCACCCCAACGGCTACTCTCCCTTACGTAGCTGGAACACCCGGCTCCCTCCAGCCAACCGCCCAACTATTCTTCTTCCCCCCTCCCTTGACATCCGGCATCACTGTCGAGGAAAGCTCGAATAAGTTCTTTAGCTGGGAGGGATTCCCCGGTCCTGCATTGAGAAGCGGCGGACACGCAGGCCAATATCGGTATGCCAAGAATCATAGCAACCGCCCCAGCCTTGAGGCACGCTGGCATATCATCCCTGACCGACCGGGTTACTACAGTCTATATGTGTACATCCCCCCCTCTGTACGGGCTACTCAGTCAGCGGCTTATCGGGTATATCACGGCGGTGAGCTGAGTGCACCAATCGAGGTAGATCAGGCCGCTCATGCCGATCAGTGGGTATTGCTGGGTCACTTCTACTTTGCGGCTTGGGAAGTGCAGTACCTCTCATTGAGCAACGCTACTTCTGAGCCTGCCGGCTCGCGTGAAGTGCTCTTTGACGCCGTCGTGTTTATCTACAAACCCTGAAATACCTGTCCTGATTATTGCGCACATTCACCAGACCTGTATAATTTCTTGCATATCCATCGTCTAAATTAACAGGCCGGAGCCTCTAAGTGAGCCGGCCTGATTGTTCATGTGCGGGGGGACAATGACTGCACTACAAACGCCGGAGGCAATCGAGCGGGCATTGGAACGTGTGCTGTTGAGTATCGAGAAGCCGGGCCGTTATGTAGGGGGCGAGTTCAACTCCATCCGCAAGGAGTGGCGCCCCGATCAGGTCAAGATAGCTTTATGTTTCCCTGACATCTACGAGATCGGCGCACCCAACTTAGGCCTGGCGATCTTCTATGACCTGCTCAACCGGCAGTCTGACATGCTGGCCGAGCGCGTGTACCTGCCATGGGTAGACATGATCTCCGCCATGCGCCGCGAGGGGATTCCCCTCTATTCGCTTGAGACCAAGCATCCCATCGCCTCATTCGACTTACTAGGTATCAGCATCCCTTACGAGCAACTCTACACCAACGTACTGGAAGTGCTTGATCTGGCCGGACTACCGCTGTACAGCGCCCAGCGCCATGAGGCCGCACCTCTTGTCATTGCCGGCGGGCATGCCTGCTACAACCCGGAACCTCTGGCTGACTTCATTGACCTTTTTGTGATCGGGGAAGGTGAGGAAGCCATCCTTGAGATCGCCCGGAAAGTGGGCCACATGAAGCAGGCAGGTATGTCCCGTGAAGCACAGCTTGCCGAGCTGGCCCGCCTGCCGGGTGTATATGTGCCGCGCTTCTATGAGGTGAGCTATCACGACGATGGGACATTGGCTCACATCAGGCCGACTCATGAGGCCGCCTCCCTGCCTGTCCTCAAGCGTGTTCTGCCCACCCTGCCCCCGCCTGTGACCCGCCTGATCGTGCCCAACATTGACACGGTGCATAACCGCGTCCCAATTGAGATTATGCGCGGTTGCACGCGCGGCTGTCGCTTCTGCCACGCCGGGATAGTCATGCGGCCTGTCCGCGAACGCAGTGTAGACGAAATCGTAACAGCTATTGATGCGGCTGTCAGGCAGACAGGCTTCGAGGAGATCGCCCTGCTGTCGCTCTCCTCCAGCGACTACACCCACATTGTTGATCTGGTCAAGGCGGTCAGTGAACGGTTTGCCGCCCGACATCTAAAGATCAACCTTCCCAGCTTGCGCATCGAGACCTCCAGTGTTGAACTCATGGAGGCTCTCAAGGACAGCAAACGCGGCGGGTTCACCTTCGCACCAGAAGCCGCCACGGAGAAGATGCGGCGCATCATCAACAAATATGTCTCTGACCAGCAATTGCTGGAAGTTGCCCGATCTGTCTACAGCCGGGGATGGCAGACTATCAAGCTCTATTTCATGATCGGCCATCCGGCTGAGACATTGGAAGATGTGCAGGCAATCGCCGATCTCTCACAGGCGGTCCTTGCAGAGGGCCGCCGGATACACGGCAAACGAGCCAGCGTCAACGTGGGGGTCAGCACATTCATCCCCAAGCCTCATACGCCCTTCCAGTGGGCATCTATGGACACACGCGAACAGATTGAGGCCAAGCAGGCACTCTTAAAGCGCGAAATGCGGGGAGCAGGCCTCCAGTTGCGCTGGAATCGCCCAGAAGAGACCCTCTTAGAGGGACTGCTCAGCCGCGGTGATCGGCGGCTAGGGCCTGTTATTGTCCGGGCATGGGAGTTGGGCAGTCGCTTCGACGCCTGGCAGGAACAACACCGCCCGGAAGCGTGGGCACAGGCCCTCACTGAGTACGGCATTGATCCCCACTTTTACACCCATCGGACGCGCCCGCTCGACGAGATATTCCCATGGGATCACATTGATACGGGGGTGCGCAAGAAATACCTGGCTCAGGACTATCTGATGAGTCTGGAGGGCAAAACGCGCATAGATTGTCGTCAGCAGTGTTACGCCTGCGGCATCCTTCCTAAGTTTGCCGAAGCCCGTAGCCGTACCTCCCCTGAGGCATGGGGTTGTCCGCCTGTCAGGCCGCAGGAGGAACGTGCCAGGCGCCACACGATCCCCCTCCACTCTGCTTCATAGAGGCAGGGCAGGAGACGAAATCTTCATGAAAAGTTGAGCAGGCCACCTCTCCTAGCATCCAGCTTGGGTTGCCCAGAATGGCAAGGCATGTTACGATGATCGGTAAACTCTAACTGACGACAGGGGTGGAGGCTCATGGCCGATCAAAGCAACTATGATTCTCTCGATACCCCCATGCTGACTAACCTGCTTCTCAGCCCAGAGCAACGTCCAGAAATACACAGGGGGGCACTTTCCGCCTTATCCCGCCGCAGTCCGGCTCAACGTACCTCACAGCTCATCCGCATCCTCAAAAACATAGCTGACTTCCCGGAACGTTATAATCAGGATGTGATGATGTCAGTCATTGATCTGCTGGCTACCGACCCTGATCCTGATGCCACACTGGCTATGTTGGAAATGCTGCCCCGCGTGCTCGAGATAGCCATAGAAAACAAAGATGCTCTCAAGCCGGAGTTCCGAGAGTATTACTACACAGCGCTGGTCTCACGCCAACGCGATTCAGATCTGAACGTCTGGCGCGAGATGTTGCCTGCTCTAGAACCCAAGACGCTGGTGGCCGCTCTCGTTGATCCGGTGGCTGAGCCGCTTCAGGCTATCGAGCCGCTTACGCTGATTGATCGGCTGTCTGAGCCGCAACGCTCAAAGGCCCTGATCTCTGCTATCGCCGGCATGGCCCACACGAGAAGGCCAACCGAGCGCATTCTGGAGGCCGCCCAACTGCTCAGCCAGTCCCATGATCCTGCCCAGCTAGAGCAGGGCATTGAGGCTCTTTCCCAACGCTGGGAAAGGGCAAAGAAGGCAAATGCGGAAGCACAGGCGGCCTGTTTGGAAGCCGCCCTGCGGGTGCTCGACACCCGCCCCCGCACCGCCGCCGAAAAGCTGATGGGCAAGCGCCCATGGGCATCTTGAGGGGGCTGAAGCTGTGATAGATAATCAGCACATTTACGACAGCCTGAGCGTAGCCGATCTGACCAACCTGCTGATTGATCCCGAACAAAGGTTGGAAGTCCATCGCGCGGTGTTATCATCTATTTCCCGTCTTATCTCATCATCAGTGCGTACTGCTCAACTGCTAAAGGCACTGCGTGAGATGGCCAGCAAGCCGCAACGCTATAATCAGGAAGTCATGATGGGGGTCGTAGACATTCTGGCAACCGACCCAAACCCAGAGGCCACCTCTGCCATGTTACAGGTACTGCCTGCTATGCTGGGGTTGGGCGGCTCGGAAGACCTTGTAGATGACGAGTTGCGGCAGTACTTCTGTGAAGCCCTGATGACCCGCAGGAGGGAAGATGATCTGGCAGTGTGGCATGAGGTAGTCCCCAAGCTGAGCGGTGCTGTATGGGTCGCCATACTGACCGATCCTGCCGCCAGTGCCCTGAAACCGCTCAAGCCGCTTAAGATGATAGAGAGACTCCCCGAACCCCGGCGCAGGAAGGCATTGCAAATGTTGTTCTCTAGAGCACTGGGGGACGGAAACTTGAAGCTGGCTTGGACAGCGGCAAAGATGCTCCTGTTTGGCAGTCGCTCATCAACCCAATGACTGCCTCCGAGTCCTCCAATCAGGATACTGGTATACCCAAGAAGACCGGCCAGACGCCGGCTTTTCTTCGCTACAGAATTGAGTTCAGCAAGACCGGTCCTCTGCGTTACACCTCTCATCTCGATCTGAGCCGTATTTGGGAACGCACTCTAAGACGCGCGGGCTTGCCAGTTGCTTATTCGCAGGGCTTTAATCCCCGTCCCCTTATCCAACTGGCGGCTACCCTGCCGCTTGGTTGCGAAAGCACTTGCGAGCTGATCGATGTGTGGCTGGAAGGAGAAGCCCCCCCGCCTGAAGAGCTGATCCCCCTTCTGAGCAAGGCCGCTCCGGAAGGGCTTACTATCCGCACCATTCAGGCCGTCAATCCCAATGATCCTGCCCTCCAGACACGAACACAAGCCGCCGTCTATCATGCCTCCATCGGCGATCAGGTCAGCCGCCAAGAGCTTGAAGAACGGGTAGCCTCCCTTCTGGCTCAGCCGGAGATACGGCGCACACGGCGCGGCCGCCATTACGATCTACGCCCCCTGATCCATGAGCTGTCAGTTTTACCCGCCTCTCTGCCGATCTTGGAGATGAAGCTGGCACTTTCACAGGAGAAGGGAACAGGCCGCCCTGACGAAGTGCTTGAGGCGCTGGGGCTGGAAGCTCAGCATATCCTGATCACCCGCACAGCTCTCATCATGAAGCCGTAAAAGTGATCCCAAGCCAAGCGTCACAAAAAACGATCTGGTATCCTGCCCCTTCGGGCTGTATAATTATCAACATACACGCACCAGACAGCCCCTTCAACCGCTCTGCCTTTTTCCCAGCTACCTGCAGGAGAACGATCTATGGGGATGAGCAAGCGTCAAAGACTGGAAGCGACGATCAGCGGCGAGCCGGTAGACCGGGTCGCCGTTGCTCTATGGCGTCACTGGCCGGGAGATGATCAGCGAGCGGAGGATTTGGCCGCCGCCCATGTAGCCTTCCAACGCGAGTATGATTGGGATTTCGTCAAAGTTACCCCTGCCAGCAGTTTCTGCCTGACCGACTGGGGCGTCGAAGACCGTTGGGAGGGTAACCCGGAAGGAACACGCCGATACACACGGCAGGTGGTCAACACTGCAGAAGACTGGCTTAAACTGCGGGTCTTAGATCCGACTGAAGGGGCTTTAGGGCGGCAACTGCGCTGTCTGGAGCTTCTACAGGAAGCCTTTGGTGAGGAAGTGCCTTTCATCCAGACCATCTTCAGCCCTCTGGCTCAGGCCAAACACCTGGCAGACGGTGATACTTTAATCCTCCATATGCGGCAGAATGCGGGCCAGATTCATCACGCGCTCCAGACTATCACCGATACCACAATCCGTTTTATCCAAGAAGCCAAGCGGCGCGGCATTGCCGGCATTTTCTATGCTGTGCAACATGCCAATTACCTGCTGATCAGTGAGGCCGAGTACCAAGTCTTCGGGCGTCCCTACGACCTTCAAATCCTCTCGGCGGTTAATGATCTGTGGCTGAACATGCTCCATCTGCATGCCCCCCATAGTATGTTCAACCTGCTGGCTGATTACCCGGTGCAGATCGTCAACTGGCATGATCGCGAGTCTCCGCCCAACCTGGCAACAGGACTCAAGAAGATCAGGGGGGCCGCCAGCGGCGGTGTCAGCCGGGACACACTCCATCAGGACGACCCGGAAGAGGCGCTGGCTCAGGCCAGAGACGCCTTTACCCAGACGGGCGGACGGCGCTGGATTCTAGGGACGGGCTGTGTGATCATGACTACCACACCTATTGGGAACATCCGCAAGTTGCGTGCGCTGGCAGACGAATTGAGATGAGACAGGCCTGCTGTACCTCTCCCTACTACTAATCGAAGTGCCCCGTCGGCTGACGGGGCACTTGTTGTTTGATCTCAGTTGACGAGTCAGATGACTCCGTACTTGGACAGCACTTGCCTGAGCAGTTGGGGGTCAAAGGGCTTCGTTATGACCTCGTTGATACCTGCCTCGTAAACGGCGGTATCTATGCCCGGCCCGACACGAGCCGTCAACGCAACAACCGGCAGATCAACCAACTGAAGATCGGTCCGGATAGCTTTGCATACCTGTAACCCATTCATAAAGGGCATCGCCAGATCAAGCAACACTAAGCTCACCCGCCCGGCCTGTTGCCGGATAATATCCAGAGCCGCCTCTCCGCCCTCAGCAACCAGCACAGGGACTCCCATAGCACCCAGATAACGACGCATCAGGTTGAGCGCGATCTCATCATCATCCACGACCAGTACATGACAGCCTGATTCCATTACCTGATATCCTCCTTCTAACTCCATTGTACCGAGAAATCAACCCCTTCTGAATAGGGCTTTGGTACGCTCAGGAAACAAGGAGGACACCTTCTTGATTAAAACGAGGCCAACGTCACTATTCCTGCGGTTGCAGGGGAGGAGAAGCTGTCAGAGCATTCAGATTGTAACGCTGAACAACGCCTGCCGCTGTATCTACCACAAACAAATGACCTGCATCGTCGGCCAGCACAGCCCCTGCCAGACCAATCGTGCTGAGATCGCCGAAGCTGTAGAGATACTGCCCCACACTATTGAAGACGATCACCCGTGCGGCATCCGGATCGGTTACATAGACATTCCCTTGCTGATCAACATCCAAGTAGGGACGTTCATTGCTCTGAGCAAACCACGCCTCCATCGGCCACTGATTAACGAAGATTCCTTCTGCCGTGAAAACCTGAATGCGCTGATTCCACGTATCGGCCACAAACAGGCTGTTGCCTGCACCAAAGGCCATTCCAACCGGCTCATCAAGCCGGCCCGGCTGGATGCCTCCTGTGCCAATCTGACGAATAAAGTTTCCTTGCCCGTCAAATACCACAATCCGCTTGTTACCCGTATCAGCTACATACACCAACCCCTGATCGTCCACGGCCACCGCACGCGGCCCCCAGAAAGCATAAGGATCGTCAAGGACGCCGGGCCCATAAGCGCCCCAGCTAGAGAGATACTCCCCCTCTGGGGTATACACGTTAATGCGGTGATTCCATGTATCAGCGACATAGACAGTTCCATCCGGCCCGACAGCTACTCCCCATGGTTCCTTCAACATGCTTGGCAAAGGAGCTAACCCCTCCGTGCCAAACGCCCGGACGAAATTGCCGTCCCTGTCAAAAACGACAATGCGGTTGTTGTTGCTGTCTGCTACATACAGCAGACCATCGGGGCCAAGCGCAATAGCATGCGGACGGTTCAGCAAACCACCGCCAAAGGTCAACTCTGGCAGGACATCACGGTGATTTTGCGAGTAGGGATCAACAACCTCAGCCACTTCGCTGGCCGCCACGCCGTAATTCCACACTTGAACGAATACATCCTTGCGGATATACACACGCATCCGCTCGGCAACCGGCCACTGACTCAACTCAAAGTTCGGCACCGCCCCGCCCCGATAGGCCGCCACTGCCCGCGCATAGGCTGTATAGTCGCGCCGATAGAAGATGTCCCACACGCCGCGCTGTAGAGCCGGATCACGGAAAAAGTTTCGGAGGTCTTCCCACCGCAGGTTGAAGTAGTCCTGCATAGGCCACCACATCCGGATATATTCGAAGCGATAGTAGCGATTCCCCAGTAACGGCTCTACCGTTCCCCAATTATCCGGCCCGGCTAATACTACCGGCGCATCACCGATCAGGCCGCGTGAAGGCTGGTCGCCATAGTAGACCGCGTTGTAGTAATTGCGCAGATACCACGACATGGGCCATGAGACTTTATTGTCATAGGCAACGCGCAACCCATAGCCGTCGGTCGTCTCTAGCGAAATCTCTTCGATCTGCTCCAGCACATCTTTGACCGCTCCCGACGAGTGGGCATAAACCAGGAACTCATTGGCATAGTCATAGTTGATATAAGCCGCACGCCAAGCGGTGCGGGCCGTCAAAAAGGTCAGCCACACGACCAAGCAGAAACTGACCAGCCGCGCTACCTGCCCGAAAGGAATACGACGGGCAAACTCATAGACGGCGATTGCTGTCAGGATCAAAACAACAGCCGCCGCCAGCCATGAACCGGTCGAGGAAAGTGATGGAAGACTGCGCCCCTGAAAGATAGCGCTTTCAAACTGAGGGGGTATCACTGTGTTGCACAGAAGGTTGGCAGGCCACAGGGAACACAACGGGCCTGTCACCCGTGCCAGCGCAATCACCAGCACAGGGATAAGCAGAAGAAGTGCCCATGCGCCCGTCTGCCACAACCTGCGCCACTGGATACGATCCAGCAGACGGCCTACCACCCATCCCGCCAAGATGATGAAGGGGGCGGTCAAATGGGTCGTGATCCATGGCATCTTCTCCCCAGCTATTGTATAGGCAACGATGTTCATGACCCCCCAGTAGCCGGTGAACAACAGCACTGGGAATCGGATCGGTGCGTCCAAGTCAAGATACTGGCGGGAAGAGGCCTCTTCAGCCCCCTCTAGTGCGGCTCCCTCTGCGCCGGACCGCCGGAATAACTTACCCAGCCCTATCACGCCAGCTACCATCGAGAGCAGTACTGGCAGGAATTCATAGATCGGCAACATGATCAGAATGTAGTAGTACCACGGCTGATTACCCCGCTTAACGTCCTGCTGAACCAGCCAGTAGCCCAGCGAGCCGATCAGGCCGGTGGCAATCCCTGCCCCATTTGTGAACATGGTGGTAAAAAAGAACAGGAAGATAAGCCAGTAGATCGCACCAATAGCCCACCAACGGCTGTTCAAGACAGCTTGGAACCAGTCATAAGCATCCGGCGGTACTTCCACTACCTGTTCGGTATCATCGCTCTCATCGGTGGCAGTCGGTTCTTCATCCGCCTCCTGTAGCAGGGAAACAGGCACGCGGCGCGGCTGGGGCGGCTTCATCCCCCAGATGACACCAACGATCACGCTGAAGAGCATGACCGGTAAAAGAAACATCGCAGTACGGCTCATTCCCTCTGGCGTCTGGTCCATAGGGCTATAGCCGGCAAACCTGATCAGGAAGGGGGTAAGTGCAGGCAAGATCAGAGTGCCCATCACAACCGCTACATCCAGCTCAGGGAAACGGCGCAGGTTGCGCCATTGGCCAATGATCACACTCAGCACGAGGGCCGCCACTGTCAGCCCCAGCAGTCCTCCCGCCACCGGCACAGGTACTCTGGCAAGCAGACCAGTAATCAAGCCATCTGAGGCGGCAAAGTCAGCGGGCTGTGTGGCCTCCGAGCCGACAACGATCTCAGCAAGATGCCCGTGTGCATAGACTACCCCCCCAAGAAACGCCAGTGTGATCAACACACCCACGACAGAGAGAGAGAAAGCGAGAAAGAGCGAGCGGTTCTTCCACTGAACATTAAACAACCGGCCAATGAAGTACAACGTCAGGAAGCTACCGAAAATTGCAACATAGATGAAGGAAACTTCCTTACTGCCAAAAAGGTAAATCTGCCCGAAGCTCAGCCACAACAGATACTTGTACTGCCGCTCTTCAATGTAGCGCCAAGCGGCGATCACCATGATCAACGCCCCGATCAGAGCAGGCATATCCTCACGAATGTATCGCGAGTAGTAGAGGATCAGCGGCGAGATCAGGAAAAAGACTGAAGTAACGAGGGCGCCTGTTCTCCCTAGCCACTTACGCATGAAATAGGGAAGCATCACAACGATGACTCCCAGCACAGCCGGATAGATGCGGGCTGTGAAATCGCTATCGCCAAACAGCAGGTAACTCAGCGCGACCATATGAAACAGGATCGGCCCATGCATCAGCGGTGTGTGGGCAAACCCATCTCCCCGATACAAGCCCCATGAATAGCGGGTATGCAGGCTCTCGTCGTGGCTCATCACACGCGCACCCAAGTCCCAAAAGCGTGTCACAACCGCCAGCACAAACAGGACGAGGTAGGCCAGTTTCTCCCCATCTATGTAGAGCAAGCGGGTCAGATGGGCCTCAACCCCTCCCAGAAAACGCTGGTGCTGAGTAGCTTGCATGGTTTCTTCTTGGACGCTCATTAGTCGTTCCTCAGTCTCAACAAAATAAATCTGTATTAGGGCATAGGCGGAGCAGGCAGGGCAAATGCCGTCGGCATTAGCGTACTTTCCAGTGCAGGGGTAGCCGCCAATGTCAGCTTAGGCGTCTCCTCTGGGCTGTTCAGGACATTCGGCAATGCTGGGCCAAACTCCGAGATTGCAACAGCCCCCATCTCGACCGGCGTGCCGCCGGGTGTTGGGGATGCCGCCACGGCACTAACTCCAAACCCTATGGTGAGCGGCATCACCAGTGCCAGCAAGGTCAGTGCCACCGGCCACAGGAGAGAGCTTAGCGGCCTGAGAACAGGCGGACTAATTGGCTTATTGACTACTCTCCACCATAGCATGACCCGATTGCTGGGCGGCACAAGGGCTTGGCCAAGGATCAACCGCAAATCAGCAGAGAGCCGCTCATGGAGGGCCAATTTCTCCCGACAGGACTGGCAGGCCGCTACATGTTGTCGGACAAGAGCAACCTGCTTCGAACTCAATTGTCCTTCTACATAGGCCGCGATAAGATCATCTACATGCCCCGTCATGACTCAGAGCCTCCAAGGGCAGACCCTCATGTTGTCCTTCCAGCAAACGATACAACGCCTCATGTGCCAGCCGAACTCGTGACTCGACCGTTTTCTGCGGGCATCCCAGCACCTCAGCCATCTCACGGTAGGTCAGCCCGTCAAAATAACGTAACACGACAGCTTCGCGCAGCTTAGGTGAGAGCTTTCGCAGGGCGGCCAACACTGTCTCACGGAGGGATTGCTGTTCAGCCGCTCTTTCGGGTAGCGGCTCGAAGCCGGGCAGCCACTCAGCCACATCTGCCAGATTAATAATCGGTAACCACTTACGACGGCGTTTGTTACGACAACGACTCATCGTGATCGTGTACAGCCATGTGCGGAAAGCACTCCGTGTTGGGTCATAGACATCAAGATGTTGGAAGGCATAGACAAAGCTGTCCTGAACCACTTCCTCAGCGTCCTGCTCATTGAGCAATATGCCATAGGCCAGCCGGTAGATAGGCCGCACAAACCGCTGATACAATGCGGCACACGCCATCTGATCACCAGCCCGTGAGCGGGCGATCAGATCAGACAGATCATCATCAGCCGATGGAGCAGAGCAGGGTATCATCGGATACTGACTCGCTATACATATACACACCTATTGCGGGTTTACCTCAGCGCCAGAGTGTCCCCCCCGCCTGCACAAGCCGATAGACATCCTCACGCACCCACAGGATAACACGTGTCTCTGCGGCTGGCGTTCCAGCCTCACGATAGAATATCCATGTGATCGCCTGCCTGCCGCTCATCCCCACTGGACTCCAGCGCCGCGCGATCACAAAATCTTGCCCCACATAGTTAGACCCCAGCGCTGGTGTACTGTCTTCAGCAGGCGCTATGACCATCACGCTGTCTATAGTTGGGTTAACCTGTTCAACAAAGGTCAGGTTAGTAAAATCACGCAAGGCCCACGCCAGCGCACCATCCGGAGCCGCCTGAACTGTCAAGCTGACATCGCGAGGGGAGCCAACCGCAAAGTTGCCAACCTGTTCCGCCGTCCGAACCAGTTGGTTCAGTGCAGGCTGGGATGGTTCATAATTGGCTGGCTCAAAGGGGCTGGTTGCACGGGTGAAAGCCAGTGCCCCGCTCTGTCCAACCGAGGCCAGCAACCCGATCAGCAACAACCCAAGCCCAAGCCCGCGCAATGCCGGGCGCCCCCCCCAGATACCGGCAATAGTCAGCCACAACACGAGCAACAGGATGAGCCACAAGCCTGCCAAGATGAGGTTGGAGGGAATCTGGAATGTAGCCTGCTGAAGCGAAGCAGTTGGCGGCCAGACCAGCATACGCGGTGCACGCAGATACTGACTCACGTTGACGGCAGTCATGGTGATCAGGGCAACCACCCCAGCGGCATGCGCCCAGACAGCCCACTGCGGCCCCTCGTGCTGGCGATGAGGCGAATCAAGCAGGCGGGCGGCAGTGACAGCCGCCAGCGCCGCCAAAGGGGTCACGCTCCACAGAGCGTGCTGGGGCAGTGCACCCCGATAGAGCAGGCTGACCAGCAGGGCCGCCACCCCCCATCCCGCCAAGAACCGTTGCCATGGCTCAGAGGATTGTGAAGCCAGCCATGCCCCAACAATCCCAAACAGGATCAGCATCGGTTCATAGAGAGCCAGCACCAGTCCTACAAATGTTACCTCCGCTGGAGGATGCACCAGACCATTGACGAAGCGGGCAAGTTGATCGGCGACTGCTCCCAGCCCGGCAGGATGAAGGAAAAACAACGTCCCCAACAAAGCAATAGTGCCCATCAGACCAACGATCATCATCCCCCACGGGAAGTGACGTACAAGATCATGCAGAGCAACACTGGCGGGGCGGTCTTCATCATCCGTCAGCAGCATAAAACCAACGCCCAGCAACATGGCGATCAGCACCACCAGTGAACCATAATCCGCAAGTAGCGCCAACCCAAGCATCACGCCGATCAGCAACGCACCCTGCCGGTTCTTGGTCGTGCCATAAGAATCAAGGGCGGCCAACATCAGCACCAGAGCTAACATCGCCAGCCCTGCTCCGTCAAGACGGCGGGAGACAGCAACCCCAACCGGTGACAGGGCCATAAAGAGAACCGTTAACAGGGTCGGCAAACGTCCCAGGCGGTGGCGGAACAACAGAGGGCTTAACACCAGCCCCATCCCCCCCAGCATAGGGACAAGGCGAGCCACAGCATTGACTGCGCCAGCCAGCGCAAAACTGACTACAGCTCCAGCAAAGACCAATGGGCTGATCACTTCACCTGTGCCAGCCGTCTCAGGCGAAAGCAAATGCCATGCCGCAAAAGCCTGCCGGGCCTCCCACTCATTCAACGGCGCATCGCCCAATCTGATAAAGCGCAACAAAAAGGCAACGCTCAGGATCGCCAGATATACCAGCGTCTCAACTGAGACGGCAATATACCGAGCGGCACGCGGTTCGGCCTCAACAGTAGCGACGGTCACGGCTGTACCTCCACAAGCGGTTGGTCGGCGCGATAGATCACTACCTCGCTGTCGCGATAGACAGGGGTCAAGAAATGCTCGAACTTATACACCCCGCCGGGAGCAATGGCACGCTCCAGCGATCCAACAAATACGTAGGTGACGTTATAGTATGCCAGCAAATCCCGCGCCCGCTGGACGCTGTTCGTAGTATAGATTTCATTGGCATCTACTTCACGCGTCCCGGCCAGCAGGGAATACAGCTCACCCCGCCACTGGCGCTCATGGTTAGCCCAGCCAATCAGGGTTTGCAAGCCAGTGGCACTGGATACGCGGCCATAGTAGCTGTACGCTCCTCCAACCGCTTCTAGAACGACGGCATCAGGCTCCGCATTCTCTTGCAACCAGCGGATACCATTGTAATCCCCAGGATAGGTCAAGCGGATATAGTCAATCCCATCCAGCGTAGGAGGCGGCTGGCCGGCTGTGCGGACAAAGCCGCCGGTCTTTGCAGGGATGGCAAAGACCGGGTACACCAGCCCGGACAGCGTGAGAGTAATCAGCACCCCAGCGAAAACGGTTCGAACAGCAGGCCTTGATCGAGAAAGCAATACTTGAGCCGCATAGGCGGCGGCGATTCCCCAGACCACCCACGCCGCATAATAGAACTTAAAGATGGTGTTGAGCCGCTGGCCAAAATTATCGCGCAGATAGACAAACTCCGGCCCCAGCGTCAGCAATGCCCCTGTCAGGATCAACAGCAACGTGAAACCAATCGAGGCGCTAAAAGGAGGCTCAAGCTGGCTGTCATCTTCCTCTAGTGAAGCAGACAATGGACGCGGCAACAGGCACGACGCCGCCAGTGCGATCAGAGCGGTGAGCACCAGTGCGGTCAGCGGATGGGTCAGACGATGCATTATAACAGAACGCACAGCTTCTGGTATGTAAGCAGTAACAGCCTGATCGGACAGTCCCTCAACGTTGATGCCCACACTAGATACAACAAACGCCCGAACAAGCGGCTCAACCCGAATGGCCACTGCCCCCAGCACAAACATCAGGCCGACCAGCGCGATCAGCAAGCCGACGCCGGCCAGCCCGCCTGTGGCCCAATCAGCACGATGACGCAGTCGGAACGCGCTATCAAGACAAAACCATGCGACCACCACAAAGAGGGGGGCAAACATCACCATGAACTGATGCAGACGGGTAGGGAAAATCGCATTGGGCAGGATACCGCCCGCCTGCGAGCTAAAGCTGATATACCATGGCAGGTAGGCCGCCACTCCTCCTGCAAGGATGACCAGCCCCGTCAAAAGAGGACGGCCTATATCAGCCAGAGCAAAACCGCCGCGCTCACGGATACGCCGAAGGACCAGCGCACCAACCAGCACAAACAGGTAAATGGGCAGGTCCCACATGTTCAAAAAGGCCAGCCCCCCAAAGCAGATCGCATACAGCGCAAGCTGGACTCTGGAAGGCTGTCTACGTTGTGCCAGCAGGTTGAAGGCAAGTCCCAACGCCAGCATCACGAACGGCAGAGCCAGCACATGGGGATGCATATCCCCCAGCAGAAAGCTGAAGAAAGGGAATTCGTCTATTGGCTGGAGACCAATCGAGACTCCGGCAACAGTGCGGTCATGGATCACGCGCGAGGCTCGCCACCACCACCAGTAGCGCCATTGGTCAGGCGGCCAAAGTACCCTGTCGAGCGGATCACTCAGGTCCTGAATATCCAGCCAGTTCCAGAAGCCCAGCCCAAGCAGGCGCAGAGAGCGCAACAGCTCCAACAGCCCAGCTAGATTACCCAAAATACCGACAAACAACGGCCCCAGCAGTGCGCCAAGGGCGGCTAGAGGCGGTCGTTGAGGCCCTGCCAGCGAAGCTTCCTGTTCTTGGGGGGCCGCCAGTAAGTTGTAAACCAACCCGTATGCACCGAGCAGGGTCAACGCAAACAGCAGGGCAATCCCCAGATTGAACGCTACGCTAGTCATCACCCCGCTTAGGTCAGCCAGCATGGCTATAATCACATAACCAAAGTAATAGTAGCTGATGGCGTAACCCGACAGCCATGGGTCATGAGGCGGGAAGGTCTCGCTGATGCGTATTCCATTTAGAAAAGCCAGCTCCATCGGCTTCTCTGTGCCGCTCAGGTCGGGGTTATAAGCGCGTACAACTGCCCAGCCTGCAAAGGCGATCAAGAACAGGGTCTCGCCGGTGACTACAACCCCCCAATGGGATTTAAGCCATCTTCTCAGCGTGTCATCCTGTTCAGAGCATCCGAGGTAAGCCCACAGACTTGCTCCCAGCACCAGCAGGGCAGAGAAGAGTATTCCTCCAACTGTATTCTGAAGCAGGCCAAGACTGCCCCACAGCCAAAACACGAAGCCGGTCAGCAACAGGCCTAGTGCACGGCTGAAGGAGTAACCCCTGTCTGCTAACCCCGGCAGAAGCCGGAAAGCAAGCGGCCATGCCAGCCAGCCGAAGGCCATCACAATAAGATACCAGCTTATGACAGCAGTCATGGGTTCGCTTCCTGCCCTCTTACGACCCGGTAAATCACTGTGTTATCACGATCATAGATGACAGTCAGATAGCCCTGAGCGGCCAGTTCACGGAACTTAGCGAGGCCCTCCTCATTGTAGTAGGCCCGTTCCAGTTCACCCACCATGATCAGATCAACATGATAGACATCAATCAGGTATTGCGCACGGCTGATAAAAGGCGTATTGTAGATTTCATCCACTTCAAGCACACGTTGCCATACCTCATCGCTCTGATCAGGCCGTTGCTGGCGCTGATGCCAGTTCCACCCAATTACAGCGGGCAATCCTGTATAAACAGCTACCCGATTTCCCCATAGATACTCGGTTGTATGAGCCTCCAGCACAACGGGGTTGTCCCGGATATTATCCTGCAACCAGCGCAATGCCTCGTAGTCAGGACGCAGGCTGAAGAAAACACCATTCTCATACCGCTCGACATAGGGCATGTAGGCCATGCCGTCCAGCGTGTGTGGGGCATCCGATGCCCAGCGATCAGCGATCTTGGCCCGCGTGGCCAGCAAGGGGTACAGTGCCGCAAGAAAGACAAGCACGGCCAGTGCGACACTCCAGAACATTTGCAGTGTCCCTGAAGCACGTCTCACAGCCGGCCACAGCCAGCCGAAAGCCGCACCGGATACCACCGCCAGCATAAGCCATATTTGCAGGTAGAACTTGAAGACGGTGTTCATACGCCCCACGTCTCCCTGCAGGACGACCATCTCCACCGCAAGCGACAATATCAACGTGACGGTCAGCATGGCCAGCACGGCGCGTTTCTCCAGAGGCTGGTCAGGCCGGAAGAATAATATCAATGTCCACAACAGCAATGGGAGTGCAACAACGGCGACCTCATATCCACGTGAGACAGCCAGAATAATCAACCCCACGTAAACAGCCAGCCCGCCGATCAGCGGCAAGATCAGCGCGCGGTCAAGGCGGCGCCCCCCCTGACGCCTCTCCCGCCGCCAGCGCCAGCTCTCACAACACATCCACGAGACAATGATAAACAAGAACAGGCCGTGAATATCCAGGTAGGCCCACAGCGGCGTATGCGAGCCTGTCCAGCGAGTGATACTAGAATAGCCCAGTTTGTACGTCAAGATGTAGGGCAGGAAAAGCACCATAGTACTGCCCGCCAATGCCGCCGTCTGAGCGACAATGCCCAGCAGAGTCTCCCAAGGGCGCAGGGCGTCAGGCACGCCTTTCTGTGCCGAATACGACCGCACGATTGCCAGCCCCAACCCAAAACCTATCACCAGACCAACCAACGCTCCTGTCAGCGCTCCTCCCGCCAGCACCCCAGCCGGTATCGAGCTGACCGCCGTATTCATGGAAGACCCAAAGAAGTAAACCCCTGCCCCCAGCACCGCCGCCACGACTAATCCAACTGCTAACGAGGGCAGAAGTGCGATCTCCCCTCGCCGCTGAAGATGCGCCAGCATTAACGCACCGCATCCCAGCATGAGGCAGGTTGGCCAGTCCCACGTATTAGTAGGCCGCAAAGCCCCGATTACCAATGCCCCCACAAACCCGTTAAGCAACGCCAGCCCGAAAGGAAAACGGTTCTGCCCAGCTCCGCGCACCTGTGCCACGCACCACCCTACCGCCATCAGAGTAAGCGGCATGGCAATCATGTGCGCATGGAGGTCAGCGTACAGGAAGGTAAAAAACGGAAATTCAGTGATTGGGCCAATCTCCGTCGGCATTCCGTTCATGATGGGAACAGGGATCAAGCGGGTGGCATTCCAGTACCACTCGCCCACCGAGACAGGCAGAGAGGCCCCTTGGCTGGCGATTAAAGCCCCACGCAATACATCACCCATATTGGGGAGCGCTTGTACGGCCCATTGCGTCGTACCCGAACCCAGTTCAGCCAGGCCGTACAACAGGGTACGAATCTGGTCAAGGTTACCCAGCACCACCGCCAATAACATGGCCGCCAGACCGGCAAGGTAAGGATGTTGCATCAGCCCGGCGCCAGTATTCCTCCATGTGGAACGCAACACATCAGCCACCTCCTCCATGGAGATATGCGGCCAACGCCGCAGTACCGCCCATAGAGAGAGACCTTGAGGATCGGGCAGAGGATGAGTACTCAGCGGGGCAACAAGATTGTAGGCAACTGAGAACGCACCCAGCCCAGTCATAGAAAACAGGGTAGGCAAGATCAAGTTATAGGCCAGTGTGGTACGAATCCCCAGCAACTTGATCGGCAGGCCAACGATAACAAAGCCAAAATAGTAGTAGTTGATCGTCCCTCCCGCAAACCATGGGTCATAAGGCGGGAAGGTAGTCGAGCGCAACACCGCATTGAGGTAAGACAAATCCATTGGCTTCTCGCCGCCGAAGGTAGGATGCCACAGATCAGGGTTGCCCAGCCGAATCAGCACAAAAATCAGATACAGCAACGCCGGTAACCCCTCAACCAGCAGGATATGCCGGCGCCGAGACTTGATCCACCCGATGAATTCTCCCCAACGCGGCAGGACCAGCATCGCTGAGAACGCGCCCAGTACCAGCAGGGCCAGTAATATCCCCCCCCTGCTCCATGGAATTGCACGAACACTGGCCGCCAGCCACGCCAGCCAAGCTCCAAACAGCAGGCCAAAAACGCGGCTGAATGGGTAACCTCGGTCAGGCAGGCCGGGAAACAATACCCATAAAGCCGGAAAAGCCAGCCATCCGATTACCCCGATCAATAACCACCAGATCACGACAGTCAACGGCTGTACCCGTGTATAGAAGTCACGGGGGGTCGGATCGTAATCAGGTTCAGCGCTTGTGCCTGTCTGCCCCGTCCCTTGCCGCCCCTGCGGATACTCGCCTGGCAAAGGGATACGCACAGGCGGCCCTTTAGCCTTGTTAGCAACTGCCCGCACGATACTGCTCAGGTCCACACTGCGGAGGATTTCGGCTGTACGCTCTGAGTCATAAGCTTCCGTCTTGCGGAAGATGAACACACGCGGGTGATCATAGACCGTCCATGCTTCTTCAGCATCATCGTCATAGAACTCAAGCGGCCCAAGGTTGGGACGTGAAGTGAAATCACCCACCAGCTCGAACCCCAACTCACCGCTGAAGAGGGCACGGTAATAGGCAATGCTGAGAGGATAACGCTGAGGGTTGCGCGGCAGGGAGGCATAAAAACGATTGCTGGAGATAGTCAGATAATCAGCATGGTCAAGGATGTACTGAAGCCGGGCTAGTTTATCTTCTCCGTCCTCCCATGCCATATTCAGCTCATATCCCTGATACATGGCCCCCCAGACATTGTAAGGCGCTAACGACAGCGGCACTGGATCATCCCATTGCCCTTCAGTGGCAATGCTTGCGCCCCTCAGCACCACCGGGCCGGATCGAGAACGAACAACCAAATAGTAGGTCTGGTTAGCAACCAGCTCAGGCGTACCAAACGACAGGGTGTAGGCGTCTCCGCGCGGGTCTTCGGCGACAGCAAAATCATTGAGGATCTCGCCCTCGGCCAACACCTGCGTTCCCAGCGGATCGGCGGCAACCGCAACATACAGCCTGTCAAGGCCGGGCACTCCGTCAGGATCAAGAACATGGTTCAGCCGCAAACCGGACAGATTACCATTAAAGGGAAGTTTGAACTCAGTGACGAGCGTCTGCCCCGTCTCAATGCGGGTGACCATGACACCCGGCTGATGCGGATCATCGGCTTGCGGGCCGGGCGGTAACCAGTTGTTGGGCAGGCCGACTTGAAAGTAGCGCCCGCCGGCAGGGGTATTGAACATTAAAGTGACATCGGCAGGGACATGTTCAAGTATCCAGCGAGAGGCCGCTACCCGTGTCACCGGACGGGTATAAATACGCGACACCGCAAAGCCCCACGCATAGGCCGACACCAGCACAAACACTCCCAATCCCAGACTGACCCATGCAGGCCAGCTCCAGCGTGAAGCATGCCTTGTTGCGATCAGCGCCTGAATCCGGTCCCACAGGGTGACGAGTGCCCACGCCGCCAGCAGGATCAGGAAAGGATAGACGGGCAGGAAATAGCGCATTGTCTTCACCCAGCCGACACCCTGCCAAGTGAAAAAGAGCGCTACCCATGCGACAGGCAGAACCAGCCGTATCGCCCCTTTATGCCACCGGACAATCTCCCACACCGCCCATAGAAAGGCAAGCCAGCAGAAAAGCCCAAGCGGCCACCCCATCCCGACACGCACAAGGTTGATCCATGGGAAGATCAAGATCGGGCGATGTGCCCACTGGTGATTGGGCGGCGCATCCCAGTTGCCGGAGACGTAATACCGAACCTGACTCATCTGATCCAGCCAAGCCGGGTTGGGACGAAAGCCAATTGGGTCTGTGAGCCGGCTGACCAGAGTCATCACTGGGCCTAGCTCAGCGGCATCAATCGGCTCTCCAGACGCCGGAGGCAGAAAGGCATACGGTTGGCCAACCCGGAAGGTCAACAACGTCATCAGGCCAGCCACCGCCAGCCCAGCCGCGGCACGGACGATCAGGCGGGTCACCGGCGAGGCAGAGGCCTGCTCATCCAGAGCTGTGGCCGACAGCCCGGCCTGTTGCACCTCCGCAGAGCGCCGCCGCTCCCTGATCTCACGCATCACACGCAGACCCAGCGCAAAGACAAGTATCAACGCCAGAGGGGCTACACTGACCTTGCAGGCCATCGCCAGCCCAAGCATCAGGCCAAAGAGCACATAGTCAAGCCAGCGATGATCGATCAGAGCGCGGGCGGCAAAAAGAGAAGCCGCTACCACGAACAGGTTGGTAAAGGTATCTACAGTGTAAAAATGCGACTGTTGAATCGGAAAGGCGGTTGCGGCGTAGAGAGCCGCCGCCAATAACCCAACCCGCCTGTTGTAAAGGTAGCTACCTAGAAAGAAAAGCAATACCAACGCCAGCAGGTCGGCTGTGGCGGCCAGTGAACGCCCTACTAGGTAATTGGTGTAGTAATAGCTCTGCCCCACCGCCTCAGCTACATAGCGGGTCAGGATGACAGGGAAATCGCCATAGACAAAAAAGCCATACCCCAAATTGTTGGGGTTCAAAGAAGAGCGTGTCGTGTCAAAGTACTCTTCAAGCGAGCCGACAGAATGGATAGCCCCCGTCACCAGCGAGAGGAATCGCTCATCAGGGTGAAGATGCTCGCCCTCATCCCAATCAAGACCAACCAGACGCAGATATGCGCCTGCCGCTACAATGAAGATGAGCAGTGCGGCCACACCAAGGGTGCGGAGCAACCTGTCAGCAAAGCGGGTATCGTACGAGTTGGGTAGTTCGGTCATGCGCTAGTTTCTAATCTCAGGCTGGCCCATCGTGTTCAACGCATCCTACTTGATACACGGTCACAGGCCAAATCCCTTAATGGATCGATTCAATCAGGCGGCACAACGTAAAGGATAAAATCTCGTCCCTCAGTAACGCTGATGCGGCGTTGGGCCTCTCCTTCCGGAAAGCGCTCACGTAACACGGCCAGAGCCTCAGCATCTTGTGGGTTGACAATAAAAACCAGCGGACGCACAACAAACCGCTCAGGTGAGTTGTTGAGGTAGTCAATCAGTGCTGTTACGTCAAAGATGGCATGATCAAAGGTAATGTCTCCTGCCTCAATGCCAATGGCGCGGTAATCGTGCCAGTATGGCCATCCCTGAAGCCAGACTCCGTCCAAAGGAGCATCAGCCCCGATGATCTCACGCACGGCATCAGCGACTTCACCAGGGTTGAGGGCAGAGCGGCGATACGACTCGGCATATCCCACAAAATAAGTGTGGTAATTGTTGAAGGCCGACGAGCCGATCAGCAGGGCAACCAGCCCCCCCGCCAGCGCATTTCCCCATCCCTGCCCCAGCACAGTACTCCAGCGCTGGCGGATCAATGCCAGCGGCCACGCCGCCAGCAAGAAAACAATCGGGATCGTGCCGCTGGCCCGCGTTGCGCTAGGATTCTCAATTGGGAAGGCAATTGCCAGTGCCGACGGCAACAGCATAATCAGGCCAGCCACCAGAACAAACACGTCCGCCGGATCGCGGCGGATGCGCAGACGCACCAGCCAAGCCATCAGGCCCAATACAAACAGCCCCCCAGCGATCAGGTCGAGCATAGGTTCACCCGGAACAGCCGAGAACCATGACACATCGCCGCGCCGATTGAACATCCCCAACGCCTTCCAATAGTTGTCGGCCAAAATCAGCATCGGTGAACCCTGAATGGCCACCTCACTACTGGTAGTCCGGTTGACCACACGATTCCATACATCCGCCGGATAATCATGCCAGACGCGCAACATCGGGACAAAGATAGCAAGTGCCACAAGGCCCGCCGCCGCAAGGTTAAGCGACTGCCGCCCCAGCACGTTAGCGGCGATCAAGCGCCTGTACGGCACATCCGCTTTCTTCCTGAGCTGGGCCGTCACCGCGCTCACCAATGGGCCGGCCACGGCGGCTACAAAGGCCGCCACAGCTACCAGCGGCGTAATCCGCAGTGCCTGATAAGCATACATCCCCACGCCCATCCACACACCAGCCCATATCCATGCCCGGCGTGAACCGGTGCGGATGCCGCGTGCCAGAGTGATCAGCACCATCACAAAAACAAGCGGCGTCAGGACAATACGCAGGGCAAGCCGCCCCAGCATAGTATGCCACCATGAGACAGCCAGCAGTGCGGCGGCAAAATAGCCCGTTTCGCGATCAACCATCTCCCGTCCCCACAGAATCATGAGCGGGATGAGTAGCAGAGCCTCCAGTGCCGTGACCAGCTTCAAGGTCAGAAAAGATATGCCAGTGCCGAATAGTTTGCTAGCCAGCGCTACCAGGTAAAAGTGGATAGCCTCACGCCCCCCGTTGCGGGGGAGAAAGATACGGTAAATCCCATTGTTGGCAATGTCGTTGGCATCGAGTAATTTCTCGACGTGATCGCTGGTCATCTCGTTAGGGATCGCATCAAGGCGGTAAAACCGGAAAAAGACAGCCGCACCCAGAATAACGAGCAGGGCGATCAGCATAACAGGCTTAACTTCCAGCTTAGGCGGGAATGATCTCCACCAAGCCCGCCAGTCAGACAATAACTGGGCAGGGGTACGCTCGGCGGCCACCAGTAACCAGCTCAACACGCTTAACACCCATGTGATCACACCAGGCAATGAGAAGGTATTGCGAGCGGCCAGCCCGTACGTTGCCACTGAGAGTGCCAGTGCTCCGCCAGCCATTAGAAGGCGTACATTCAACGCATGCCCCTCCACCACAGGGAGGGGACGGGCTGTTGCCCCGCCAGTAATGTGTACCCCCCGCCGTAGCAAACCGCCATCCGGCAGGGCGAATTCAAACAGCAGGAGTGCCAGCCACACCAGCCCAGCCAAGCCATACAATATCGCGCCGGCTGTGGCGTTTGACCGGCCAGCCAGCGCAGACTGGCCCAAATAGCTGAGCAATAGTACCAGCACCGTCCCCGTCCCCAATGCCACCAGGCGGGTCGTACTAGGGTTGATAACCGGCTCGATGGGCGGTTGTTCGTAGCTGATCTGTGTTGGCTCTGTCAAGGCGGCAACATCCAGCTCAGCATAAGAGGAGGGCACGGCAGGTTGAGCCGGCCATAGACGGGGCGCTGAGACAGCAGTCAGCAGTGAGGGCGGCTCCTCTTCCTGCGGCGGCATGAACACTGCCTTCAGCACATCCTTGACGGTGATGGGCAAAGCCGCCTCAGGGGACAGGCGGGCTGGATCATCAGCGACAGGGGCTTGTTCCTCCGACTTCATAGACCCTCAAAACGATGATGTGAGACTTTACTCTGACGGTTTACGTGCCAGTATACACAGGTTGACGGTAGACCGTCCGGCAGGTTCGTCCATCACATTACGCTGGTCAAACCATTCGAACAGACTTAGGCCAATGTTGACCGGGTTCAAAAGACCTCCCCGCTCCCCGCTGACATTGTGGCGATCAGCCGCCCTTGCAACACTCTGAGGAAGCACCCCGGCTTCCAGTGCCGTCTTGCCTAGACCATACACAATATTATGAATGAAAGGGAAGCTGTAGTGGGTAAAGCTCCGCTCTGCAACACCCTCTAATCCAGCAAGGCGGACAGCCTGTCGAAGTTGTTCACGGGTATACAGCCGGACATGGTTGGCCCAAATACCCGCCAGCACCCCTTGGCGAACATGTGTCTTAAAAAGGGTCTCCAGTGTCTTATTGATTGGGTCCCACCAGAAGGGGTAGTTTGCATGAGGGACAGTGATGGCAATCAGGCCATTGGGCTTCAGAACACGGGCTACCTCTCTCAGCACAGCCACATCGTCAGGGACATGCTCCAGCACCTCGGAGAGAATAGCCTTGTCAAAGTAGCCGGCAGGAAAAGGCAATGTCTCCAGACTGCCATTGACAAGCGCGATCCGGCCTTCACCAGCCAATGCCTTCTGGGCGACCCGCAAATAAGCAAGCTCCAGCTCCACACCAACCAGTTCTGCCCTGCATACATGGCGAATAAACCGAAGGTAGAAACCCCGACCGCATCCCCCGTCTAAGATTCGATCATCTTCCTGGGGATCAAGCCATTCGAAGATGGTCTGCACACGACGCCGGTAGGCCATGTCGGCCTCATTGCGCACCATCCGGGCTATGATAGCTGGGTCCACAGGAGACATATAAGGAACTACCTCTTAGCCGCTTCGACAGCGCTCCTCAGATGCCGCTCGTAGCGGTTGAGAGTCTCCTCAAAATTGAAGGCGGCATCAATGATAGGAAACGGCTTGACGTATTCTGCCCGATTGTCCAGCACCTGCACAATAGCCTCACCCATAGCTTGTGGATCGCGGGGAGGGACAAGGATGCCCATACCTGTCACCCGGATCGGTTCACGCGCGCCGGGGATGTTCGTGGCTACCACGGGAGTACCACAACGCATGGCTTCCACCTGCACCATTGCAAAGCATTCTGTATCGCTGGGCAATGCCAGTACATCGCAGGCCGCGTAGAAGTCGGAAACCGACTGCGAGTCGCCCAGCAATCCCAGAAAGATCAGATTGTCGCGATACTGGTTAATCAGGGGCAGGTTGCGTTCATAGAATCCCTCATACTTGATGTCATACTGACCGGCAAAGACAATCCGTGAGCCAGGGTACTTGCTGTGAATGTAGGGGAGCGACTGGATCAAAATATCCGGTCGCTTTTCTTCAACAAAGCGTCCGGCATACCCGATCAGGCGGGCAGAGCCGTTGGTCCCCGACAGCCATTCAGCACGCAACTCTTCGACACGTTGCGGGTTGGGGGGAGGCGTAACAATCGGCGGATAGACGACCGAAGTCTTATCGCGAAAAGGTCGGATGTAATAGGAGTTATCGGCATAGTCCTTGCTGTAGGCAAGGATGCGATGGGCGGCCCTCCCTGCCGCCTTATAAAGCTGAAAGGTTGTCCATTCCACAAAACGGTTAAATGCCCCGCGAGGCAGGATCAGATCACCATGATGGGTGATGACCAGCCCCCTCCTGAACAACTTTGTATACACAGCATAGAGGGCTGTCTCCAATGTCGGGGTGTGGAGACTGACCACATCGTGCATCTGCACCAAGCGTAAGGCGGCCCAAGGATAGGCAGGCATGATCATCCCCCGCGTTACGCGAATAGGCGCCCACAGCCGGATCACCCTCACCCCATTGATAACCTGCTCATCACGGGGCAGAGCGGGGTTATAGCGGGCAGTCAGGACAGTCACCTGATGGCCGCGTGCGGCCAACCCTTCCGCAACACGCTGGACGTGCAGGGTGAAGCCGGTACGGTGCGGAATATAATACTGCAACGCAATCAGTATCTTAAGTGGATCACCCGTCATTTTACCTTGCCCGATGAAACGGGATACGCCCGTGAAACAGCCATCTGTAAGGCACTACGGCGCCTGCGCCACCAATACCACAGAAGCTGGGCAACCAGCGCCCCAACGAAAGTCCCAACTGTGTTTGTGATCAGATCGTCGGTCGCGGTGACGCGCCCAGGCATCCAGAGCTGAACCAATTCAAAGAATAGGCTGATCTGGGCACCTGCCAACGTGACCAGCAGAAGGCGGTTTCCCTGCATATGACGCAAAGCGGCATACAATGCCGCCCCCAGAGGGATAAATACCACAATGTTGCCCAGCCCGTTAAAGACCAAGAAGATCAAAGCATCCCGAGTGGCGCGTCCGCCCCTCGATAGATCGCTGAAGGCATCCATATACTCAGGGATAGGGTTAAGCCGGATATGAGGCCGTGCAGACGGACGGCCAGGATTTCCCAGCGCAATCACGGTCAGGCACAGCACAATTAACACCACACTCAACCAGAGAAACCATTGCTTGCGAAAGAGTTTCATGAAGGGGGTACCTCCAGTTGAGAATCCGGTTCTGCAGGGGAGGAACTTTCACGCAGAGACTGAGCCGCACGGGCTACCTCGCCGAAACTAATCCCCTCTCTCATCAGACCTAACCCGCCAAACAGTGCTGTGACCACTACATTCATTGCATGAAGCACAAAGGCATAGCCACGACTAACGTCAGCGTTATAGCCGACAGCGGTCAGGACACCAATCACAGCCGCATGGAAAGGCCCCACACCAGACGGCGCGGCGGGCACAGCGATCCCAAGCCCAGCCGCCGCTACTGCAAGCTGGCCCATAATGAGCGGCACTTCAGAAGGACGCCAGAAAGCCAGCATCAGCGTCCATGCATTGACACCTGAAGCCAGCCACGCAAAGATCGAAAGCCCCATGCCCGCTGTAAACGTGCGCAGGCTTGAGACGCCGCCCAGCCCCTCAACAAATGGCTGCAGGAAGGCAGATGCCTTCTCCGCCGTGACGCCGGGGATAAAGGATAGTATCTTAGACCCCAGCCGAAGCGCTTTAGCTGGCCGTCTGGCGGCATAAGCCAAGATGAGGATTCCTGCTACAGCCATCGCCCCCATGCCGGCCCCCGCGCTGGCGGCCCAACCGGGCAGGTCGAGACCGATCAACACGATGCCGAACAACACTACCACTGACACCATATCAAATAAGCGCTCAACCACAATGCTGGACAGTGCGCTTGAGAAGTGCATCCCTTGTTTGCGCCCTGCCAGAAATGCCCGCGCGATCTCACCCAGCCGGGCCGGCAGAATGTCGTTGAACAAAAAGCCTATGTTGAACAGCCAGAAGCACTCCCAAGCGGACAGACGCCCCTGTGTCAGCACACTCCAGCGCAGACCGCGTAAGACAACGGTCACCACAAACAGGGCGAAAGAGAGCGCTACAAGACCATAACGTGCCGTCTGAAGGGCAAGCCAGACTTCACCAAAATCAGCCTGCCGGAAAGCAAGGTAGAGCGCTACTACACTGATAAGCAACCCTGCCAGCAATGTGTACCAGCGTTTCATGCGATCCATCCTAACAAGAGTGGGGCCTGCGCCCCACCTGCGGGGGGAGTATAGCACGCCACAGGGGACACATGCAATGACCCTGTTCTGCCCGCTACAGGACTTCGTTTGGTGATTTACCTAGATTGGCGTATCCTAGACTATATGAGTGATGACCCACTGCAAGCTGGCATCGAGGCGTTACGGGCAGGGCACAGGCGCGAGGCACGCCGCCTGTTTGGCGATCTGGTCCGCGAGCAACCAGATAATGCCGCCGCCTGGTGGTATCTGGCCGCTGTGCTGAGTGACCCTGAACAAAAATCTCACTGCCTGCGGCAAGTGCTACGCCTGCTTCCCGATCACACTGAGGCCCGTCAGATGCTGGCCGACATCGAACGACAGGTTGCACGCCCTACCCCGCCGGGCGGACTAGAGCGGCCCATCATGGAGGCCCTCGAATCACGCGAGGGGCTGGTCGCTGTACCTCCTGCTCAGGATCATTCTGAGGTTGTTTCTCCGCCTGTCTTCAGTGAGGCTCGTATCATGCTGGCGGCAGGGACGCTTGCGCTCCTGGCAATAGCGGGGACGGCTGTGCTGTTTGCAACAGGGGCTATTTCCGGATTTCTAGGCATCGAAGGGCCTCCCCCTACCCCATCCCCTCGGCCTATCAATTTCGGTGTGCCTGCCTGCACGCTCACAGGCGGTGATCAAACGACGGCTATCTTTGTGAACAACACGGGCTTCACGATTGATCTCTTGCAAGGCCCGGAAGGGCAGGAGGAGTTCCTGCACAGGCTGGCGCCGGGTGCGCAGGGGACGGTTGAGGTCACTCAGCCCGGCACAGAAGTCCGATATGTCGTCCGCGTTGAGGCCGAAGGCGTGGTAGGGGGAGGAGCACGTTACAATCTACCACGCGGCAACATCTGCCAGATACCATTGAACTAGGATCGAGCCATGCCCATACGAGTCATTGCAGGCAAGGCCAAAGGCCGCCGCCTGAAGCCAGTCCCCGGCGAGACCACAAGGCCGATCATGGATCGGGTCAAAGAGAACCTTTTCAACATTTTGGGATCGTTGGTACAGGATACCCGTTGGCTCGATCTCTTTGCCGGCACAGGAAGTGTGGGGATTGAGGCACTCAGCCGGGGGGCAGAATGGTGTCTGTTTCTAGACACCAGCCGGGCGGCTATTCAGACCATCCACGAAAACCTGCGTCTGACCGGCCTTGAAGAGAGTGCAGAGGTACGCCGCGAAGATGCCTTCACCTTCTTAAGCAACGATCCCACTGAAGAAGATGGTTTTGAGGTGATCTACATTGCCCCCCCTCAGTACAAAGGCCTGTGGCGCAAAGCTCTCGAAGCGATTGACAAACGCCCTGACTGGCTTCTGCCTGACGGTATCGCCATTGTCCAGATTGACCCAAAAGAGATGGAGGAAGTCCCTCTCAAGCATCTGCGGCTCTATGATCAACGCCGATATGGAAACACCATGCTGTGCTTCTACGAGCGGCCCGGCTGAGGATACAGCCATTTCCTCTTTCAGGTTTGCAAGCACGGGTGGTAGAATACTACCGAACTGATCACCACAAGGAGCCTCTCCATGCGCGAATGTGCTAAGTGCCACACCAAAACAGATGATCACATCCTTATATGCCCTAAGTGCGGGGCTGACCTCTCGGTTGACTCAGTCACCGCTCAGGCCCTCAGACGGATTCTAGAAAGTCCACGGGCCAACGCGGTGTACATCGTAGCGCCAGCCCATGCCTGCCCAGCCTGCCGGCGTGCACAGGGGACCTACCCTAAGGATCAAGATCGCATCCCCGTACTGCCCATCGAAGGTTGTTCCTGCCCTGACGGCTGTACCTGCCGCTATGAGCCGCTCGTAGTCGAAGTAGGGCCTTAGCAAGGTGACGGATACGCACGCCCCCGTCAAGTTCCTTATAGGCAAGCGGGTCTATCTGCGTCCCATCGAGCCGGAAGACCTCGATGTGATCCGCCGCTGGGTCAACGACCCTGACATACGAACCGTCATTGGGGAGTTCCTGCCCATGAGCCGGGCCGCCCAACAGGAATGGCTTGAGCGTGTCTATCAGGACAGGCAACGGATATGGTTTGTATTCGCCTTGCTTGAGGACAACAGAATCATTGGTGACGGCGGATTCCTGCGGATTGACCATGTCTGGCGGACAGCCGACATCAGCATCGAGGTCGGCGATCACAAAGAGTGGGGCAAGGGATACGGTTCTGAGATCATGCAGTTACTGCTTGACTATGGCTTCGGAACACTCAACCTGCACCGTATCTCCCTAGGGGTGTTCGACTTCAACGAGCAAGCCATCCGCTTCTACGAGAGAATGGGCTTTCAGCGTGAAGGTGTGATGCGGGACGGATACTTCTGCAACCATGCTTACCATGATGTGATCATGATGAGCATCCTGGAGGACGAGTATCGTGCCGGTCGGCACTGAGAACGTCATTTAGTTCATCAAGCAGGCGTTTTGCCAATCGAAGCGCCTGTATCTTTGTGCGAACCGTTCCAGCCGCCTGCTCTTCCAGTAACCGCTCCAGCAGTTGCCCGACAACCGGCCCTGGCCTCAGCCCCAGCTCACGGACCAAGTCATCGCCGGTCAACAGGGGAGGGGGTGTTACCACCTCCTGATGACGGCGGAAAAATCCCTCAAGCAAGGGCGCCGCAACAGCCTCCAACAGACGCCCCCATTCTTCCGGAGTTGCTACAAAGTCTCGCTGGCGGGCAGTGTGCTGGCCGTCATCAACCAGCAGGCGCCCCCATTCTTCCGGAGTTGCTACAAAAGATTGTTGTCCGGCTAGATATTCTGCCAGTGTCAGCAGGACCCCGCCTATACCTGTCTCACCCACCTTGTGAAAGTAACGGAAGATGGCTCTGTCATCCAGCGGGGGATGAGCAATAAGATCAACACGGCGGGACTGTTCCAGCAAAGCAAGTAGCCGCCCTTCGTCGCGTGACAGGCGAAGCCGCTCTTCCCACCCTCTCGCGGAAGATACTGTCATGGGGCTGAGGGCCGAAAGCAACAACAAAGCAGGTAAAGAACGCCCTTCGGCAAAGGATCGGCTAAGGTATTCCTGAAGCTGACGACGATAGCGATCCAGCACCATCACGGCCACGCCCAGCATCAGATCAGCGGCAGTGTCATCGTCACGCAGAGGACTAATGATCGCCAACAAGTCAGTCAGTCTTTCCACTACAGCCAGACGCTTTGCCAGCATCTCAGCAGGAGGCAGGGGAAACGGACATAACGGCGCAAGCAGGCCAAGCGCATTCAGGAGACGCAACGCTGAGGCAGGGCGGGGCGCCGAGAGCATCTTGAATAGCTCATCGCGGGCACGCTCCGATTGGCGCAGGCCGCCTCTCTCATCCAACAACAATGAAGCGGCTGACCGGACGGCCTCGCGGGTAGCAGGCTCCATACGCAGGCCAAACTGAAGTGAATGCCGTACAGCCCGTAAAGCCCTGATTGGGTCATCGGCAATGCTGGTTGGGCCGCACTGGCGCAACAGTTTCAGGACAAGCAAGTCCCTTTGCCCGCCAAGCGGGTCAATCAGGCGGGCAAGATCACTCAAGCGAACTGCCATCGCGTTGACGGTGAAATCACGTTCTTGTAGATCAGCCAGCAGATCACCCCCTCGGAAGCTGGCTACATCCACCGCGATCCGGCCTTCCGGCTCGTCAAGGAGGATCCGCCCGGTATGACGAGATGGATCAACCGGATAGTATGCCCCACCTAATGCATCAGCGAGGCGGCGGGCTACCACCAGCCCATCGTCAGGTGTCGCAAGATCAAGGTCATGGGAAAACAACCCCCGCAGGGCATCACGCACAACTCCGCCAACCAGATACAGACGTGAGGGGTCCGTGGCAAGACCTGCAATCCGCCTGACCAGAGGAGGCCAGCTAAGGGGACGAGATGGAGCAACAGGTTCAAGGCTCACGACTTGCAACCGCCGTGTCTCGCCAGTCAACCATTGATGAAGTTGATCGCTGCCTCAGGCTTGACAACGCCAATAAAGGGCAGGTTGCGGTAATACTCATCAATGTCCAGGCCATAACCGAACACGAATACGTTCGGTATCTTGAAGCCCGTGTAATCCACTGGGATGATCACCTCGCGGCGCTCAAACTTGTCCAGCAGAGTGCAGACACGCAGGCTGGCTGGCCTGCGTGCACCCAGCAGGCGCAGGACGTACTCCAATGTGCGCCCTGAATCGATAATGTCTTCGACAATAAGCACATTGCGCTTCTCAATAGGGACCTGCAAGTCCATCAAAATACGCACCATACCGGTAGATGAGCGAACACCCGCCCCATAGGATGTGACATCCATGAAGTCAATTGTGTGGGCAACCGTGATGTGACGCATCAGGTCAGACATAAACAACAGACTGCCCTTGAGGATTCCGATCAGGATGAGGTCATTATCATGCTGGTAGTCCGAAGAGATCTGCTTCCCTAGTTCAGCAATGCGTGCTTGAAGACGCTCTGCATCAATCAGAACATAATCCAACAGCTCCTGATAGGGAGGAGCAGGCATGGGCCACCTCCTGCAAAGGTCAGATTCGATATTCATGTATTATACGGCAGGCCGCTGACCAGGCTAATTGGCGGGACGCCCCGGCACAACGTGGCAGTTGCGGCAACGCGCCTCATAAGATTCCTGCGCACCGACCATGATCACAGGGTCGTTATAACTGGCCGGCTGACCGTTGATCAGGCGCTGAGAGCGGGAGGCCTCCTCGCCGCAGACCACACAAATAGCATGGAGCTTATCTACCTGCTCAGCCTGAGCCATCAGGTCAGGCATCGGCCCAAAAGGCTCGCCGCGGAAATCAAGGTCCAGGCCGGCCACAATAACCCGCACACCCCGTTCGGCAAGCTGACGGCAGACATCCACAATGGTCTGATCAAAGAACTGAGCTTCGTCAATGGCAACCACCGTCGTATCCTCGCCGGTCAGGGACAAAATGTCCCTCGCATGACCTACTGCAAGGGCATCGGCGGCACTGCCATCATGCGAGTTGACACTGTTGACTGCGTAGCGGGTATCAAAGCTGTGCTTGAAAACCTGAACCGTCTGACGGGCAATACGCGCACGTCTCACACGGCGGATCAATTCCTCCGATTTGCCGCTGAACATACTGCCACAGATTACCTCAATACGCCCTTTATGATGCTTCATGGGGTGTCTCCTCGTCAGACAAACAAGGGCGCGACACCTGTCTGAAAGATGCCGCGCCCTCTCATAACCATCTCAGCGCTGTTGGACAAGCATGCTGTTGGTGCTTGCCCCGTTATGCTTCCTGTTCAGCCGCGATCTCGAAACCGCGAGCACGCAGGCGGCGCTTCAGGTCAATCAAGGCCTTGAGGCCAAAGCCCTTGATCGCCAGTAACGCATCATCGCCCTGCTTGAGCAACTCTACTACCTGCCCTATTGTAGCCAGGCCTGCTTCCGCAAGCGCCTTCTCATAACGAGAGCCAAGTTCCAGCTCAGTAACGGGCAGGCTGGTCACATCCCGCTCTTTCTGACGTGCCTCAAACACCGCCAGGCGCTCTTCGCGGGCTTTGAGCCGCTTCAAGAAGCGATCAACCTGCCCTTCGGTGTCAACAATACGCTGCTCACCCGTATAGAACGGATGGCAGGCACTGCATACGTCAGTACGGATTTCAGGGACAGTAGACCCGGTCACCCATGTATTGCCACACGCACAAATAACCCGTGCCTCCGGGTACCACTTAGGATGGCGATCTTCTTTCATTCACTTACCTCTTTCATGCAACACGGCCCCGCCAAACGTGATTCCTGAGCGAGGCGGCGTGATGCGTTCATGATTTTTCAACAGGACACTAATGGACTTGGCAATTATCATTGCGCATTGGGGTTCTCAGGACGGACGCTGACGATCTTCCGCCCTCCCTTGCCCCATTCGAAATAGACATATCCCTCAGCCGTTGCAAAGAGGGTATAGTCACGCCCCATACCCACATTCACGCCGGGGTGAAACTTGGTTCCACACTGACGCACAATAATATTACCGGGGATGACATGTTCACCACCAAAGCGCTTCACGCCGCGCCGCTGAGCATTACTTTCTCGTCCATTGCGGGTTGAACCGCCGCCTTTTTTGTGTGCCATTTTACTACCCTCGACAGTTCAATTCGTCATCTAACGATTGATGTTCTCAACCAGCAAACGAGTGTACTGCTGGCGGTGGCCTTGTTTGCGACGATACCTGATTTTGGGCTTATACTTGAACACAATGATCTTCTTGCCCTTAAATTGCTCCACCACTTGTGCTTTCACACTGGCTCCTTCGACCAACGGCTGGCCAACCTTTGTCTGCGGCCCATCGCTGATCAGGAGTACTTCATTGAACTCGACCTTCTCGCCCACCGAGTAGGGGAGCTTCTCCACCACGATGGTTTTGCCGATCTCAGCCTGATATTGCTTGCCGCCAATGCGGACAATGGCATACATATTCTGTCTCCGTTCTTCACTTGCTTCCGTGGGCAACGCATCCTGCCGGAGCGGCCAGGGGAAGACGGGCTGGAATAAGACGTACAATTGCCCCCGCAGGGGGGCGAGGAAAGATTATAACGACCAGAAGAAAGACTGTCAATGTCAGCCCGTAAAGGGATCATCAGATGCTCTTGCAGGCCGGACCTCTCAGGCATCTAATCAAACCGCATCACATAGAACTGCTCTGCATAAGCGCATCCAGCCTCCCGGCCAGCCTCAGAGTCCCAGTCGCGCAGCCATTCCTCGACCTCTGGCCCGACCTGTGACTTGTGACACAGCAACGCCTTGATCTTACGATCTATAGTAGCCGAAATATCAACATGGGTGTTAGGCCGGGTGGTCAGGGTCAGGTAAAGCTCCTTGACCTGATGAGGTTCCAGTCCTTCCTTCAACAGCTCAGGGAAAATGGGGCGTGTCCCTGCACTGGGAAACACCGCATAGAGGGTCGCCTCACCTGCCGCCCGATGATCGGGATGGTTAATGTAGCCATCCTCTACCAGCACAGTAGTGGGGTCCTGACAGACCACCCGGTCAGGCCGCACTCGGCGGATCAGGCGGGTCAGGTCCCGGCGTAGCTCCAACGTTGGCTGGAGAATACCATCCGGGTAACCCAGAAAATACAGATCGCGAACTCCCACGACTTCAGCCGCCGCCCGCTGTCCGGCCTGCCTCTGCTGAACCAGTGCCGCCAGATCAGCCCCCGGCTCATTACTGCCCGCACCACCATCCGTCACGATTGCATAGGTGACCTGAGCGCCCTCCTCAATCCAGCGTGCTACACTGCCTGCTACACCGAATTCTATGTCATCTGGGTGGGCTACCACGACTAGGACGCGAAGAGAATCAGATTGTTTAGCCTCAGACACGTAATAGAGAATCTCCTTGTACAGTTGAACTACAGCTATACCTTTGCACTTTTTCTTGAGATCAAGCCACAAGGAGTGATTGAAGCTCCTCCAGCTTAACGCCGAGTGAGAATTGGTCATGCAGCCAGTGCAAGAG
>Ga0209101_1000288_pt1 | contig 42557 bp, 38 predicted proteins | sample ConPoolayeCmetaG_FD_185481 | JGI IMG/M metagenome (GOLD analysis project Ga0209101, IMG submission 185481) | Hot spring microbial mat communities from California, USA to study Microbial Dark Matter (Phase II) - Cone Pool mat layer C metaG... ...
GCAGGTGGAGCGCGAAGGCCCGGAAAAGCTGCTGGGGGGGGTGGCCGGAATTCTTGTGCCGGGAGGTTTCGGGATCCGGGGTGTGGCGGGGAAGATCATGACGGCACGCTATGCCCGCGAAAAAAGCTTGCCGTATTTCGGAATATGTTTGGGCATGCAGTGTGCGGTGATTGAATTTGCGCGGAATGTTTGTGGAATCAAAGATGCCGACAGCTCAGAATTCAGGCGCAAGACGCGCCATCCGGTAATTGACCTCATGCCGAACCAGAGAAACGTGCGGCAGATGGGCGGCACAATGCGTTTGGGGGCCTACCCATGCGTTCTTGCGCCCGGCACCCTCGCCCGGGCGGCGTATGGGCGAAAACGCGTCGAGGAGCGGCATCGGCATCGTTATGAGTTTAACAACGCTTATCGTGAAGAAATGAAACGCCACGGCATGGTATTCTCGGGATTATCGCCGGACGGGAATCTGGTCGAAATTATTGAGCTCAAAAAGCACCCCTGGTTTGTGGCCTGTCAATTCCATCCTGAGTTTCAATCTACGCCCCTTAAAGCTCATCCACTTTTCCGTGACTTTGTGGCGGCGGCCATGAAAGTAGGGCTGCATCCGATTCGGGCGCGAAGCGCGGCGGGGGAAGAGAAGATCAACGATCAGCACGACGAGCCCGATATGGAACAAGTTGACTGAGGAGCTACGGCGGGACTATGCCCAAGCGCACCGACATCAAGAAAATCATGCTGATCGGGTCAGGACCCATAGTGGTTGGACAGGCATGCGAGTTCGATTACTCGGGAGTTCAGGCGTGCAAGTCTTTGAAGGAAGAGGGATATGAGCTGGTGCTGGTAAACAGCAATCCGGCGACGATCATGACCGATCCCGAATTTGCCGATAGAACCTATATCGAGCCTCTGGAGGTGAGCATCGTGGCTGAAATAATCCGCCGCGAGCGGCCGGACGCGCTCTTGCCGACCTTGGGAGGACAGACGGCGCTGAATCTCGCAGTCGCTTTGGAGGAGCAGGGCGTGTTGGAGCGGTATGGCGTGGAAATGATCGGCGCCAACGCTGATGTGATTCGCAGGGCCGAGGACCGGGATTTATTCAAAAAGACCATGCAGTCCGCCGGCCTCGAAGTCTTGCGGAGCGCCTCGGCTCATTCGCTGGCCGAAGCACGGCGTATCAGGGACGCGTTGGGAGGATACCCCCTGGTTATCAGACCGGGGTTTACTTTGGGCGGAACCGGCGGCGGGATTGCCCGTGATGAGCGCGAGTTTGAGGAAATCTGCGCACGCGGCCTATTTTACAGTCCTACACAGGAAATTCTTATTGAGGAGTCTGTGCCGGGTTGGAAGGAGTTTGAGCTGGAGGTAATGCGCGATCGGAAGGACAACTGCGTCGTTGTGTGTACGATCGAAAACCTGGATCCTATGGGTGTGCATACCGGCGACAGCATCACTGTGGCCCCGGCGCAAACCTTGACGGATCGCGAGTATCAGCGTATGCGGGATGCCGCGCTGACAGTGATGCGGTGCATCGGGGTTGATACCGGGGGGTCCAACGTGCAGTTTGCCGTGGAGCCGGCAACGGGCCGCATGGTGGTCATCGAGATGAATCCGCGCGTGTCGCGATCCAGCGCGCTGGCGTCCAAGGCGACGGGTTTTCCGATTGCGAAGATCGCTGCGAAACTGGCGGTGGGGTATACGCTGGACGAAATTCGCAACGATATCACCAAGGAAACCCCGGCTTGTTTTGAGCCAGCGATAGACTATGTGGTGACGAAGGTGCCCCGCTTTGCCTTCGAGAAGTTTCCGGGCGCGGACGACACTCTGGGCACGCAGATGAAGTCCGTAGGGGAAACGATGAGCATCGGCAAGACGTTCAAGCAGTCGTTGCAGAAAGCGCTGCGTTCCCTCGAAATCGGCCGGGCCGGTCTGGGGGCTGATGGCAAAGACGGCGTTTTTGAGGGGATGACGGAAGAGCAGCTTGCTGCGAACTTAGCGCGTCCGAATCCCGGCCGGATTTTTGCAATCAGGGCGGCATTTCGACGCGGGTGGAGCGTGGACCGGGTGTTCGCTCTTACGCGGATTGACCCCTGGTTTCTCATGCATATTCAAGAACTGGCGGCGTACGAAGACGAAATCAAATCGGCCGGAACGCTGGAAGATCTAGCTGCCGATCCCGCTCTTTTCAGACAGGCCAAGGAGTTCGGCTATTCTGACCGGCAGATTGCCTGGCTGCTTGGGAGCTCGGAAGACGCCGTGCGTTCGGCGCGACAAAAGCTTGGCATTTTGCCGGTCTACGGTTCGGTGGACACATGTGCGGCTGAATTCACGGCTTACACGCCTTATTTCTATTCAACTTACGGTGATATCAACGAAAGTCGGCCGAGCAGGCGCCGCAAGATTATGATCCTTGGCGGTGGTCCCAACCGAATCGGTCAAGGAATCGAGTTCGATTACTGCTGTGTACATGCCGCGTTTGCATTGCGCGATGCCGGGTTCGAGGTGGTAATGGTCAACAGCAATCCGGAGACAGTCAGCACTGATTACGATACAAGTGATCGCCTCTATTTTGAGCCGCTTACGCTGGAAGATGTGCTGAATATTCATCGAACCGAACGGTGTTGGGGCGCCATTGTGCAGTTCGGTGGGCAGACTCCTCTGAATCTTGCAAGGGCCTTGGAACAGAATGGAGTCAGGATTCTGGGGACCAAACCCGCGAGCATCGAGGCGGCCGAAGACCGTCGGATGTTTAATGCGCTGGTGAGTGGTTTAAACATCAAACAGCCGCGCGGCGGAACGGCCACGAATGCGGCTGAAGCCGAGGCCGTGGCCGCGGCTATTGGATATCCGGTTCTTCTCCGTCCTTCGTTTGTGCTGGGAGGGCGGGCGATGGTGATAGCGCATGGTCCGGAAGTGCTGCGGCAATACATGACCGAGGCGGTGCAGGTTTCGGAAGAGCGGCCAGTGCTGATAGACCAGTATCTTGAACAGGCGGTAGAGGTGGATGTGGACTGTGTTGCCGACGGCGAGACTACAATGATCGGGGCGATTATGGAACACGTCGAATTGGCGGGTATCCACTCCGGGGACAGCGCCTGTATCATTCCCGCGCCCACACTGTCGGCGGAAGTCAAGGAACGCATCCGTGAAAACACCCGCGCCTTGGCGCGCGCCCTGGGCGTTTGCGGGTTGATGAACGTGCAATATGCGGTCAAGGACGGTGAGGTTTATGTGTTGGAAGTCAATCCCCGCGCCTCCCGTACGGTTCCCTTTGTCAGCAAGGCGATCGGTGTGCCGCTTGCCAAGGTAGCCGCACTCGTCATGGCCGGCTACAGGCTTGCAGAGCTTGGATATGTCGAGGAATTTGTGCCGCGGCATTCCTCGGTGAAGGAGGCGGTGTTTCCATTTGTGCGGTTTCCCGGCACGGACGTCGTGCTGAGCCCGGAGATGAAATCGACGGGTGAAGTGATGGGTATTGATCGCTCGGCGGCGATGGCGTATCTGAAGAGTCAGGTTGCCGCCGGCAGTACCCTCCCGACGGGCGGGAATGTCTTCATGAGCGTGCGTGATGCAGACAAAGAACAAGTTGTGCCGTTGGCGCAGCGACTGGTCAAACTGGGCTTCACAATCTATGCAACCCTGGGCACGAGCACCGTGCTGCGGAACCGCGGAATCAAGAGTCAGGCGGTCTTCACTATTTCCAAAGGTCGACCGAATATTCTCGATTTGATAGAAGAAAAAAACGTGAGCTGGATCATCAATACGCCGGAGAGCGGGGCGGCGGCTATGGTGGATGAAAGTAAAATGCGGATGCAGGCTGTGATGCGCGGAATCCCGATTACGACGACGGTGGACGGCTTGCGGGCAGCCGTGGAAGGACTCGAGGCTCTCAAGAGGATGCAGAGCATCGAGGTGTGCAGCCTTCAGGAGTATCACCGGCATTCACCGCGGCTGAGACTGCCTAAACGGGTTAGGCAACCAGAGCGGGAGCGAAAAAAGACTTCCCGGTATACAGCACAGTGAATGTTAATCCCGAATTTAGTGTTCGAGAATAGCTGTATTACTAACATGTTTGTTCCATGGCGTTAAAATACGAAACAGTTTGAATGACAATCACAAAAAAGAATCCGGACGGGAAAAAAGACGACCTTTCTCGAACAGCGGGGGATTAGCCGAGGCGCGGCATCTTTTTTGCGGTGGAAAGATAATGCGGCGCGTCGCGCGCCGCGCCTGTGCTGCACCCGGAGCAATAGCAAAATGTGGTTGATGTGATCTATGAAGTGGCGTTGGAAAGAATATCGCGAAAAAAGAGCTTTTTTGGCTTTGGCTGATGGGACAGTTCTGCACGGTTGTTCCGTCGGAGCGGCTTGCGACCGGCTGGGTGAAGTGGTGTTTAACACCGGTATGACTGGTTACCAGGAGATTCTGTCTGATCCGTCTTACTGCGGCCAGTTCGTCACAATGACCTATCCAGAAATTGGGAATACAGGCGCCAATGCAGACGATATGGAATGCCAACAGGTGTTTGCGAGCGGTTTAATCGTGCATGAACTGAATAACAGTTCCAACTGGCGATCTCAAGAAGGTCTTTCGGAGTTCCTTAAACGATGGAATGTGCCCGCAATAGCGGGAATTGATACGCGCGCATTGACAGTTCTGTTGCGGGAAAAGGGCACGCAGAAAGCATATATGGCGGTGTCTCAGAGCGGCGGAGCAACAGACGGCAGGCTCATTGACGAGGCAACTGCCATTCGCAAAGCTCGCGAGTGGGAGGGACTGGACGGTCAGGATTATGCCTCGCGGGTATCCTGTCGTGAAATCTACCGGTGGGATCCGGACGGGAACCTGACGCGCTCGTGGGGCATAGCTGATAAGCTGCCCGACCCGGATTTACGCGTGGTGGCCTACGATTTTGGGATCAAATGGAATATCTTACGCAGCCTGCGGCGTAGCGGGATGGACGTTACCGTTGTTCCCGCGTCAACCCCCGCGAAAACCGTATTTGGGATGAAGCCAGATGCGGTTGTTCTGTCAAATGGACCGGCAGATCCGGCGGCAGTGACCTGTGCGATCGAAGCCGCGCGGGAAATGCTTGGCAAGATTCCGCTCATGGGCATTTGTCTGGGGCATCAACTGCTGGGGCTGGCGCTGGGAGGACGCACATATCGCCTGAAATTTGGCCATCACGGTTGCAACCATCCGGTCATGGATTTGACGACGAGGCAGGTACAGATTACCTCTCAAAACCACAACTTTGCCGTCGACAGAACTTCGCTTGATCCTGCAAAGGTTGAAATCACTCATATCAACCTCAATGATAGAACCGTGGAAGGGTTTTATAGCAAAAAGCTGCGAATGTTGGCCGTGCAGTATCACCCGGAAGCCGCTCCCGGCCCTCACGACGCGTTTTATTTGTTTGAACGCTTTCGCAGGCTCATCACGAACGGCACTGCGGACTAAGCAAACACGCTACTCTGGTGGAGCAATAGCTTTCCAGTTTCTCCGGTGCGCATTCGCCTTTTTGGTTGATCCCAGGATTTTGCGATTCTCAAACGCAAAATCTGCGACTGAACTGGCCCCTCCCACGTACGGCCACAGGCGGTGGTTGTTCCTGCCGAAGGCTTCAGGCTTGGTCATGGCCGCAAAGCAAGTTCCGGAACCGTTTCCTCCTCAACGCTCCCCAGTGTTCTTACGTTCTCCCCGAGCCCCAATCTTCCTTTGGTGTAGTTACGTTCTCCCCGAGCGAAGCGAAGGGGGAACGTAGCTCCCCATGGAAAAACTTACTCCCCGCCGGCACCATTCCCCTTTGCGCCCACAACGTTCCCCCGCCTGTGGCAGGGAAAACATTACTACAACCTGCAACAACATGCGCACTCAGCGTTGCCACCGCATTCTCGCCGGCGTTCTAGTCACGTTGTCCCCGCGCCCCAATCTTCCAGTGGTGCATTCACGTTCTCCTCGAGCGCAGCGAGGGAGAACGTTGTTCCCGTGCCAATCCCGCTCCGGTTCGAAAAATGGCCTTTTTCTCCCGTCTCTGTATTCACCTTTTGCGTTCACCATGCAAGCTGGTTCGTAGTCTTATCACCATGTTTTTCCAAAATGTTATCCAACCTGGTCTTTATCAAACGCAAAATCCGGGTTCATCCGTTGGTCTTGCTTATGAAGGTTAAAATGCCCCGTGTGATGCCCTCGGCTATGGCGTCCCGATAGGCGGAATCCATGAGCAACGCTGCCTCGGTGCGGTTTGACACAAAGCCACACTCAATTAGGGCAGCGGGACATGGGGCGTCGCGGAGTAGTTCAAAGCGCGCCCTCTTCAGGCCACGATCCTGAGCACCGGTTTGAAAAAGGACGCCGCGGTGCACATAGTAAGCCAATAGAGTGTTGGCGGCGTCATGGTGGTTACCAACGCAGCGACTGTAAGCGCCCCGCGTTGAGGATGTGGATGGGAAACCCTCGCCGGGCAGAGCATAGGTTTCGACCCCCCTGGCGTCGCCATTGGAGGCTGAGTTCAAATGCACGCTTACGAGGATATCAGCGGTAAACTTGCGGGCAAGATCTATTCGCTCCTGAAGTTGTAACTCCTGATCTTTGCTGCGGGTGAGCCGCACATCAATTCCGCAGGCCTCTAATTTGGACCGGACCCGCCTGGCAATATCGAGCACAATCTCCTTTTCAAGAATGCCGTGTCGGTCCGTGGCGCCGGTATCCATGCCGCCGTGTCCGGGATCAATAACTACCGTTTGAATTCGGCGGGTAACCAGCGCGTTGGCGGGATACAGCAGCGGGACGACAATGTTTACGGCGTCACATTCGGTGATCGCCCAGTCACCGCCATGGGCGACACACTTGGCATTCAGCCAGATGAGCGTGCCGTCGAAAAAAAAACGGCGACTGTCGAGTTCGAAACTCGCCCGCCGCACCGAGCCGAGCGTTGCCCTCAGGGCGTTGCGTACAGGGGCATCAAGACCGAGCCGCGCCGCCAAAGTGTTCAAGGCGACGCGGTGCTCCGGTGCGGCGAGCGACTGCGGGGCGGAGGCGTAGGCCAGGCAGACAAGAAGAGGAGCGCAGAAGGCGGTAAACGTGCTGCTTGCAAACAGGCGGGACAAATAAAGCAGCAGCTGGTGCCCATTTCCGCGGGCGCTTTTATGAGCTTCCGCTTTGAACCAGGCTTTTGCGATTGGGGCGAGTGCGGCAGATGGGCGGCGCGTGACGCGCCGCTGTATCTTCCCGCTGTAAAAAGCCGATGCTCCGCTCCGACCAATTCCTCGAGGTTTGAGAAAGGGCCTCTTTTCGTCCCCCGTCTGCATTCTTTTTTTGTAATTGCCCCTCAAGCTGTTTCGTATTTCTAACACCATGTTTTCCAGGGTCTTCTTCAAACTGTCCATTTCTCGAATAGAAAATCTGGATTGAACACAGGTTGACTTCGATGCTTGGTCAACAGTGGATTTTTTGGAGAAGTTCGAAACGTCCATCGGCAGAGTAAACCCGGTATACGCCTTTTGATTTGGAGGATTCGGTGCGCTATACGCTTGCATTCCTAGTTTTAGGGAGCCATATTAACGAAAGTGGCTTTAGATGTCTTGATTTTTCTGCCTTCGGCAAGAAGATTTACTTGCTGCATAAACGGGAGTTCCGTATGACGGAAATCACGCAAGACCAGGCCAACAAAAAGGCCCGAGATTTGTTCAACAAGGGATTTGTGGCCTTCGAACGAGGGAATCTAGACTACGCGATTGATTTGCTTTCTGCCTGCATCCAAATAGAGCCTGCCTTTCTCCAGGCCCGTCGCTTTTTGAGAGCGGCTGAGATTCAGCGGTTCAAACAAACTAAACTTGGCGCGGTCAGCAAGGCTATGCTGTTACTGAAAGCGCTGCCGAAATATGGCCAAGCCCTGGCACTGGTGAAATCTGGAAAGGCTGACCAAGCCCTTTGGATGGCGGAAGAATTGCTGAAAGACGATCCGCTCAATCGCAAATACCTCCGTCTTGCGGCACGAGCGGCGGAGCAGGCTGGCTTGCCCGAAGCGGCCATTCAGACACTGGAAGTAGCCTATGAGCACTACCCGGATGATGCAGAACTGGTGGAGTGGCTGGGACAGTTGTACCGGCAGGCCGGCCGCACGCGGGAGGCGCGGCAAATGTTCGAAAAACTGTGTGAATTGAAGCCGCGCGATCTGCAGGCTATGAAACAGCTCAAGGATGTGACGGCGCTAGACAGCATGCTGTCCGATGGATGGGTGGAAACGGCGCAGAAAGGGGGCACGTACCGGGGGATCATCAAGGACACCAAAGAGGCTGTGCTGCTCGAGCAGGAAGCCAAAGCAGTTAAGAGTGACAAAGACGCAGCAGCATTGATCGCAGAGTTTAAAGAGAGAATTGCGGCGGAGCCGGGCAATGCGAATCTATACCGTGGTTTGGCACGCCTGTACGCTCAGCGTAAAATGTTTGACGAAGCTATCGAAACGCTCACGAAGGCGCTGGAAATGAATCCTGGAGACCCGGAGCTGGACGCCGCAGTGAGCCAGATGCGGATCCAGAAGTACGACTACGAAATCGAGCAATTGAAGCAGGCCGGGGATACCGCCGGCGCAGCGGCCAAAGAAGCCGAGCGCAACCAGTTCTATGCCGACAACCTGCAGGAGCGTGTGCGCCGTTATCCGAATGATCTGAAATTGCGCTACGAGTGGGGAGTTTTGCTTTACGAGAACGATATGCTCAACGAGGCCATTCAACAGTTTCAGCTTTCCCAAAGAAGTCCCAAACACCGGATTCGATCGCTGTACTACCTGGGTATGTGCTTCAAGCAGAAAAAACAGTATGACCTGGCGGTTGAGCAGTTCCTGAAGGCCGATTCCGAAATTGCCGGAATGGATGCGGATAAGAAAGAGATTCTTTATGAGTTGGGCCGGACCTACGAGCTTATGGGACGCCCCAAGGATGCTGTGGAGGCTTACAAGCGCATCTACCAGGTAGATATTGGTTTTAAGGACGTTGCCCAGCGAGTGGAAAGCCTCTACAAATGACCGTTTGAGAGACCTGCATCAGTCAGAAGAGGGTGGGGTAGGCCAGCGGCCCTCGAGAGCTGCGCGGATTATTTCCTTTACGTCGCGGGGAAAGTCTCCCTTGAGAATCCATTTCACGAAACCAGGATCGTTTTCTAAAACTTCGGCCAACGGGGTGCCCCTTTTTTTGCCAAAATTGATCGTGACCTGACCATTGACCCACTTGAGCCTTCCCGCTCTATCCACCCACGACGGGTCACGAGGATTGCAGTATTCGTCAAGCTTCGTAAGATCCCGCGGCAGGTCAGGGTAACGTTGCAGTTGCGCTTCAAGCACACGAATAGTCGCCAATACATCAGCCTCGGCCCCATGTGCATCCACGTGCAGTTCGTTGCAATAAAAAGCCAGTGCGGCGGTCAGATCTCGCGGCTCACGCCGGTGAAATATGCGTTGAGCGTCAATTATGCGCCGTCCTTCCAGATCAAACCGTCGCCCGCAACGAGCAAATTCTTCTTCGAGCATAGGGATGTCGTACCGGATAATATTGTAACCAGCCAAATCGCAGCCTTCAAAAATCCGCATGACTTCGTCGGCTATTTGAGCAAAAGTCGGACAACCAGCCACGTCGCGGTCGCTTATGCCGTGTATTTGCGTGGCCTCCGGAGGAATCGGTACTTGAGGGTTGACTCGAAAGACGTGCGTGCTGCGTGTCTTGTCAGGCATAAGCCGTACAATTGCAAGTTCGACGATGCGATCCGCTCTGGGAACTGACCCAGTGGCTTCGATGTCGAACACTGCCAGCGGCCTGTCTAGTTTCCAATTAAGCATGCTGTTTCCTTTGCTCATGGAGAAATCCTAGATGTCCAGAGTCGGCCCGGCAAGAGTTATCCCGGCTTTCTGTGATTGGCCCGAGTCCAGCAGATGCGCGGCGCGACCGCCCTCCGAACGTCGGCGGTCAGAGGTGCGCTGTCAAACGTCGCCTGTATCCGGTTCGGTGGGATTATCCATTGTTTCTCACCCAATCGGCGACCGCATGGAAGCGGCCAGGCTCAATCGCAATACCGTCCGCGAGGGGGCTCAAGACAAAGTTGGCTTCACGAAGGCGTGGCGTAATCAGCTTGTCAAGCGCAGCAGGTATGCAACTGATGTCGCCGGCGGCAAAGATGGTGGGATCCAGGCATCCAAAGATGATCAGGTCGTCCCCCAGAACATCGAGGGCATCTTCCCAGGGTGTGTCTCCTGTTGGTGGCGGTGTCAGCGCATGGATTCCGTCGCAGTGTGTTTCCTTGATCAGATCGAGAATTCCGCGCAGGTGCCCACACATGTGGAGAATGGCTATCTTCCCTCTGGACTTGACCACATCTACGAACGCACGCTGGTGTGGCATGTTGTATTCACGGTAAATCTGAGGACTAATGTAATAGGTGCTAGTATTCTCCACAAGGGTCACGGAATCCCACGGTCCGTCGGCCAGGATAGTGAAGGCGGAGAGTTCCTTCTGATGCATGGTCTCAATGAGCCCCTGCACTTCCTCTGGATGGTCAGCCAACAGGTAGTAAAAGTTCTGGGTGCCCATGTCCATTTCCAGCAGACGCGGGATGGTTGACGGTCCCCAGAAACGAGTCACCACACCATGGTCCCCGATCAGGCGGTCTAGTTGGGCAAGGATGGCGGCATCATCGCGTGGCACAAATGACACCCCTTCCCACATCTCCCGGTAGATACGCAGCGCGGAGATAGAGTCAACTGGGAATTTGACCGGATGCGATCCTTCGATAATCCCGGTCAGAACTCCTTTCGGCGTCTTCCAGATGGTAGTTGTTCGCATCCCTTCGTGGTGCTGGATGATTCGCACTTCTGCGGACCACCGGAGTTCGGGTGAACTGAAGGTGTACGGCGTATTCCACCCGTTCAGTAGAAAGATATCGCATCCAAGGTGTTTGTAGAAATCAATCCCCCAGTTACCACGGTGCTGGTTCGGCACCAATGAGAGCGTCGCATTGTCGACGAGAGTCGTCCATGGTAGACGGTCTTTCGGCTGTTTTCGTAATACCGCCTTGAGTCTTTCACGCCCTGTCATGCAAACCCTCCGTCTGCTGTGGAGCGCCACTTCCTGTGGCGGGGCTTAAGATCCTCGCCGGCCGGAGATTATTCGGCAGGGCTCGTCATTTTGTCGGGGTTCCTTTTGGAAGTGATTGCGATCCGAGCCGGCAAGCACGAATGTGTTCTCCGCCATTCCTGGTGAAAGTTTCCACCACTCCGACAGCGCCCTCGACAACCCAGTATTTGATGTCGCCGATGCCGAGGTTATTGGGATCGTTAATAATAAAAGCAGCTGCCTGCCACTCGTTGTCTTTATCGGTCTGCCCTGGGCCGGCTATTTCGATATCCAGCTGCTCAATGCAAAAACCGTGTTTGCCGGTAACCGTGATGCTGTGGGTGCAGCGCTGCGCGCACACCCGGCCGAACCTGGAGGCGTGGACAGCGGCGGCGAATTCCAGCCCGTTGACGTTAGATCCTAAGTTGATGTTATCGCCGTCGGTATGCTCGTTGACCACGATGCCAGTATGATATCCTGTAACGATAACATTGCGCAAGATGGTGAGGGCTGCGTTGTCGCAGGCAGGAGTAATGATGCCGGCCGTACCGTGGGTGGGCTTGGACGCCTGCACGTTGTAGCGATCAGTGTTGACGAAAACGTTCTCGAGTTTGCATTGCGCTGCGTTCAGCAAGTCAATGCCGCCGATACCGGGATTGTCGTAGGTGCGGACATCAAGGTTTCGTATACTCACGTTGACCCCCGAGAACCGACTGTACAACTTTTCAGGGATGTTTGTCGCAACGATGACCGCTGGGCCCGATTCCGACAGGCATTTGATAATTGTACCGTTCTTCGGAAACGGAAACGCGCCGATTGTCCCGAAAACCGGTGTCGGTTCGTTCTCTCCGACAATTTCGATCGTGATCCACTCCCTTGTTCCCGGAATGACGATTCTGCCGCGATATATTCCGTTGGGAATAATCATGCGCCCGCCTCCCGCCGCGATCATTGCCTTCACGCAGGCCGAAAACGCTTCCGTGTTATCCGTCTTGTCGTCGCCGACAGCCCCATAATCAAGAACGTTGAACACCCTTCCCCTAGCATTATCTGCGCTTGAATTCATCTTCTCGTCTCCGTCTGCTCAAAAAAAGCCTGCCTTTGGTACGCGAAGCGCGTCGCACCCCCGCATATGTCACATCCTTTCCATTTTCCATATCGTAAGATCAGTTCAATGCCGCCAGTTGTCAAACGCGAAATCTGGGATGAGGGCAGCGGTCATTTTTTGCGATACAACTTCAGGTCTTTCAACTGCACTTCTCCGGTGAAGCGGCCCTGAATTCGGTAGTCGAGACTGACGGCGTTAGCCGGCACGTTGAAAGTGGCCTTGGCCAGCACCCATTCTCCCGCGCGCGCCTGGGTCGGCTCTTTGACCACAAACTGCTCTATGCGCGTTTCCCGCCCATCAATCGAGCGGAGCGCAGAAATCGTAACGGCAACAGTGCCTCTGAAAGACGGTTGTTTGCGGAAAAGCGCTTCCAAACAGAGTCGCATATCAGGTTGGACACGGATGGAAGGCGATGCCAGTCGGAGTTCAGAGTGTGGATTCAGCGAAGCAAGCACGAAAACCGGCCCATCTTTCTCAATGTTGACGGCTATACTTTGTCGCCGTCGGTGTCCCAGCGTCACCGTCCAGCCTGGAATAGTGGATTCCGGGGCGACCGGCTCCCTGGGAAGTGTGAGAAGATTCTGGTCGAGCGGCGCAGTTAAGGCGCTGACTGGCACAAGCGGTTCCCCGCGGAGTTCGAAGGGCTCAGGTTGCGCGTTCCACCACAGTAAAGAAGCGCCGAGGCACAGCACAACGGACAGCCCCAGAGCGGACCAAGCCGCCAATCGCCAACGTTTTACCTGGCGGCGCATGACTTCGAGGTCCCGGACTTCACAAGTATTTGTCACCGCCTGTTCCGGAGAAGCAGCGGGAGTAAAGCTCAGGAGTTGACGCACCGGCGGTCTGCCCACGCGCGGATCATGGCGAAGAAAATAGCTACCGGTTTTCGGAAGACCTGCGCGCGCCAGCGCAACGCGATATTCATCCAGATCGAAGGGTACCCGACGCCAGTACACGGCACGCGTGGCCGCGTCGAAGAGGCAGTAGCTTGCCCGCGGGTCTCCGTCGCGCGGTTGGCCGACAGACCCGACATTCACGAGAAAGCGTTTCTGTTCCTCCAGCACAAAGTCCTGCGGTTCGACGCGGTGGGGAACACCGCTGTGCCCGAGCACAAAGATTCCGGGGACATGGCTATGACCCACGAACAGAAGGTGTTCGTCAGCAGCCTTCCACGATGGCAGGGCATCTCCCGGATCAATCACGTAATTATAGGCTGCCGGAGCGGCAAACTCGCCATGCGCACAACGAAAGAGGGGAGCTCTAAGTGAGAGCGGCAGACTGCGCAGAAAGCGCAAGGCTGTCGCGTTGAGTTGGTCGCGAGTCCACAAAACAATTTCACGGGCATTACCCGTGAACAGCGCGGGATCCATCTTTCCGCAAACAGCCGCATCATGATTGCCGAGAACCAGACAATCCACGCTGCTGTGCACCATTCGTAAGACTTCGGCCGGGTTCGGTCCGTAACCGACTATGTCTCCGAGGCATACCACTCTGTCGACGCGCAGGCTACGCAAGTCTATCCAAACAGCTGTCCAGGCCTGAAGATTAGCGTGAATATCGGAAACGATCGCGTAGAGCATTGGAATAACGAACAAACTAGATTACTGCGATTTCGCAGACAGTCGGAGCACCGCTGATCTTCTGGAATCCTTAAGGCGGGTGTTTCAGCCAGCCCTTGCGCCGCCCGTGTTTTGGAGTTACGTTTTTTGAAGTCGCGAGGTCTGGGATTATTCTCCCCATTTACAAACGATGCAGTGTCGACAGTCCAGTTCAGGCGGCGGAGCATACTCCCGGCCGGCTCGGTGCGCAAGCAGGGCTTGTACACGGTTCATCAGGCCAAGCAGGCAGCCAAGCGCGATAAAACCGCCGGGGGCGAGTATCATCACGAGAATAGGTTGGAAACCATGAATGTTCCAAGATAGAGGTCCCCAAATTGTGATGGTTCCATTGCCGAGGGTTTCGCGAACGGCCGCCAGAAGTGTCAAGGCGATAGTGAAGCCGAGTCCCATGCCAATACCGTCGGCCAAAGACAGCCAGACTGTGTTCTTGCCGGCAAAAGCTTCCGCCCGTCCTAGAATGATGCAGTTGACGACAATGAGGGGGATGAAAATCCCCAGCGCCTTGTGCAATTGATGCGCATAGGCGTTCATCGCCAGATCCACAATCGTTACAAAAGTCGCGGCCACCACAATGTAACAAGGAATTCGGACTTTTCGGGGAATCAGATTGCGCAAGGCGGCGACAGCGACATTGGAGCAGATCAATACAAACGAGGCTGCCATACCCATCCCCAGCGCATTTTCCACGGAAGTGCTCACTGCGAGTGTCGGACACATTCCGAGGACAACCCGAAAGATGGGTATTTCCTCCCACAAACCCTTCAACAGTTGTCTGCGGAATCCCATGAGTGTCTCCTGTTTCCAAGCGAATGCCCGTTCCTGGAACGGTGCATGTACTCTTTTGGGAGCGCTATTTCCAAACCCAGCCTATGCGACGGACGCTAGCGAGGCAGCTGACGCGCTCCGGCCTATCCTTCGCGGTTTGAAAAATGGCCTTCTGTCCTTCCTGTCAGTGTTCACTCTTTTTGTTTTTATCGTTCAAACGGCGCCGTACCCGAGCGCCACTTTTTTCGACATGTTATTCACGCCGGCAATCGCCAAACGTCATTTGCCTCTAATTTCCTCGAAGTGGCGCGCGTACACCTCGAGTCCTGTCTTGACTGCCTGCGCGACAGCCCGCGACGAGATGGTTGCGCCTGTTATGGCATCAATTTCGCCGCCATCCTTCTTAACCGCGGACCAGCGACGATCAAGAACACTTTTCCCCGAGAACTGGCTCAAGAAGCGTTTATCTTTGATTTTTGAGCCAAGTCCGGGAGTTTCCTTGTCGGCTTGCAAAATAACCACAGCGTAAACGGTGTTGTCGGACCGTACGCCGACGAGCGCGCGGATTGGCCCGCCGTAGCCATCGGCGCGGCATTCGAAGGCAGCGCCGACGAATTCGCCCTGCCGACGTGCGACGAAGTTCGTCCAGCGTCGGCCGTTGTCCTCAACGGTCACGGCATCAGCTACGACATCATTGTCGAAAGGCGGCAGAACCTCTTTCAGGGCCGCGACTAACTCAGCGCGGCATGCGTTTTCGATGGGAGCTTTAGTTACGGAGTTTGTCCAGGCGAGCAAACCGCCGGCAACCAGGCAAAAGGCTGTCAGAGTCACCACCATGCGGACTTGTTCTTTCATTCGTATCTCCTCCGATGTCCAAACACTCGCGGCCGTGTGGCGCGGTTGATCAGCGGCGTAGTCGCATTCATGATAAGAATAGCGAAGCTGACACCCTCGGGGTATCCACCCCACTTCCTGATGATCATGGTCAGCACGCCGCACCCCAGTCCAAAAACTAGCAGGCCGCTTTTCGTGACGGGGGTGGTCACCATATCAGTAGCCATGAAAATGGCCCCCAAAAGCAAACCGCCGGTCAGGATATGAAACAGCGGCCCGAAGTTTTCAGCCGGTGATATCCGGTTCAGAATTGCGGAAAACACCGCAACCGTCCCTATGAAGGCCACCGGTACCTGCCAGTATATCCAGCGCCGGTAGAGCAAGTAGGCGGCGCCGATCAACAACGCGAGAGCCGAAACCTCGCCGATACATCCATTGCGCATACCCAGGAAAAACTGCCACGCAGTGTGACCGTCGAAAGTATAAGGAAGACGGTCTGTGGCGTTGAGCGTGGTTTTGAGGAGACCGAGGGGGGTGGCAGTGGTACAGGCATCCACGCCCGGGGCTGGGGAGGGGATTCGCCATGTGGACCACGTAGTCATTTGAACTGGAAACGAAACCAGCAGGACAGCTCGCCCGACAAGCGCGGGGTTGAAAGGATTATACCCCAGACCGCCAAATAACTGTTTAGCGACTACAATCGCCACGGCGCTGCCGAGGATCGCCATCCATGTTGGAAGAGTTGGCGGGAGATTAAACGCAAACAATATCCCGGTAACCACGGCGCTGAAATCGTCTATGGCGGGCTCACGGCGCATTGACTTGCGGCACAAATACTCCGCAAGAATGCACGTGCACACCGAGGCTAGCACCAGCCGCACGGCATTCCAGCCAAAAAACCACACGGCCGCGACAAATGCTGGAACCAACGCGAGAATCACGTCCACCATGATGCGGCGCACCGAAACACCGCAGTGCACATGCGGCGAGACGGAAACTATGTACGTTTTGGAATCACCACTCACGTCCGTTTAACCATCGTTTTACTCGACAAGACCACATTCATCGTGTGGACTGCAGCCGGCAGCACGCGTTTGACCCCGGGATCGGCCAAACCATTTTGCCGAATTCGGCGTTCACGTCGCGCTGCGACGGTTGCGGCTGTAGAAATAGCGGCGTTGTTTTTCACGATGTTTTGCGAGACGCCTTGGCCGCGCGTTTGGCGATAACCCGCGCCTTGCCTTGTTTCATATGTTGAACCAACGGGCGGTGCGCCGGGCACATGTAAGCGCAGCAGCCACACTCGATACAATCCATAACGTGATTCGCTTCAGCTCCGTCGTAATCCTCCGCTTCCAGCAGCTTGCTTAATTCGGATGGGAGCAAACGCATCGGACACGCTCCGACGCAGCGGCCGCAGCCGATACACGGAACGGAAGTGAAAACGCTGACGAAGTCAGGCGGCAACAGTAGAAGGCCGGATGTCGTTTTGGCAATCCCTATTTCGAGCGCGGGCTGTGCGAGACCCATCATCGGTCCCCCGGCAATTATCTTGGCCACGGGCCCGTTGGTTCCACAGTGTAAGAGCAGGTCGGCATAGGTGGTCCCCACGCGTACCAGCAAGTTTGCCGGTCGCGCCACCGCCGATCCGGTCACGGTCACCACGCGTTCGACCAAGGGACGCCCGTTGACAACGGCGTCCCACACGGCCAAGGTGGTCGCCACGTTTTCGACGAGGCAGCCAACATCCATGGGCAAACCGCCCGTCGGCACTTCGAGCCCGCACACCGCAAAGATCAGTTGTTTTTCTGCCCCCTGGGGATACTTGGTCTTCAAACGCACGATGCCCACATCCTCGTTACCGCCTGCCCCCAACGCCTGTTCCAAAGCGGCAATCGCGTCGGGTTTGTTGTCTTCCACGGCGAACCAGAGGCGTGGCCCGCCAAGAATCCGGCGGATGATTCGGGCACCCGTGCAAATGTCGGCTGCGCGCTCCACCATAAGGCGGTGGTCGGCAGTCAGGTATGGCTCGCATTCCGCCCCATTGATGATCAGGGTGCGGATGGGCTTTTCGGCGGGGGGCGACAGCTTGACGTGGGTCGGGAAACCGGCCCCCCCCATACCTACGATTCCGGCCTCGGCGACACGCCGAACGAGTTCGCGGGGATCCAGGTCTTCCCAATGGGAACAGGGCTGGATCGTCGAAGCCCAGGTATCTTGTCCATCGGGCTCGATTTCCACTGCAGGCGCATAGGCGCCCGTGGGCGTGAGCGCGTCAACAATGCCCCGGACGCGTCCGGAAGTAGGGGCATGCACGTGGGCTGAAACATAGCCCGTGGCTTCGCCAATGATCTGGCCGCGGGTAACAGTGTCACCTTTTTTAACTACGGGGCGGGCAGGGGGGCCCAGATGTTGAGACATGGATACGCGCAGCAACGGGAGCAGCGGCAGGCGGAAAATCGGCGCGCTGGCCGACAATTCTTTGTGGTAGCGGGGATGAACTCCGCCCCTAGGCTGATAAGGTGCACGAATGGTTTTCATGGCGCGATGCGGGAATTCTGACGATGCAATGCGAGGGACACTTCTCGATTACCGCCTCATTTTCCAGAGGCTTGGAGTAATCCACCACGGCCAGGGCTCCATCCATCTTGATCGCCTCGTTTTCAGCTAACTTTGTGCATAGAGTGCAGCCGATACAACCCACCTGACAGGCCTGCTTGACGACGGGGCCCTTGTCCTTGGAACTGCAAAGCACGTGAATGGTGCGGATAGCAGGAATCATCTTGATGATTCCCCGGGGACAGGCGCGTACGCAACGCCCACAGCCGATGCACAAATCCGGATGCACTACCGCCAGGCGATGGGGTATGATTTCAATGGCGTTGACAGGGCAGACGCGGGCGCAACTGCCATACCCGAGACACCCGTAACGGCAAAGTTTGTCACCGCCAGCCACGCTGGCGGCCGCGGCGCAATCCGCCACGCCGTTGTACCGGAACCGGTGGACGGTCTTCGTGTCATCCCCGCCGCACAACACGATGGCCACGCGGTGTTCTTGCTCGGCAGATTCCACTCCCATAAACCGGCACAGGGCCTGAAGAACGGCAATTCCTCCGGGCGCGCACAAGTTCAAGGGAGCATCCGCGCTGGCGATGGCTTTGGCATAGTCGCTGCAGCCCGCGTAGCCGCAGCCGCCGCAGTTGATGCCGGGCAGAAGAGCGGTGATTTGCTCTATGCGCGCGTCTTCATGGAGCGCAAAAAAACGGTCGGCGATAACCAGAGTCAACCCGCAGATCAAACTGGTTCCACTGAGCGCGGCGACCGCAACAAGAATGGTGTCCATGGTGATCCCTACATCTTCACAAGCCCGGAAAAACCCATAAAGGCCAGCCCGAGCAGACCGGCCGTCACCAGGGCTATTGCCGTGCCGCGGAATGCGAGGGGCGGCGCGGCGCGATCAATTTTTTCGCGCATTCCTGCAAATATGAGCAGAGCAAGCGCAAAGCCAGCGGACGCCCCGAAACCGAACGTCACGCTTTGGAGGAGCGTGTGGCGCATCTGAATATTAAGGACAGCGACGGCCAGCACGCAGCAGTTCGTAGTGATGAGCGGCAAGAAAATTCCCATTGCCTTGTAAAGCGCGGGCGAGGTCTTTTTTACGGCGAATTCGACAAACTGCACGAAGGTCGCAATTACCAGAATGAAGACTATTGTCTGCATGTAGCCGAGATGCAGCGGATTCAGGACAAAGGTCTGAAGGAGCCAGGTTACCGCCGATGCCGAGGTAATCACGAAAATCACGGCCAGACCCATTCCGAAAGCCGTGGAAATGTTCTTCGAGACCCCCAGAAAGGGACAAATGCCGAGGTATCTGGTCAGGACAAAGTTGTTGACCAGCACAGCGCTAATGATCAGTAGTAAATAAGATCTCATGGCTATGGCGCTGAAACAAAAAAACGCTAAAGAGTATATGCCAACTACGATTTGGTGAAAGAAAAAAACGTCTTGCAAAAAACTACGCCCCCCTCAGTTGACACTGGCGGGCAGTTGTGATACGGTTTCCGCCCTTCACAAGAAAACGGAGCCAGAATGACGAGTAAGAAAACAAGAGCAAAAGAAAAAAAGACGGCGGTTCACGCGAAGGTTTCCACTGCTGCCAAAGGCGCGCGCACGGGCGGTCAGAAGACGGTCTCACGGCCCGCGAGCAGAAAAGCGAGCAGCAAGCCTGCCGCTGCGAAATCAGGAGCGGCGTCAGCTCAAGGCCTCAGCGCTGAACGGAAACGGGAGTTGCGGGAGATGCTCCTGAGCATGCGCGAACGGCTGCTGAACCAGGTTTCTGCCCTCACTAACGACTCGCTGGTCCGCGATCGTGATGATGTGAACACGGCTGAGGATGGCACTGATTTTTTTGAAAGACAGTTTGCATTAAATATTGCGAGTTCAGAGCAGGAAGCTATTTTGGACATTGACGAGGCTCTGCGGAGGTTAGACGAAGGCAGGTACGGCGTGTGTGAAGATTGCGGTCAGTTGATCGAACTGCCGCGCTTGAAGGCTTTGCCGTTCGTCAGGAAGTGTGTCCGTTGCCAAGCGCAAAGCGAGAACGGAAGGTTAAAATTCCGTCCGTTAGTGGGACCTCCAGAGGAAATTTAGCCATTGATGCTGGCGCTGTGCCTGAGTCTTGCGGTCGTAATTCTGGACCAGCTGACCAAACATGCGGTCCGCTCGCACCTCAACTTCAACCAGCCGATAACGGTCATTCCTGGTTTTTTTGATCTGCGTTATATTCGCAATACCGGCGCTGCCTGGGGAATTCTGGAAGGCCTAAACCAATGGTTGGTGGTCCTTTCGGTAGCCATGCTCTTGGCTATTGTAATATTCAGGCGGCATCTTTTTCATCCATCGGCAGGTTCTCAAGTAGCCATTGGACTGATGGTGGGCGGCATTGCCGGTAATTTGATTGACCGGATTCGTCTGAATTACGTTGTTGATTTTCTGGATTTCTACTGGGGCCGGTGGCATTTCCCAGCATTTAACGTCGCGGACGCGGCCATCTGTTGCGGAGTAGGCCTCTACATGCTTCTCCAGCTTGTTGTCAGCAGCCGCGTGGAACAAGACGAACGAGGCGCCTCCACTTCTTGAAACACAGATTTTGCGTTTGAGAACTGATCGGTTGGAATAACGTAGCGTTAAAAATACCAAACAACTTGAAGTGGAACGGCAAAAAAGGGGCCGGGGAGGAAGACGAACAGAGGTCATTTCTTGAAGCGCGAGGGATTGCTCAGAGATCTACGTTCCCCCCCGCTTCGCTCGGGGAGAACGTAACTACACAGGGGAGATATAACGCTCCGGGGGAACGTGGTCGTTGTCAAAGATTTTGTGTAAGGTTGGTTGAAGCAAGTTCAGGTTCACACTGGTTTTGCAAATAATTGAGCCAATCACAAATCTCGGTTCCCTGTACCCAATGGCGAACCCTTCGGGACCGGCGGAAACAGAGCATTTGGTTCATTGCAGGAGGTTCGGAATAAACGCGTACAGCTTCACCTGCTGTGCCGGGCATGCTGCCTGTTTTGGGGATTGCAAACTTCGGAGTGAAAACAAGTCTGGGAGGAAATAACGGACCGGTGGCGGAATCGGTGCGAAAAGCCTATTTTCTAGTTGGGCCGACTGCGGTAGGCAAGACTGCGCTCGCACAATTCATTGCCGAAGAGCACGGTTACGAAATCATCTCCGCGGATGCCATGCTGGTGTACACTGGCATGGATATCGGGACTGCCAAGCCGAGCGCAGCAGAGCGAACCCGGGTTGTGTACCACGGTGTCGATTTGACGACTCCTGACCGCAGTTTCAGCGTTGGTTCGTATTTGCAGAGTTTGCGTCTTTCACTGAAGTCTGAAGGGGGCTGTCCGGAAAGCCCGGCCGCGGGGTCGGGTACCGCCTCAAGCGGATCAGCAAGTCCCCGTTTGCTCGTGGTGGGGGGTACAGGACTGTACCTGAAGGCACTCATATGCGGTCTCAGCGAACTGCCTCCTCAAAATCCGAGCTTGCGCGCTTATTGGACTGACGTTCTGGAAGAGCAGGGGATTGGAGCGCTCGAAGCGGCTCTCAAGGAAAAGAGTCCCGGACTTTACGCCGCTCTCCGCGATAAACAGAATCCTCGCCGACTGATCCGAGCGCTCGAGCTGGCGGACGCGGGAGTAACGAAGGTGCCCCGCGCTTGGGGAGATTTGCCTGATGGCGTGGTGTTGTGCGGCTTGCGGATATCAGGGCATGATCTTAACGCGCGTATTCAGGCGCGGGTGGAGGAGATGTATCGCCGTGGCTTGGTCGAGGAGGTTCGGCAACTGCGGCTGCGTTACGGGACGCTTTCGCAGACGGCTCGCCAGGCCATCGGCTACGCGGAGGCGGCTGATTATCTGGACGGACGGTGTTCGCTGACCGAGGCCATGGAGCGGACCGCCGGGCGAACCCGCCGGTTTGCAAAAAGGCAACGCACATGGTTTGCCCATCAACTGCCGGTGCGGTGGATTGACATAGATCCGGCGATGGATATCGGGCAGGTGGCGTCGCTAGTGCTCGAACATTGGAGGCAGTATGGACCAGTCCCCATTGTCGTCTGATCATATTTCCAAGTGTGCGCCGGCGCCGGCAAGCGCGTGTCCTCCGCCGCCGGCGGAGGCGAAAAGGAAATCGCCGGCAGCATCTTCAACGTACCTGATTGATGATCAGCCGTGGCGCGTGCGCGACATACCCGAGAACCTCAGGCCGCGCGAGGAAATGGAACGGGTGGGGGCTGATAACGTTTCCGAGGCGGTATTACTGGCAATAATTCTGCGAGGGGGGACCCGCGGCCGCAACGTAGTTGAGATTGCTCGAAGGTTGCTCAAGCGGTACGGTTCACTGACAGCTCTGGCTGAGTGCTCAGCGGCAGAATTGATGCGGGCCGAGCGCGGCATTGGGCGAGTGAAGGCGCAGGTGATCGTGGCGGCACTGGAACTGGCCAAACGCCTCAATCGGGAAAGCCTGCCCAAGCGCTATCGGATTGCCTCGGCCGAAGACGTGGCCAGGCTGCTGCGCGATCGCGCGAAGGTGTTACAACACGAAGTATTCTGGGTGCTCCATTTGGACGCGAAGAACAATCTGAAGGGCGAACCGCTCGAGGTTACCCAGGGCGTATTGACGGCCAGCCTTGTTGACACGCGCGCCATTTTCCGCGAAGCTGTGAGGCGCTCAACCGCAGCGACGGTGCTCGCTCACAATCATCCCTCGGGCGATCCTTCGCCATCGACCGAGGATATTCGGGTCACCCAGCAAATGGTGGCCGCGGGCAAGATCGTGGATATTCATGTGCTGGATCATGTAATTTTGGGGCGTGCAGATGCGGTAGGCTCCCGCGATTATTTCAGCATACGCGAGGCGGGATTGGTCAACTTTGGGGGCTGATGCGATGATCCACTCAACGGCGGTAGTCGAAAGCGGCGCGGAACTGGGGCAGAATGTCGAGGTGGGCCCTTTTGCCTTTATCCAGGCGGGCGCCAGGATCGGGGATGATTGTGTCATTGGACCCCACGTGGTAATTCTGGGAAGCGTGTTCCTTGGACGCGGCTGCCGGATCCACACTGGCGCTGTGATTGGAGACGAACCTCAGGACCTTAGCTTCAAAGGGGGGGTATCTTGGGTACGAATTGGGGACGGTTGCGTGATTCGCGAGGGAGTGACGATTCACCGTGGCACGAAGGAAGGAACGGGCACCGAAATCGGCGACGAGTGCTATTTGATGGCCTTTTCGCACTTTGCGCACAATGTCAAACTAGGTCGAAAAGTGATAGTTGCCAACAATGCCGTGCTCGGGGGGTATGTTGAAGTAGGCGAGCGTTGTTTTATTAGTGCGCATTGTCCGGTGCACCAGTTTGTCCGCATCGGTCGTCTGGCCATGCTCGGAGGTGCCAGCGGCATTTCCAAAGACGTGCCACCGTTTTGCACTACCAGGCCAATGGCCGTGAATGAAATTCTGGGATTGAACGTGGTGGGCATGCGGCGCGCGGGAATCGGTCCCGAAGACAGGGCTGCAATCAAACGGGCGTTTATCTTATTGTACCGCTCAGGACTGAACGTTTCCCAGGCTGTGGAACGGATAAGAGCGACTTTCACCAGTGGGCCCGCGCTGGAGTTTTGCGATTTCATAGCCGGGTCACGCCGCGGCATCTGCGGAGCGGGAAGCGCCTGTGAGGAACCGGCGGAGATCTAGGACAGCCGCGTTCCCCCTACGAGATTTAGCGCTGCGTTGGCCGGCGGTGGACAGGGTGGTAAAAAACGTTGTGGGTGTTCACGGGGCAGAGTAAATTTTCGGGGCTATGCCGATACGCACGGGAATAGGTTTTGATGCTCATCGCTTTGCTCGCGGCCGGCGGCTTGTTCTAGGCGGGGTGGAAATCCCTGCCAGACGCGGCTTGAGCGGCCATTCTGACGCTGATGTGGTTTCTCACGCAGTGGCCGACGCATTGTTGGGAGCAGTAGCGGACGGTGATATCGGACGCCATTTCCCGGACACGGATGCGCGGTGGAAGGATGCGTGCAGTCTTGACATCCTCAGAGCGGTGGTAAAACGCCTGCGCGCGGGGCACTGGAAAGTACTGAATGTTGACGCTATGGTGCTGGCGGAAACGCCGCACATAGCGCCTTATGCGGCGCAAATGCGAACCAACCTGGCGGCAGCACTGGGCGTTGCAGTGGAGCAAGTCTCCGTGAAGGCAACCACGCTGGAAGGCATGGGTGCGGTCGGCCGTGGTGAGGGAATCATGGTAGTTGCGGTGGGAACGGTGATGAGATCGCGGAAGCGGAATGCCGCCAGACACTAAGGACTGCCATGCGCGTTTACAACACTCTGACCAGACAGATTGAGGAATTTGTGCCGCTGGAGTCGGGACACGTGCGCATGTACACGTGCGGCCCCACGGTTTACAATTTTGCCCACGTAGGGAATTTTCGGGCCTACACCTTCGAAGATCTGCTCCGCCGGTATCTCAAATTCTGCGGGTTTCGCGTGACTCAAGTGATGAATATTACCGATGTGGACGACAAGACGATTCGCGGCGCCAGAGAGAAGGGGGTTACACTTGCGGAATTCACGGCGCCCTTTGTCAAGGCCTTTTTCGAGGATCTCAGGACGTTGAATATCGAACCGGCAGAGCATTATCCCGCTGCGACGGCGCATGTTCCCGAAATGATCGCGCTCATAAGCCGGCTCCTGAAGGCTGGTTTTGCCTACCAAACAGAGGACGGCTCAGTTTATTTCAATATCAGCCGTTTCCCGCAGTATGGTCGCCTGGCGCATCTGGAGAGGGCGGATCTGCGAGCGGGCGCACGAGTGGCACATGACGAATACGACAAGGTAAACGCGTGCGATTTTGCACTTTGGAAGGCGTGGGAGCCTGCTGATGGGGACGTCGTGTGGGAGGCGCCATGGGGGCGCGGGAGGCCAGGCTGGCACGTCGAGTGTTCCGCCATGAGCATGAAATATCTCGGGGAAACCTTCGATTTGCATACCGGCGGTGTAGACAATATTTTCCCGCATCACGAAAATGAAATTGCGCAGAGCGAGGCAGCCACCGGCAAACCGTTCGTCAAGTATTGGATGCATTGCGGATATCTGCTTGTGGACGGCGCAAAAATGTCCAAGTCGCTCGGCAACTTCTACACGCTTCGCGACCTGCTGGCCAAAGGCTACACCGGCCGGGAAATCCGTTACGTGTTGTTAGCTGCACACTATCGCGGGCCTTTGAACTTTACCCTAGCTGCCCTGGAGTCTGCAAAAAGTGCGCTCAAACGGCTCGATGACTTTAGTGACAGGCTTGCTGCCATAGCGCAGGCGTCCCCGCGAGAATTAACGCCAACTGCTGCGGCTTTGCCGGAGTGGGCTGTGGCAGGGCGGGCACGCTTCAGGGCGGCGCTTGACGAAGATCTGGGAATGCCGGAGGCGTTGAGCGCGCTGTTTGAGATGGTAAACAAGGGAAATCGCGATATGGACGTCGGGCATCTGCAACCGGCGCAAGCCTCGGCCGTTTTGAAGTTGCTCGACGATCTGGACCAGGTCCTCGGGTGTCTGAACAAGACGGTCGCTGAGAGGCCGACAGTGGAGATCGAGCAACTGGTGGCGCGCAGGGAAGCGGCACGGGGAGCGCGGGATTGGACATTGGCGGACCAGATTCGCAAACGTCTGGCCGAAATGGGGTGGGAGTTGCGCGATACGCCGGAAGGACCGAAGCTCAAACGCAAGTGAAAATGTCGGTGCGGCAAAACAACGAATACTGGTATCGCATTCTGCGTTCGAGGATGGGCTGGTTTCTACCGCAGGTACGGCTGCAGCAGGGAATGGGGGATCTTTAGTCGGGCCAAACAGCAAAACAGTCGCCGGGAGTTGTGACGGATGGGTTGGTTTGGACGGCGCGGGATGAAAGGCGTGTTTATAACTTTTGAAGGACCTGAGGGGAGCGGCAAGACTACACAGGCGGCCAGGTTGGCCGAGCGCCTGCGAACGCATGGATGTGAGGTCATCGCGGTGCGGGAGCCGGGCGGCACCCGGGTTGGGGAAGCCATCCGCAACATCGTTCAGCACGATAGCACGGGTGAGCCTATTGAAAAGGAAACCGAAGTGCTGCTCTTTGCAGCCAGTCGCGCGCAACTGGTGCGCCGTGTTGTTTTACCCGCTTTACGGCGGGGCGCCTGGGTCATTTCTGATCGGTTCGCCGATTCTACCACGGCTTATCAGGGCTACGGGCGAGGGTTTGACATTCGAATCATTCTTGAAATTAACGCGTTTGCCATGGGGGAAGCGGTGCCCGATATAACTTTTTTGCTGGACGTTGATGTGCAAACAGGATTTCAGAGGCTTTACAGTCGCAGCTTGGCAGGAAACCATGTGCACGACCGCATCGAGCGCGAGACTGCAGCTTTTCATGAGCGAGTCCGCAACGGATATCTTGAAATGGCCAAGCGCTGGCCGGAGCGCTTTCGCGTTTTGGACACCCGGCAACCAGAGGACGAAGTCCACGAGCAGATTTGGCGGTTTGTCGAGCCCTTTCTGCAGGGGAGTACCTAGTCGCTGGACGGGCGGATAGGGGAAGGGGGGCCCTGGATAGTCTTTGTCCCCCAGGTTTTGCGTTTGAGAATGGCCAGGTCGTATAACATTTTGGAAACCATGGTGAGGCTACGTAGCAGCTTGAATGGTAAACGCAAAACAGTGAATACGAAGATGGGGCGAAAAAGACTATTTCTGAAACCGTGTAGGACTGGCCGGAGCGCGGCATCTGCCAAGTTGCGAGGTGCCGGCAGTACGAGTATGCAGCGGCATGTCTCGCCCCGCGCACCTGCGGCTCTCGGGCCAATTGCAAATCCGGTTTATCCCAGATTTTGCGTTTGAGAATTGGCAGGTATTTGTATCGTGCTGCGCGCAAACAAGTTGAAATGCAATGCAGTTGCCAATCTTTTGCACCGAAATGTGAAAGCGACATCTGAAGAGAAAAGCAGCCGATCCTCAAACCCTTCAGGATTGTCGAAAACAGGCAATCTGCTTTGTTGCAGGAGGTTCGGAGTATGCGCATACACCTTCACCTCCCGCGCCTTGCATCTTGCCTGTTTTGGCCAATCGCAAAATCTGGGTTTAAGAACAGCCACTGGAAATCATGACAGTTGAAGAGGTCTTAAGTCTCTTAAAGCGCAGCTTCGATGCCGGCCGGTTGGCACACGCCTACGTTGTGGAAGGGAACCCGCGGTCGGAAGGTGGAGCTTTGGCCGAAAGACTTCTGGCGATGGTGGAATGCTCAGGCAAAGACAAGCCGTGTGGGCAGTGTCGTGGCTGTTCGCTCGCGGTGAAACGACTGCATCCTGACATTGTCTGGGTGGAGCCCCAAACCAAATCACGGAAAATCGAAATTGAACAAATCCGCTGGGTGCGGGAGCAGTTGAACCAGAGTTCCCTCACAGGGGGGTGGAAAGGCTGTGTATTGGTGTGCGCCGACCGTTTGACGATCGAGTCCAGCAACGCGTTTCTGAAGACCCTGGAGGAGCCTCCGGGACAATGCCTTTTCCTGCTGCTCACTGAGAATCCTCAATCCTTGTTGCCGACAATTGTATCCCGGTGTCAGTATGTTCGGGTGGACGAGGCAGACGCCGGCGAAAATGAAGAGTGGATGTGGGAGTTTCTGCAGATTTTGAGCGAGGGAAGTGAACACTGCCTGAAAAACCGGTCGAGGGGTGCGCGGGACGAGGAAAGTGCGGCACTCACAGCTTTGTGGCAGTCGGCTCGCATCGGGGCGCTACTCGCACAACTCAAGCAAATGGCGGAAGAGGAAATCCGCCGACAAAACGAATCGACCCGCGACAAGGAGGAGGTCGAGGATCCGGACGTAACAGCGGCTCGGATAAGCGCCCGTTATAGGGAATTGCGGATGCGTCTCGTTCGCGCTATGCTGTGGTGGTATCGGGATGTTTTGCTACTGGTTTGCGGCGGCGCGCCGGAGCATCTGCATTATCGGTCTCATGCTGAGTTGCTGCGGCGAATCGCCGGCTTCACGACACGTCAGCAGGCGTTGCGTAATTTGCGGGCCGTGGAGAATATGCACCGGCAGATGGAAATGCATTTGCCTGAGGGTCTGGTGTTGGAAGTCGGACTGGGACAATTGAGTTTTTGACTCACGTTTTGCGTTTGAGAATCGGCTGGCAGTTGTATCGCGCTGGGCGCAAAGGAACAGTCAATTCATGTATCGCACGGCAATCGTTCAGATCGAACAGGGACCTAAACTTCAATGCGTGAGTTCCGCCGAACTTGCGCTCCACCAGGGTGATCTGTGTATTGTGGACGACGCTGGGCGTTTTGAATTCGGCAGGGTTGCGTGTCTCGAGGAAGTGGAAGGGGAGCTGCCCGACGCGCGTTCCGTGCCTAGAATTCTCCGGCGAGCGACACTACAAGACCAGGCGAAGGCAGACGAGAATACACTGATGGGTCGGATGGCGATGAAGACATGCCGCGCGGCCGCCGAGAGGCATGGCATGAAAATAGACCTGGTGCAAGGCCGCTACAGTTTCGACCGTGCAACTTTCACAGTTCTGTTTACATCTGAAGAGCGGGTGGATGTGAAGGAACTGGTTAAGGAACTGGCAGGGGAACTGCGGGTGCGGGTGGAATTGCGACAAATTGGGGTGCGTGATCAGGCTGGCATCGTGGGAGGAATTGGGCCTTGCGGGCGCCTGCTGTGCTGCTGCACGTGGTTGCGGCGTTTTGAATCCATTAATGTCCGCATGGCCAAAGTGCAGGGGCTTTCGTTGAATCCATCCGTGATTGGCGGAGCTTGCGGTCGGCTGAAATGCTGTCTGGCGTACGAATTTGCGTTTTACAAGGAGGCGGCAAAGCTTGTCCCGACCCCCGGGGCACGGGTGGCAGTTCCGGACGGCGAGGGCTGTGTGGTGGATCGGAGTGTCTTGCGACAGCGTGTGAAGGTGCAATTAGACGACGGACGCTTAATGGAGTATGACGCCGGAAAGGTACGGGAAATTGCAGCGAAGGAGCACAAGCGGAGGGAACCGGCACATGAAGATTCTAGTGCTGAATGGTCCGAACCTGAATCTCTTGGGGAAGCGGGAACCGCAGATTTATGGGACGACGACGCTGGCCGCGATCGTGGCCAGGGTGAAGCGGCGCGCTAGCGAGCTGGGCGTCGAGATCGCCACATTTCAAAGCAACGAAGAAGGGCGGCTTGTGTCAAGGATTGGAGCCGCTCGGGACCGCTACGACGGTATTATTTTCAATCCTGGCGGCTATACGCACACGAGTGTGGCCCTGCGCGACGCGATCCAGGCGGCGGGGGTCCCTTGCGTCGAGGTCCATTTATCGAACATTCACGCCCGCGAGGAATTCAGGCACAAGAGCCTTCTGGCGGGCGTATGCGTGGGCCAAATCAGCGGTTTTGGGGCAATGAGTTACGTTTTGGGGCTAGAAGGGCTTGTGGACTATCTTCGGAACATGATAGACGGACGACGAAGGAAGGAGCGCAAGGCTTGAGCTGGCTGCACGCACTGCTGGGAAGCGCGGTTTCCCTGGTGTTATTTGCGTTGGCCCTGTTGGTAATTGGATCGGGCTTTTCAGCCGTCAGTTGGCACAATTTGATTGAGAGCCTCGACCGGGGCCGCCTGCCGTGTTTGCTTGCGGCATTAGCCGTTGCCGGCATGACGCTGGCGTACTGGGCGACCTTCTGGCCGGCCCGACGACGATCCGGTTATGTAACCATATCTCGCGAGGGTGGAACGGTCAGCGTGAGTTTAGCCGCTGTGGCCGAACAGATCATGGGACTGGCCAGTGAGTTCCCGCAGATCGTCAAAATGCGTCCGCAAACGCGTGCGGCTAGAGGCGCACTTGAGCTGGAGATGGATGTTCGAGTGGTTGAGGGCACCGATATAGGCGCGCTTTCTCAGGCGTTGCAAAACCGTGTTCGTCAGAAGCTCAGTGCGGCTTTGGGTCCGGTGGAAATTCGTCGGGTGAACGTTCGGGTCACACATTTCCACAGTGGATAATGGTGGTTGTTTGAGGAGTGGCGGACTGCCTTGCGCGCCGCGCTGAGGCCATGGACTGGGCCGATCGTAAAATCTTGATAGAAAGACACGGGCTCAGCGGTCAACGATGCGACTTGAAGACGCGATGCTTTGTTTTTCAGTGGATTGCCGGGGATTTCTTCCGCGGGAGGCGGCAGAGCTTTGCCGCGAAGCGATCGCGGGTGGGGCCGACATTATAGATCTCGGTCCAGGGGGAGGCGAAGGTCTTTCCAGGGAGATGGTGGAGCGTGTTGCCAGCGTGTGCCGCGAGGAAGACGCTTTGCTTGTTGTCCGGAACGAACCCTCTCTGGCGCGAGAAGTGGGCACTGGCGTGCTCTTGACGCGTCCCGATTTTTCTGTAGGTTACGTGCGTTCCATTCTGCCCGCGGAAGCACTGGTGGGGCTGGCGGCAAAAACGCGGGACGAAGTGTTGCTGGCGCTGGACATGCAACCGGATTTTGTGGTGTACTTTGCCGGTCTCAAGGCGCCGTTATTATTTTCACGCCTGCGAAGTTTTTCGAGTGTCCTGATTTTCGCGGGGGGAATTCAAACGATTGCAGAAGCGGGACGCATTGTAGAGCAGGGGATGCGGCGCCTTTGCCTTGATTTCCGCTGCCTGACGGAGAGCGTGACGGAAAGTATCGCGGAGGTTTCGAGATTATTGGGCAGAAGGATCTGACATGAGCACGCGACGTGGAAACTCGAAGATAAAGCTGGTGGCAGCAGGCTCAGTCGCGCTGGATTCGATCACGACACCCTTTGCCACGCGGCGGGAAGAGCTGGGCGGATCGCTGAGCTACGCCTGCGCGGCGGCATCGCTGTTTACGAGAGTGGGGATGGTGGGAATTGTCGGGAGCGATTTCGCCGCCCGACATTTAGCCCTGTACCACCGCCTGGGGATTGACTTGACCGGCTTGCAACAAGTGCCGGGCCGCACATTTCGATGGGCGGGTATATACGAAGACGACATGATCAACCGGCGGACGCTGAGCACTGAGCTGAATGTTTTCGAGACTTTTTCCCCGTGCCTTCCCGAGAACTACCGCGAGGTCCCGTTCTTGTTGCTTGGGAACATTGCGCCAAGCCTGCAATTGATGGTTTTGAAACAGATGCGCCGACCCAAGTTCGTGGTAGCGGACACTATGGACCTGTGGATCAAAACCACGCCGGTCGAACTCCGGCGTGTCATTCGACGCACGGACGCCCTGACGCTGAACGATGCCGAAGCGCGCTTGCTGACAGGCGAGCACAATTTGCGGCGATGCGCAGCTGCCATTATGCGGTGGGGTCCGCGTTATGTAGTGATCAAAAAGGGCGAGCACGGAGCATTACTTTTCAGCCGCGGTTGTGTGTTTATAGTTCCCGCCTATCCGGTCAAAGCAGTGAAAGACCCCACGGGAGCCGGCGACTCGTTCGCGGGAGGCTTCATGGGCGCGTTAGCCGAAGGCGGCTGTGTTACTGAAGAGTCGGTGCGCCGGGCGTTGGTAGTGGGAAGTGTGGTGGCATCATTCGCTGTTGAGGCTTTCAGTTTGCGAAGGTTGGCAGCTCTTAGTCGTCCGGAGATTGCCGAGCGACTTGGCGAATTGCGACGCATGGTGGTCATATAGTCGTAATGATCCTGGATTTTGCGCTTGAGAAAGGGCTGGAGAGCAACCGTAGCCGGTGCTTCGCGCGGGGAGAACGTTAATACATCGGGGGATGATGGGGCCTTGGGGAGAACATGGCTGTCCACAAGACGCGCACGGTTTCTGTTGCCGCAGCAGTTGGCGGCTTTTTTGACGATTATGGTCGGCCGTTTGTGTGCCTCGGGAATTCAAAATCTGGGCAGGGCTTCCCGCGCAACCTGACGGTCCTAACGCAGCGGGGATTCAGACAATTCTGCGCGTCGTGCCATAAGGGTTGTGGAGAAAGCAGTTATGTCTCAACAAGTTGAACGCCGTGCTGCTGTCCGCGTCGTCAGGCGTTACAAGGCGCATATTACAGTTCTCGCGTGCGATGCGTCGCCGGATCTGGCGGGTGTATCTTTTTCCTGCTACACGCGTAACATATCTATCGGTGGCGTTCAATGTTGCTGGAAACGCTATGTGCCGGTGGGATCCAAGGTGCAGCTTCTGGTACTGGGGAGGGAGCCGGGCGTTCAATTCAAGCATGTTGGTCGGGTCATTTGGATTGCGGAACAGTCAGGCGCGGAAAAGAGATATACGGGGGGTATATTTATCACTGAGACGGAGCGTCGCGATTTGTTGGCCTGGAAACAGTGGGTAGAGAAGATGGTCGCTCAGGATCTCAAGCGCAAGCCGTGCGGAATTCCGCAAGAGCGCCGGTCGCGAAAGAGAAGCACGGTTTATGTCTACCGGTAAGGGCCGCGTCGTAACCCAGACCGAGCTCGGCTCTTGCCAGGCGAAATGGCCGCTGGTTTTCCGCCGCACGCACGAACGGATGACCGGCTTACCTGAATTTTGCGGTTGACCGAACCAGACGAGATGCGAAACGCTGTGGCTGAAGGTGTAAGTATGAGCATCTTCCGAACCTCCGGTAACGTAGTGTACGGGATGTTCTCGCCAATCGCGAAAAGGGTTTGAGAATTGGCTGCCATGATTAACATCTGCTTCTCGAACGCAAATCCGCGTTTAACGGTTTTGGACATAACAATGGCCAGGCGGATCGTGTACTCTCAGCGAGAGCGCTTCTTCTTACTCTGCGGATTTTGGAGTAAGCGGGCGAAAAACAGCGGGAACGGGTAAAAGACAGGAGGCAAGAAATGAAAAGACGTTTTTGGTCAACGGTAGGAACGGTGTCGATAGTGGCGTTGCTTTGTGCCTACGGTGGATCCGGCACCGGAAACCTCCGGTACACCATAAGTGTCAGCAAGTTTGAAAACAATTCCGGATGGCGCGGCCAGTGGGATCTTGGAGACGCCTGGGGGGCAATTTTGACGGATGCTCTGCAGGCTTCCGGAAGATTCATCGTGCTGGGTGAAAAAGACATGCGCCAGGAGGCGATGGCCGAGCAGGATCTGGGAGCCAGCGGCCGGGTTGCTGGCGGTAAGAAAACGCCGAAGGTTGGCTACATGACACCCGCTCAGCTTCTGGTCAAGGGTGAGATTACCCATGTTCAAAGCAGCACGACGGGCGGCGATGTTGGTCTAGGCTTCAAAGGAATCCGGGTCGGCGCAGGTGGTGATACGGCCGAGATCAATGTGACCATTTATTTGATCGATTCAGAAACAGGACAGGTCAAGGCGTCGACGAGAGTTGTGGGGAAGGCAGGACGGAAGGGGTTAAGTCTTGGCTACCACGGGTCGGGACTCGGGGGTCTGACAGGTGACCTGGCTGGGTTCAAGAAAGACAACGTTGGTAAGGCGACGGAAGATGCCGTTGCGCAGGCGGTGGATTTTCTGATCAGGCAGCTTGACAGCATTCCCTGGGAGGGCAGTGTGGCCGCCGTGAAGGGGAATCAGATCATCATCAACAGGGGGAGCCGCGAGGGCGTGGAGGTTGGACAGGAATTCGCGGTGGGACGGCCGGAGGAGATCAGGGATGAGGATACCGGCGAAGTTCTGGACCGGTCTCTGACCAGGGTAGGCAGGATCAAAGTTACAGAAGTAAAGGAGAAAGTAAGCTACTGTTCAGCCATCGAGGGCGGCGACAAAATCGAAAAAGGTATGACAGTTCAACCGTTGTGAGGGTAGCCGCGAATCTGGCTGAATCTTGGAGGTGCCTGTCGTAATTGCGGTGTCAACCGCTGCATTTGACTGGGAGTCAATCTTCGCGCCACTGCTCCCATAGCCTCAGAAAACGGCTTACGTAAATCATTTCAAAAAGCTCCGTTTTCCCGGGAAATAGACGCGCACATTTCTGCCGCAGTTTCTCGATCTGGATTTCTATGTCAATCCAGGGCAAATCCGTCGTGAGAATCAAACGGCAAAGTGCGTCCGCCTCCTGCTGGAAAGCACGTAATCGCCGTGTTTCCTCAGCGACCTCCTGAGCGGTGGGAGACTGCTTTTTCGAGTCAGGCTTCATACGAAAAAATTCAGCATTGGATTGGGCCGGAGCGCGGCATCAGCTTTGTTGCGCGCGGCTGACAGCATGGCATTGCAGCGGCGCGGCGCGCGCGACACGCATCGGTCGCGATCCAGCCAACAGCAAAATCTGGGATTAAATCCTATGATCCACAATTGCACGTACGGGCACTCGGATCAAGCCCCAGCTCTTTCCAAGCGCGCGGGGTTTCCTCACAGAGTCCAATTTCACAAACTCCCTCGAGCTTCCGCAAAGCTTGACGGTAAAGCTCAAGGCGCACAGCCAACGGATAACGCGCCATGCCTTTGCGCGTGTTGGGCGGTCGAAGCGACGCGAACAGGTTCTTTGGTACGTAGCGCTCGAGATTCGGCTCCGCTCGCAGCGTGCCGAGGGTCACACGTTCCGGGCCCAGTCTGGCAACCTGGCCGGCAACCCGTTCGTAGGAAAAGTCTTTGATCATCGGATCAATGCGGATGCGGAGGCGCCATCCCAAACATTTCAGACGGCAGGCCGCCTCGAGCCGCTCCGCCACCGGTGGGGCTCCGGCTTCATAAAGCTGAGCGGCGCGGGTGCTGTTGACCGAGAAAGACACGATCACATTGGCACAAGGTTCAAGTTTGAACAATGTTCGGCACTCCCGTAAGCCCCCCTTGGTAACGAGCAAGAGCGTGTGTTTTCTTCCCCGTTCTTCAGCCTCATGACGAAACAGTTCGACCAAATCGGCCATCAGGGGTCGAAAAACTTCAAAGGCAAGGCTGTCCGAAAGATTGCCGGAATTGAGGATGTAAGATTCAAGGCGGTCAGTTGCTATCCAGGCGCTGACTTCGCGCAATAACTGTTTGACGTTAGTAAAAACATGCTGGCCCCGGAGATGCCACAGGGAAGACTTGAGATAACAGTAACTGCAGTGGGGACTGAAAGCGCAGCCGTCGGCGTGGCTAAGCACGAAGAAATTAGGACAAACAGTGGCAGCGGGTGTGGTGCGAAAGATCTCCACAAACCGCGACTTGCGCAGGCGTAAGTGGATGTAATTCTTAGCCATGAGGATACGCATTCGGGTCATCTCCTTACCAAAGAGACGCAAGTGGCACAAGAAAGTAAGCAAAAAGCCATAGTTGTGGTGAGGAGATACCTACGGAGACAGCCGGATCCGGCAAGACTGACCCGGTCTAAGCACCACCAAGCGGTCAGCAAGCGGCACCGATTCGCAAATGCCGGGCAAGAATACGCCGGCGGCATGCTGATCGAGTTCTTCCTCCGTAAGGTGACTCAAAAACCATTTGCGGGGCTGAAGCTGCTGGACAAAATCCGTCCACCCTGAGCCCTGCCATGGCGCTATGAAAAGCGCATCTACACGCCCCAATGCCGCGACGTTGATCCGTCGGGTATCCTCGTTATCGCCGTCATGAAAGAAGCGGAAGCCGTGCGCCTCTACAAGGTAAGAATTATGATCGCTCGAGTGCAGAGTCCGAAACGCGTGAATCGTCACGGACGCAACATGCACAGTGACAGGTTGTGCTGACTGACCGACCTCCGGTTTAGGGGGATCCATGCAGATCGTCTTGATGGCAGGTTGTAACGTTCGGAGTCGGGAAATGACCGTACCGGGCCCGACAACCGTGCCGTTTCCGGCACGCTGGGCTATGTCTTCGGGTGCAAAATGATCAGGATGGCAATGCGTCACGAGAATGAGATCATTTGCGCTGACGCGCTGCAGACGGCGGCATGGAGGCGCACCAATCCATGAGGCAGCCACATAAAATGCGTCAACGAAGACACAAAAGTCCGCCGCGGCCACACGAAAGCCGGCGTTACCTATACCGGAGACGCAGACCGACGATTTCGAGTCAGAAGTTCCATTCATCGCAGACACCGCCACATTGCCTGAACAAGCGAGGTGGCTGGTGGTTTCCCACGTCTTCTCAAAGCCGAGGTTTGGCTTGCTTACCAAGGCAATTGCCTGATCTCGGAAGCCAATCTCAACCCCTTACCGTCCGACAGGTACAAGGTAGAGTGGAATCTGGTTATCAGGCAGACCTACTACTTTGGCTACAGCCTCATCCTCAAAAGCGCCAACCGGGACAGATCCCATTCCCAAAGCCACTGCTTGAAGATGAAGATTTTGGGCAGCATGTCCGGCTTCCATGTGAATATACATTGTTCCCCGGCGCGCATAACGACGTGTCGTTCGTTCCGGGACGGCAGCGAAAACGATTATCGCTGACGCTTTAGCGATGAAAGACTGCCCGTAAGCGGCGGCCGCGAGCTCGCGACGCACATCGCCGTTTTTCACTGACTCCAGCGCGTGTTTCTTGGGATCGTAATGGAAAACACCGTCTGCCGTAACGGCGTACGTCTCAAGAGGATAAGTCGCTCCGGCCGAGGGCGCTGCCCGCAGAGCACGCTTTTCGTCGGTGATACCTTGAGCTGCCCACAAGAGCTGCGATAACTCTTCGTCCGTCAAGCGTTGTGAGGAATATGAGCGGATCGACCGCCTTTGAGCGATAGCTTCTTCTACGGAAATTGTTCCTTTCGTTTTCGGTCGAGGAAGTATTTTCACACTCGTCTCACCTCCCGATTGAGGGCTGGCCAAGCTTAACTCCGCCCCCGCCAGCAAACCGATCAATAACCATACCAGCGTCACGCCATCCTCCTTGGGCCAATAGCCGGTCGCGCAGCGTCTGCACATTTTTTCGCACAATTAGCAAGTCAAGTGGAGTCCAGCGCCCACTTTCAGATTATGCCGCAGCAATTCGTTTATGCGCTCGACAGCTTCACCGGTCGGCAGCGCATAGAATGCTATGTTACGTTTTGCCAAGGCAGGTGCAACATCGGGGTCCACTCTCATCATGCCGGCAGCGCCGGTGCCCGCCACTATCACTTCCGGTTGCGCTGCAATCAATGCGGTGAGATCGGCCAGCGATAGCACGTGGCCGGATGTGCGCCACCACGAGTCTTCGATCCGGCCGTCAGGAAAAATCATCACATCGCTGTGGTACTTGCGTCCGTCAATAACCACTTCGCCGAAAGAGTATGTCTGAATCATCATGGTCACACCCGATAGTTATTTTATGCTTGCCGGAGCAGATGACAAGCGTTCTTTCGAGCCGTCCCGCTGCGGTACAGATATTGTTTTTTTGACTGTGTGACGTGCAATGTCCAGTGGTGAAGTGGCAAAATGTCTGCTAAATTATGGATATGCGTGAAGTTTGTGAACAGATCGAAGCTATCCGGCGGGAATGGGGGCAGCGATTGTTAATCCTCGGCCATCATTATCAGCGCATGTCTGTTTTGCGACATGCCGACTTCATTGGCGATTCCCTGGAACTATCCAGGAAGGCGGCAGAATCATCAGCGGAGCGGATTGCTTTCTGCGGGGTTCGCTTTATGGCCGAATCGGCCAGGATTCTGGCGGCACCGCAGCAGGACGTGTACATGCCGGTGACTACTGCCGGGTGTCCCATGGCAAATATGGCTTCGCCGGAGGCGGTAGACCCTGCATGGAAAAAACTGCAAGAGGCAGGTCATGATTGGTTGCCAGTACTTTATGTCAACAGTTCGGCCGAGATGAAGGCCTGGTGCGGAGCACACGGCGGCATCGTATGCACATCCAGTAATGCCGCGCGCATTTTTGAGTGGGTGTTTGTGCAGAACAAGCGGGTTTTCTTCTTGCCCGACGAGCACCTGGGCAGGAACACGGCAATTCAGCTTGGTATTCCTGATGACGAGGTAGCGGTGTACGACTGGCGTGTGGAGGGCGGGGGAGTGGATCCGGCTGCTCTGCACCGCAAGCGAGTCGTGATCTGGAAAGGATTCTGCATTGTGCATGTTGCGTTCACCGCTGAGCAGATTAGATTGACGCGCGAACGCCTTCCGGAGGCTAAAATCATCGTCCACCCTGAAACACCGCGTGAAGTTGCGGAACTAGCAGACGCGTGGGGATCCACTTCTCAAATCATCAAGTATGTGGAAAGCTTGCCACCGGGGACGACGGTGGTAATCGGAACCGAGCTAAATCTAATTGATCGGCTCGCTGCGCAGCACAAGGGGAGGCTCACTATCAAGGCGCTGACTCCCTCGGTGTGCGCCAATATGGCGAAGACCAATGAGCACAATCTCGCAGAGCTTCTGCAGAAATGGCCGTCTGAATGCCGGATTGACGTACCGCAAAATGTGGCCGAGCAGGCGCGAATGGCTTTGCGCCGCATGCTTACGGTGTAAGCTGTTAACTCGCCACAACTTCTCAATCCACCGGCGACTGACCACGGCGCGGCACCTGCTTTCTTGCCAGACGCTTGCAGGACGGAGATACAGCGACGCGTCTGTCGCCGCGCATCAACCGTGCCTGGTCGAGCCAATGGCAGGATGTGCGTTCAAAGGCTAACGTTTATGGCGCGGAAAATATTCAAACTTGTGGCTCCGTTTAAGCCTACTGGAGACCAGCCACAGGCTATAGCCCAGCTTTTGGCCGGGCTGAAGGAAGGACGACGCTTTCAAACACTGGAAGGCGTAACCGGATCGGGCAAGACCTTTACGATCGCGAACGTAATTGAGCAATTCGGTCGTCCAACGCTCGTAATTTCCCATAACAAGACGCTGGCAGCCCAGCTTTATGGCGAGCTGAAAAGTTTCTTTCCGTACAATGCCGTTGAATACTTCGTGAGTTACTACGACTACTATCAACCGGAAGCATACATCCCTCAGACCGATACCTACATTGAAAAAGACGCGTCGATAAATCAGGAAATCGAACGTTTGCGGCTGTCAGCCACAAATTCCCTGTTAAGTCGGGAAGACGTAATTATCGTAGCATCTGTTTCCTGTATCTATGGCTTGGGATCGCCGGAAGACTATGCGGGGATGTTGGTTCGACTGAAAGTGGGTTCTCCGGCCGAGCGTGACAACGTTTTACGCAGGCTGGTAGAGATTCAATACCGGCGCAACGATTACGAGCCTGAGCCGGGCACGTTCCGGGTGCGGGGCGAAATTGTGGACGTTTTCCCTTCGTATTCACAGACAGGTATTCGGATAGAATTCGGTGGCGACAAGGTAGAGAGTATCTGGGAACTTGACCCGGTAACCGGCGAAACGCACGAGAAGATCGAGACGGCGCTGATTTCTCCAGCAAAGCATTTCGTCATGCCGGAAGACAAGATCGAGCCTGCTATCGAGCGCATTCTCGCAGAATTGGAAGAACGCCTGAGATGGTTTGAATCCCAAGGCAAGCTCGTCGAGGCACAGCGCTTGAAAGCGCGGACCATGTACGACGTGGAAATGCTGCGTGAAATCGGCTATTGCCCGGGAATAGAGAACTATTCCCGTCATTTGAGTGGTCGCGCTGCAGGCGAACCACCCGCAACCTTGTTGGACTATTTCCCAGGCGAATTCTTGACGATAATTGACGAGTCGCATGTCACTGTTCCGCAGCTGCGCGGTATGTATCATGGCGATCAATCCCGTAAGCAGACCTTAGTTGACCATGGCTTCCGGCTGCCTTCGGCGAAGGACAATCGTCCCCTGAATTTCGATGAATTCCTTGCTTCAGTCGGCCAAATAATTTTCACGTCAGCCACTCCCGGGCCTTTTGAACTTCAGGTTTCGCCGCCTCCGGTACAGCAGATCATCCGACCGACCGGTTTGGTTGATCCACCGGTCGAAGTGCGGCCGCTGAGGCATCAGATTGACGATCTGACCGAAGAAATTCGGCAGCATGCCACCCGCAAGGAACGGGTACTGGTAACGACTCTGACCAAGCGGACGGCTGAAGATCTGGCGGAGTATCTCAGAAAGATGGGGTTGCGCGTGGAGTATCTGCATTCCGATATTGACGCTCTCGAACGGGTGAACATTCTGCGACGACTCAGAAAAGGTGAGTTCGACTGTCTTGTGGGCATCAATTTGTTACGAGAAGGATTGGACCTGCCAGAAGTGGCTTTAGTGGCAATTTTGGACGCCGACAAGGAGGGCTTTCTCAGGTCAGACACGGCGCTTATCCAGGTGGCCGGTCGCACCGCACGGCACGTCAACGGCAAAGTAATACTTTATGCCGACGAAGTTACCGATTCGATGAAAAGGATGCTGGCTGTCACCGAAGAGCGCCGGCGGCGCCAGTTAGAATACAACCGCCAGCACGGCATCACTCCTAAGAGCATCGAACGAGGAATACACGAAGAATTGCTGGTTGCGGGGGATAGTGCAGACATAGAGCGGCGGGTGGTTCGAGAAGCCGGCGAGGATTATGATGTTCACCGAGTTATTCAAGACCTGGAAAGAGAGATGCTAGAAGCGGCTCAAATGCTTGAATTTGAACGCGCTGCAATGCTCAGGGATGAACTGAATGAGTTAAAGAACGCCGTGGGGGTCACTGATGAAAAGCGCAAGGTTGAAAGGCAGCGGCGGGCTCGCTATCCGGCGACGTTCTCCAAGGCCAGACGCAGCAGGCGTCGGTAGCACGTGTTCCGGTCCGGACGCGGCGGTCATTGTCCACAATCGCGGTTGCGTGCGATCCTCTGCAACTCATTCCAGACACAGTTTTTGCCCCGGATTTTGGGTTTGAGAAACGCGCGGGAAACAACCTTGCCCCTCGCTTCGCTCGGGGAGAACGTAACTACACAAGGAGAAGATTGTCTCGGGGAGAACGTGGGTAGACATGGGGGAGATCGGGACGTGGGGAAAACGTTCCCACAAGTTACTTTCACAGGCGGTATGGAAATACCATCGCGCGTACAGCGCCACGCATCCGCTCCTCCTGGCACAAAGCATAAACCCAGATTTTGCGATTGGCCAAAACAGGCAAGATGCAAGGCGCGGGAGGTGCAGGTGTATGCCCATACTGCGAACCTCCCGCAACGCGGCAGATTGCCTGTTTTCGACAATCCCGAAGGGTTTGAGAATAGGCTGCTTTTCTCTTCAGATGTGGGTTTCACATTTCGGTGCAAAAGATGGGCAACTGCATTGCATTTCAACTTGTTTGCGCGCAGCACGATACAAATACCTGCCAATTCTCAAACGCAAAATCTGGGATAAATGCAGGTCATTCGAGCTCTATGCGTATCGGCACAAGCAGTTCTTTTTCCTCAGGCAGATCGGTAGTTATCTTAATGGCCGTGCCGGCCAGCGTGCTCGTAACAGGGACCCCCGTCATGTCAATCCGGTAGGTCCCCGGCGCAGGGTTAGCCACGCTGATGCCAACTCCTTGCACCGGCGGTTCAACATTCAGAATCTGGTACTCGCGGACAGTCCCCGGATAGACGAAGATAGTGCAGTCCACGCTGGCACCGGGGACACCTCGCACCACAAGTTCCTTGGGGATTGTCCGTACTCTCCCCACCACCATAGCAAAGAGCGGCAGCTTGATGCTAGGACGGTGCGGATGATCGGTAGAAAGCGTGACGGTTGCCGTGTGCTGTCCTAAAGCTAAGGGCGGACACGTGCGGATTGTCAGTTCATCGCGCCACCCGATTGCGGGATCCTTAGGTTCTACGGTAAAACTAATCGAATCGCAAACAGCCCCTGTTATTCGGGTTCCCGGACGCCGGCTCACAAGCTTCACGTCGCGGCTGACACTTGCGTCGCTCGCTATCGTGCCGAAGGCCACGTAAGAGGGCTCGAGGGCGAGTTCTGAAATCACGGTGCCGGTCAAGGTTAGCTGTAGTCTTTCGCAGAGCGGATCGTTCGTCTCCAACATAATAGTCTTGGTCTGCCTGCCCCTGCGTCCAGCGAGCGTGAAAACAGCTCGCAGGACAGTCTGTCCGCCCGGGGGCACGTCGTTAGTGGTGAGGGATGCTATCGTGCAGCCACATGAAGAGCGTACACTTGTGATCAGCAGAGGCGCCGTGCCCTCATTCCGGATTGTGAATTCGTGAACTACGTGGTCGTTTTCGTCGCGCTCCCCGAAGTCATATTGCGACTCCGGGCAGACCAGTCTCGGCGTGCCGGTGGGGTCGCCCCAAAGTGCGCTTGTGATCAGAACCAGCATCAAACCGGCGCTTTTTGCCAGTCTCGCCCCACGAGACGAGCAAATTGGAACTCCTGATTTTCTGCTAACTTTTGCGACTGACCAAGACGGTCCAGAAGCTACGTGGAGGGTGAAAATCTCGCTGCCGCGTACCGAACCTCTGTTTCTGTTTTCGTCAATTCTACCGATTTTGAGGATAGCCCCCAAGAACGTCCGCCTCAAGACGAAGGGGCTTCCGGCGGGAAATGCTGCTAACCGTGTATTTCGTCTGAAGGCGTACATCTCATCCGAATTGTGAATTGGCCAGTACCTTCCACCAAGGGACAATCTCCATTGACCAGCCAATTCTCAAACGCAAAAGCCGGCGTTTAGCGATACAGCTCGTGCTATTATGTCTCAAACCATCAGCCAACGCAAAGAATAAACGCGTTCTCAACACGGTTTCCCTGATCTTTAGCGAAGGGAGATTTGGGATCGGGGAAGGGGCCGGAGAGGACGGATAAGGTGGGAGGGACAGAAGCTGCGCGGAAAAAAGGGGAGCGGATCCCCCGGCCGGAGCGGTTTTAAGGC
>Ga0209101_1000289_pt1 | contig 42422 bp, 37 predicted proteins | sample ConPoolayeCmetaG_FD_185481 | JGI IMG/M metagenome (GOLD analysis project Ga0209101, IMG submission 185481) | Hot spring microbial mat communities from California, USA to study Microbial Dark Matter (Phase II) - Cone Pool mat layer C metaG... ...
CGGTATTCGAGCAGAATCCGCCGTTTCAGGTTCACGCTCGCCTCGATAGCATACCCGGCTGTGCCGGCACACGCCGCGGCCTCTCCCGCGCCCGCCTTCCCTCGGCGATCGCGGGGGCTGTCCGCCTTGCTCACAAGCGGAAAATATGTTCGCCGCGATGCCCCCGCAACGCGTTGCGGGTGTCCACGATCAGCGGCGCCTCCTTCACGATCGCTCCGTAATCGAATTCCCGATGCGCCGTCAGGATCACGACGCAGTCCACGCTGCCGAGCCAGCCGTTCGTGAGCTCCAGGGAGTCGAGCGCGAAGCCTTCCTCGCGAAGCGCCGGCACGTAGGGGTCGGTGTAGCTCAGCTGGGCCCCGCGATCCGCCAGCAGGCGCATGACCGTCAAGGCAGGCGACTCGCGAACGTCGTTCACCCCCTCCTTGTACGCCACCCCGAGAACATGGATGCGTGACCCGTTGACGCTCTTGCGGTGGCGATTCAGCGCCTCCGTGATGCGCTCAACCACGAAGCGCGGCATGCTCTCGTTGATGGCGCCTGCCAGCTCGATGAAGCGCGCATCGAATCCGTTCATCTTCGCCTTCCACGACAGGTAAAACGGGTCGATGGGGATGCAATGGCCACCGAGCCCCGGGCCGGGATAGAACGCCATGAAGCCGAACGGCTTGGTCTTGGCCGCCTCGATGACTTCCCAGACATCGATCTGCATGGCGTTACACATCAGGGCGATCTCGTTCACCAGCCCGATGTTCACGCTGCGGAAGGTGTTTTCCAACAGCTTGACCATTTCTGCCACCTGCGTGGACGACACGGGAATGACCCGCTCCACGCAGGCCTGGTAGAGCGTCTGCGCTGCGGCCGTGCAGACGGGCGTGGTGCCGCCGACGACCTTCGGGATGTTGCGCGTGGTGAACTGCTTGTTGCCCGGGTCGATGCGCTCGGGCGAGAATGCAAGCCCGATGTCGCGGCCGACTTGGAGGCCCGTCGCTTCGAGTGCCGGTCGGACGACCTCTTCGGTCGTCCCGGGGTAGGTCGTGCTCTCGAGAACGACGAGCTGTCCCGGATGCACGTGCTTCCGGATCTCGTTCACGGCGGCCACGATGTAGGTCAGGTCGGGATCCTTCGTCTTCCGAAGCGGTGTCGGGACACAGATGTTGATCGTGTCGAGCTCGGCAATCACCGAGAAATCGTCGGTCGCCGTGAAGCGGCCCTGCGCCACGGGCTCCGCGATCTCCGCGTCGCTGACATCGACGATGTAGGAGCGACCCGCCCGGATCGCCTCGACCTTGCTCCGATCGACGTCGATACCCGTCGTGCGAAAGCCGGCCCTCGCCAACTCCAACGCCAGCGGCAGCCCCACGTACCCGAGACCGATGACCCCACAGCGCGCCTCGCGGCGCTCGAGCTTCCCGATCAGTTCTTTCATGCCGTGCCTCGCTTCGCGGGCCATTGCCCCGCCGCGTCGCCTCTCTGTCCCTTCGTGAATCCCCACCTCGGCTCCCTGCGAACGCGCTCAGCCACCCGTGGCCTCGTACGAAGCGGGCTCCCGGAGGCACCCCGTCAACGCTGCTTCGATCCGCTGCCGATGCCGCTCGAGCCGCCGTCCGATGAACACCATCTGGCTCTCCCGCCACTCCGGCAGCTTGATCCAGGTCAAGTCATGACGGCCACAGGTGAAGTTGCACAGACACTGCCACTCGCGCCCCGCGAAGCGCACGATGCCTTTGGCGCGTAGGATATCCGAGGGAAGCCGGAGCAGCAGGCGCTCGAAGCCCGCTTCGTCCACCGCTGCCGGCGAGCGCCACACGAAGCTCCCGATACCGTCCTCGTGCAGGTGCTTGTGGCGCTCCCCTCCCGCGCGGGCGCGCTCCCGCCAGGTGGCGACGCCGGTCGCGAACAACAAGTCGCTGTCGACGGCGCCGTGCACCGAGCGGAAGCGTTCGGCGCGGGGAGCGATGCGCCGCACCTGGCGCTCAACGCGCGCGAGCTGCCGCTCGTCGACCAGGTCGATCTTATTCATCACGACGAAATCCGCCGCAGCGATCTGCCGTCGAGCGACGCGGCTGTTCGCGCAGTGGCGATCGAGGTTCGCGGCGTCGACCACGGTGATGATCGCGTCGATGCCGAGACCGGCAGCGCGCACGCGCTCCACCAGCGCAGCGGGATCCGCCAGACCCGTCGTCTCGATCACCAGCACATGCGGGTGCACCGCGGCCAGAATTTCCTGGATGGCAAGGTCGAAGCGGTACTCGTCGATCGTGCAGCAGATACACCCACTCGACAGCTCGACCATCTTCTCCACGGCCGAGAATCCCGTCAGGACCGGTCCGTCGATCCCGATGTCTCCGATCTCGTTCATGATGATCGCGACCGGCTTGCCACGCAGGCCATGCTCCAGGGCATGCCGGAGCAGGGTCGTCTTGCCGCTTCCGAGGAAGCCCGTGAGAATGTCGACGGCGACGGTGCGCATGAGAGGCGCCGAGCACGCGCGCTGCCGTTCTCGTATAACGCAAGTCTTCGCGACCCTCAACCAAAACTTGGGGCTAGCCCGGTGGTGCCCCGCGGACGACGCCGTGGGCAGCGCTCGTCCAGCTCAAAACACGAAAGGGAGGAAGCGACGCACGCGGCGGGTGTACTGGGGGTATTCCGGATAGGTTCGCTCCAGCGCGGCCTCCTCGAGGGCCACGCGGACACCCAGGACAAACACTGCCACGGCCGTGATCGCCAGGCTCCAGCGGGCACCGACCGTCAGGGGCGCCGCGAGCGCGATGCATGCCTGCCCGAGGTACATGGGGTGACGAATCCAGCGATAGGGGCCGGTGGTCACCAGCGCAGCACCGGGTCGCGGAAGAACGAAGGGCGAGAGCGCGTCCCCGAGGGAGCGCGCCGCGAGGCGGTAGAGCGTCACCCCGAGAACGAACAGCCCGAGTCCCGCAGCGCGTCCGCTGGACCGACTGCCGACCATGACGGCTTCGAGGGGACTCGCGAGCAGCAACACGTAGAACAGGCGGTGGTGCCAGCGAACAACAGCTAGCGGCTCGTCGATGGCGGGGAGCTGCGGTGCTGCCGACACCGCCTCGGGCGTCCGGAGCCGCACGAACAGCGCGCCGAGGCACACGGCGTAGGCCACGCCCCACATCATCGTTCGCTCCCCAGATCCACGTCCACCAGCTCCGACCCCTCGGGCACCCGGAGGCCCATCTCGGCCGCGCGACGCACGACGAGCGCGACGCCGATCGCCACGCCGGTTGCTAGCTCGGCGAGCCAGACCTGCAGCGTCGCCGGTGCCACGAGGCTCGCCACGAACTCCCGCGCTCCCCGAGGATCGACGACGATCTCGCCGAACAGCGCGATCGGGGCGTGCGAATGCGCCACGACCAGCGGCCAGAGCACGGGGACGCCGTAGGGAGGCACGACGTCGACTGTCAGCCAGTCGACGAGCAGGTGCGACGCCCACGCGGTGCCGGCGAGCACGGCCCACCGACGGGGCGAGCGGCTCTGTCTCCAGCGCGCAAGACCCCAGGCAGCGACCGCCACCACCAGCGCCGCCAGGAGCGTGTGGGTCGCGCCCCGATGCCAGCGTACGGGATCCCCCGCGAGCAAGCCCGGAAGAAAATCCAGATCCGGCGCGTTCGCCAGCGTCACGGCTGCCAAGACCCACACCGGCCCGCGCCTGCCGGCTGGCCGGAGCGCCTCGCCCACGACCGCCCCGACCGCGGCATGCGTCAGGCACAGGGCCACGACCACCCCTCCGCGCTGCCGTCCCTCAGCGCGCCTGCCGCGCCCGGCCCGCCGCCGGTGCCCCCCCCGTGCGCTGGAGCGGCATCACGACGCCGGCCCGCCGGCGTTTTCCGAGGGCCAGCCGCAGCTTGAAGAGTTGCAGCAGGTTCCCGAAGCCGTCGCGCCACAGATTCAGCTTCGACTCCCCGACGCGCTCTCCGTAATAAATCGGCATCTCCATGCATTCAATCTCCGGATGGGTAAAGGCAAGAATCTTGATCTCCTGCGACAGCGCCATCCCCTCCGACTGCGGCCAGATCTTCTGGAGAATCTCCCGCCGAAAGATCCACATGCCCGATTGCGAATCGATCAACGAGCAGCGGAACAACACGAAGGTCGTCGCCGACAGCACCGCGTTCCCGAGGAGCCGGAGCGCGCTCTTCGAGCGATCGTTTCTGGACCGCCACCGCCGCGCGGTCATGAAGTCCAGCCGATCCTCCAGCAGCACGTATAACAACAAGGGGATCGAATTCGGCGGGTAGGTGCCATCGCCGTCCATCGTGACGATAATGTCACCCGTCGCCTCGGCGAATCCTGTCTGGTAGGCTCGCCCGTAACCCTTGCGTGGCTCGCTCACGACCCGCGCCCCGAGCGACGCCGCGACCTCCGCCGTTCGATCCGTCGAGGCGTTGTCGACCACCACGACCTCGTCGACGATGGCCGGCATCTGCTCGAGCGTCGCCCGAATTCCGGCCTCCTCGTTGTGGCACGGTATGACGACCGAGACGCGCTTTCCGCGGAACATCGTGGACCTCCATCGTAACGCCGGCTCGCTGCCTCAGCGGGCCGGCAGGGGCTTCGCGGCAGTCGTCCCCTCGCACGCGGGCACGGACGACGTGGCGGGCGCCTGCCCGCGAAGTCGCCGCCACAGCTTGCGCAGCTTGAGGCTCGACCATTCCTTCAGCACCGCGGGCATCATCCGCGGGTTGAAGAGGATGTTGATCGTGAGGAAGCACTCGTAGGTGCAGAAGCACTTCGACTCTCGAATGAATCGTCGCGTCTCGTCCGCCTTCGCGCTGAACCAGATCCGCCGGAAGTCGTAGCCGGCGTCCCGGACATTCCCGAGCTTGCGATCGATGAGCAGCTCGCAGGGATAGACGTCGCCGTTCGCGAACAGGGCGCCACCGAGATTCCCGGCGTAGCACGGGATCTGATACTCGTTCGTCCGTGCGATCTTCGCGATGAGGTTGTGCCGGACGATTCGTTTCGCATTGATGAAGTCCGCGAACGGGAAGTGGTCGTACCCGGTGAGCGAGCCTGACTTGTATTCCCGCTCCATGTGATCGGCGTACGACTGGTACTTCTCCACGTCGAAGAACTTCGCGAGGGGCTCCTTCGGGCTGCCCCTCGTGAGCAGCGTGAACACCGTATCGACGTCGAGGTTCTTGCGAAACCATTCGTAGTTGTCGATCAGCACGTCTTCGTTGTGCTTCGAGACGGTGGTCTCCACCTGCACCGAGAAGTTCTTGTAATGCTTCTCGACCTCGCGGAGCGCCTTGTAGGTCTCGACCGCGCGCTTGAACAGGCCGGGAAACACCCGGATCTCGTCGTGCAGCTCGCCCACGCCGTCGAGGGACACGTCGATGTGCAGATCGAGGTCGGGGCAGGTCTCGCACAGGTCCTTGACGATCGCCACCGTGCGGGCCGTGGTGCTGCCGTTCGTCGGGATGCCGACGTTCCGCACGCCGGTGTTCTTGTGGAAGATCTTGATGATTTCGCCAATGTCCTTGCGGAGAAAGGGCTCGCCGCCGGTCGGCAGGAGGAACATGAGGCTCCCCTTGCCGATGCTGGTCGTCACGCGATCGATCTCCTCGAGGGAGAGCTCCTGCTTCCGGTAGAGCATCGACGGCTCCTCCCATCCGGGATGTGCGCCATCGGCGAGCAGGCAGTGCTTGCACTTCGCGTTGCATGCGTCCGTGATGAAGTACACCAGGTACACGGGCAGCTCGCCCTTCTTCCAGAAGAGCTTCTTGCCGTGCTGGAGGTAATCCCAGTAGCCCATTGTCGCCTCGCTTTCTCGTCGTCGTCGACGTCAGTAGCGCCTTCCAAAGGGGTAACTCAGCATCCCGAGCAGCCCGCCGACGCCAGCGACCAGCAGCTCGAGCCACAAGAGCGGTATCGCGGCGAGGGCTCGGCCGAGGCCATCGGTCGCCCGAATGGCGCTCAGGAACTCGAGGTTGAGGACGATCGTTCCCGCCGCGGCCAGGATGCCGAGCACGAGCGGGGTTGCCTGCCCGAGAAGCGTCCCGAGCACGAGCAGCACGCACGCGAGCCCGCAGAGGGGGATGCTCGCGATGTAGCTCCCGGGAACGGAGCTGTTGTTCTCGCTCAGCTCGGCCGGATGTCGGAGCTTCAGGCGCGCCAGGGAGACTGCTCGCTTGAAGTCCACCTCGAGGAGGCTGCGCAGCGAGTACCGTTTGACGTGCTCGACCTCCAAGTCCGGATGAACGCGAACCCGCACGCCGTGCCGTGCGAGCTTCTGGCCGAAGGCCGTGTCCTCCACGCTGGGATTCCCGTAGCCCGTGTCGAAGCCGCCGAGCTCGAGAAAGCGCTCGCGGCGGATGGCCGCAGCCGTCGTGTAAAACAGCGGCACATCCCCTGTTTTCCGCAAGTAGGTCCAGCGAATCCACAGGTTCTTGTACTGGCTCGGAAGATTTCGATGCCGCATACGGGCCGTCTGCACGCCGCAGAAACCATCCACGTCCCCCGCCGCGAACCCCGCGACCAGGATCGCCAGCGTGTCGGGACGCACCATCACGTCCGAGTCGATGAAAAACAGAATGTCCCCCGTGGCCTCCCGTGCGCCGATGTTTCGCGCCGCAGCCGGTCCGACACGCCCTGGCGTGGAGACGATCTTCACGGGGAACTGCGCCGCGATGTCCCGTGACCGGTCGGTGCAACCGTCATCCACCACGATCGTGTCGAAGTCGGTATAGGTCGACTGATAGAGGCGCGTCAGGCACTCCGCGAGCGTCGCTTCGGCGTTGTACACGGGAATGACGACCGTGACCCGCGGGGCTGGCCTCGCCGACGGAGCCCGTTTTCGTGCCAGCCAGCGTGTGATGCTAGTCACCCGCCGCGTCTCGGCGGGCACCGTCGTGCCGTTCGTCGTGGGGGGCGAGGGGGACGTTGCCATGGTTCAGTCCACGCTGCGCGCAGGCAGTGCGCCCGCCACGAGCAGCGTTCGCATGCGCTCCGCGAGCTGTGCGGCCATGCGCTGCACGCGCTCTGGCTCGTTTGCGGCGAGATCCACGGTTTCCCCGGGGTCGCCGTGCAGGTCGAAGAGCATCTGCTCTCCACGGGATGTCGTGATCAGCTTCCACGGGCCATCGACGAGGACGCGAACCGCACGGTCGTACACGGCCCCGTAGCGCGCAACGAGGAAGGGATTGATGTCCTCCTCGGCGAAGCCGGGTCGTCGGTCGACCTCAAGGAGATGCCGGCCTTGGATGACAGGCGGCAACGGCACCCTGGCGGCGGCAAGAATGGTCGGAGCGACGTCAAGCACCTGGACAGGCTCGTCGCGCCGTCCTCGCGGCCGATCCGGGCCGGGGAATTTCACGATCATGGGCACGCGCAGCAAGCCTTCAAAGAGCATTCGCCCCATGTGCCCCACCTGCCCGTGCTCTCCGAGCAGCTCGCCATGGTCCGCCGTCACCACGACGAGCGCGTTCTCGTAGCGCCCCCGGGCCTTCAGCGCCGCGATCAGCTCCCCGAAGGCCTCGTCCATGGCCGCCACCTGGCCGTCGTAGTTGGCCACGATGAACTCGATCTCTCGCGGCGAGAAGGCCTTCACGGCATGCGTGTACAGGTCCTCCACCGCGAGCGCTTTCCAGCCTGGGACCTGTCGGAGCCAGGCATCGTGCGGCGCTTCCGCGAGCCACGGTTGATGCGGCTCCATGTAGTTCAGAAACAGGAACATGGGGCGATCGCGCGGCGAGCGATCGAGCCAGGCGAGCGCTGCCGCGTTGATCTCGCGGGCCGAGCGGAAGGGCTTGAGGCAGAAGCCAGGGTCGAACTTCTGGACGAAGCGGACCACATTCGGCTTGAAGCGCAGGAGGAGCCCCGGCGCATCGTCGTATCGCTGGAAGCCCTGTGCCAGACCGAAATCGCGGTACAGGTACGAGAAGTTCGCGACGAAGGCCCCTGTCGAGTACCCCCGGTCCCGCAACAGCTCTGCGACGGTCATCGCCTCGGGGCGTAGAGGGAATGCGACGTTTCGCCGCCCGTCGATCGTCTGCCCGGCGAGCCAACCACCAGCCAGGCGGGCCCCATGGCGGCTGGGGTACTGGCCCGTCAGCATCGAGGCATGGCCCGGCAAGGTCCAGCCCGCCGTCGTCCGCGCCTCCGTGAAGAGCAGGGCGTCCGCCGCGAACTCCTCGAGGGATGGCGAGGTCGGGCGGTGGTACCCGTAGAGCGACAGATGATCCGCACGCGTCGTATCGAGGGAGACGAGAATGACGTCCGGGGTTCCCGGAGGGGGGGGAACACCGGTGACCGTTGGGTCATCCAGGGGGGCGACCGACAAGGGCTTGCCGGCGAACCCCGCGGCGAGGACGCCGGTGAGCGCGAGGAGCCCAAAGCGAAGACTCGCCCGGCGAACGAGGACTCCCAACAGCCTGTCGCAGGCGAAGCCGAGCCAGGGGACGACCGCGACGACGAGCGGGAGCCGCAGGCCACGCAAGGCACCGACGCGCGATTCGTCCAGACCGAGGTCGAGCAACACCAGCGCCACCGTCCCTACGGCCACGACCTGCACCCCATCGAACAGCCGAGTGTGCTCCCGCCACAGCATCCTGGTCCCCACGATCGAGCCGGCCAGCAGCAGGAGCACGTAACACCCCTCGGCCAGGACGCCCGGCGGAGCGTAAATCCGCAGGAACCCGTAAACGCCGACCAGTGCCATCCCGAGGGTCCAGAAGGACGCGCCCGGCAGCGCGAGCCCCACGAGCAGGCCGGTGCTTACGGCCACGGCGAGGTCTAGCAGGGCGATCTGCACGGCGACGAAGCGCGCTACAGCGCTCCCGACCGCCCAGGACGCGATCGCCTCGATTGCGATCCAGAGCAATCCTCCGACGAGGCCGAAGGCTCCCCCCCGCAGAGCGCCGCGCATTCGCATCCTCGTTCCCTCACTCCCCTTGACCGAAGCGGTAGATGACGTTGAACCGCGGACGCCGCACATTGAGGTGCGTGACGATGGCCAAGCCGACCCCGAGCAGCCCCCAGAAGAGGACCTGGATCGGGGGATGGTAGAGCGCGTTGAAATTGCCCATCGAGATCAGGAAGCCGAGCCCGGAGGCGAAGATCGCCCAGAGCGTCAGGCCGAGCCGCGGATCGCTCACTGCACGACTGCCTCGATAGATCGCCACGAGCGCAGCCCCGATGACCCACATCATGACCGCCCAGCCGAGCAGCCCGGCCCGCATCACGAGCGTCAGGTGCATGTTCTCGTTCCGGACCTCTTCCACGGGGCGGGATCCGCGTTCGACAGCCACAATTGCCACTGCGCCCTTGCCCGGCTCCGTCCCGATCAGCCCGCGCAGCGACGCGGCTTCCTGGTTGATCGTCGCGGCACTCACCTCGAGCCGACGTGCCAGCTCGGCTGCGATGTCCCCTGGGGCGAGGCGCAACGCCCCTGTCAGCACCATCAGGGCCAAAAAGGCGAGCGCTCCACCCAGCACGGCGCGAAAGGCCCGCAAGGACACTCGCCAAGCGAAGACCGCGCCCGTGACCCAGAGCGCGAGCAGCGAGGCACGCGTCTGCGTGAGGATCACGGCGACCAACACCAACGTGGCGCAGATGAGCCAGAACTCCCGTTCCTCCCGGCGTTCGGCAGAGACCAGCTCCACGCCGACCAGCGGCAGCCCGAGCACGAGATAGGCCGCGAGGACCACGGGACTGCCGAGCGTCGACGCCACCCGTGGGAGGCCCTCGTCTCCGCCTCCGGCATGCGCAGCGAGCACCAGCTGCAGGATGCCTACGACGGCCACGGTCACGGCGACGAGGGCCACGACCCGGGTCGTGCGCCGTGCGAAGCTCACCGAGACATCGCCGCTGACGATCAACAGCACCAGGAGGAAGCCGGATACGCCGAAGTACGCGAGATCGCGCAGGCGGGGGATGACATCGCCGTCGATCACCCCGGCCGCGAGCGACAGGGCCACGAAACACAGCATCGGAAGGTTCGTCGGTGTCCGGTAAAGATAGAGCCGATGCGAGGGAATCTGGCGCACCAGCAGCGCCATCGCGACGAGCAGCCCCAACGCCTCGATCGGCGAGAGGTGCAAGCCGCCCACGTCCAGCCCCAACGGCGAGCGGAATAGCGACGGCATGAACGACGCACACAGGAACACCAGCAACAGTGCCAGCCCGAGCGTCAACCAGCGGTTCAGCAGCTTGACAAAGGTCGCCAGCACCAGCTTGACATCCAGTAGCATGCTCCGGTTGCGGATGTAGAGGAGGTCGTAGCGCAGCTTGTCGCGCGGGTGCGTGAAATAGCCGCCCCGCAGCTGCGCGAGCCCGGTCATACCGGGACGCACCACGAAGCGCGCTGCGTAGTTCGGGATCTCCCGCATCGAGGTGGCGAGGAAGACCGGCCGGATCGGTCGGGGGCCGACGAGGTTCATGTCGCCGCGAACCACGTTCCAGAGCTGCGGGATCTCGTCGAGCTTCGTGCGTTTGAGGAAGCGCCCCACAGGGGTATAGAGTGGGTCGCCCGGCGTTAGTAACCGGGCGCCGATGCGTTGCTCCGCATCGACGAGCAGCGTCCGGAACTTCACGATCCGGAACGGTTGCATGTTCTTGCCGATCCGCACCCCGCGGTACAACACGGGCCCACGGCTGGTCAGCTTCGTCGCGAGGGCGATGCACAACGAGACGGGAAGCAACAGGAGCAGGCCGACCGCGGCGATCACCGCCTGCCACAGCCGATCCCACCAGCCGTCCGGCCGCAGCCTCGAATCGGGCGCAGAAAGGGGCGGCGGCGGGGGGACGGGCAGCTCGAGGGTCCTGAGCGCGATGGTAGCATGTCGATGTTCCGGCATGAGATCTCGCTGTCCTCTTGCGTTCAACCTGAGGCAGCTGCGGCACGCCCGGCGGCCACCGAGCCGGCGCGCAGCACCTCGTCGTGCCATACCGATAACACGAGAAGCGTCCACAGTGCGCGACTATGATCGACGCGTCGCGCCACATGCTCGTCGATCAGACGTCGCACAGCCCCAGGATCGAACAGCCCCTGCTGTCGGAGCCGCGACGGACTGAGCACGTCCAGCGTGAAATCGTGGAGATCCCCGGCCAGCCAGGACGGCATCGGAACGTTAAATCCCCGTTTCTTTCCACGCAGCACCGCCGTCGGCAGACGCTCCTGCATGGCCTGGCGCAGCAGATACTTCGTAGTCAGGCCGCGCATCCGCAGGCGCGGGGGGATCCGTCGCGCGAGCTCCACGACCGCGCGATCGAGGAAGGGCACGCGCGCCTCCAAGGAATGGGCCATGCTCATGCGATCGACTTTGACGAGGATATCTCCGGGCAAGTACAGGGCGGTGTCGATGAACTGCAAGCGATCCAGCGGTGTACCGTCCGCTCGCTCGTAGAGGGCGTGGAAGAGCCGCTCCGTCGGGTCGAGCGGCGGCACTGGCCGCGCTGCGTAGAGCATGGCCTTGGCATCTTCCGAGAGGATAGCTTTCCACCACAGGTGGCCCGCCGCTGGTGCCAGATAGGCCCCGCTCACGAAACGCTTGGCCTTGTAGTCGAAGCTGACTTTCGCGTGCGAAACCGGCAGGCGGCGCACGACCGCCGGGAGCAGGCCCGCACCGATGCGCTTCGGCAGCCGGGCATACCAGGAGGCGATGCGCCAGGCGCGGTAGGTCTCGTATCCTGCCAGCACCTCGTCTCCGCCCTCCCCGGAGAGCACCACCGTCACGTGGCGCCGCGCGAGCTCTGAAAGATAGTACACTGGGAGGGCCGAAGAATCGGCGAACGGTTCGTCGAAGTGCCGCACCAGTCGCGGCAGGAGGCTGGCCGCGTCAGGGCGCACCACCAGCTCGTGATGCTCGGTCTCGAAGCGCCGCGCCACCTCCCGCGCAAGTGGCAGCTCGCTGAAGCTCTTCTCTTCGAAGCCGATCGAAAAGGTGCGAATCGGTCCTACCCCAAGCTCGTGCATGAGGGCGACGATCGTGCTCGAGTCGAGCCCCCCCGAGAGAAACACCCCGAGCGGCACGTCGCTCATCAGGTGACTCTCGACCGCCGCCCGCAGCGTATCCCGCAGCAGCGCGCTCCATGCCGCCGCGCTGCGCGGATCCTCGGGCGAGCGTGCCGCATGCCCCCGCAGCGACCAGTACGGTTCCGTGACCACTGCCGGACGGTTGCCCGGGCGGAGCTCCACGACCAGCACATGCCCCGGCTCGAGCTGTCGCACGCCCGCGAAGATCGAGGCGGGGCCGGGGACGTAACCCAGGGTCAGGTAGTCGTGCAACGCCTGGCGATCGAGGCGGGGCTCGAGCCCCCCAGCGAGCAGGCACTTGGCCTCCGATCCCCAGAGCAGACGATCGGGGAGCTGCGCCAGGTAGAGCGGCTTGATCCCGACCCGATCGCGCCCGAGCAGCAGCCGACGGCGACGCGCGTCCCACAACGCGAAGGCGAACATCCCATCGAGGTGCCGCGGGAGATCGGCGCCGTAGTCTTCGTACAGGTGCGCGATGACCTCCACATCGGATCGGGTCCGCAGGCGGTGCCCGCGCCGCTCCAGGTCGCGCGCGAGCGCCGGCGCATTGTAAATCTCGCCGTTGCACACCACCTGCACGGTACCGTCTTCGTTCCCGAGCGGCTGCCGACCGCCTGCCACGTCGACGATGGCTAGACGACGCATGCCCAGGGCGACCTCCGCATCGTGAAAGACACCGAGGTCGTCGGGACCACGGTGGACCATGACCGCGCACATCGCCCGCACGCGATCGAGGCTCGCCGCCTCTCCCGCCACCAAGCGAAGCTCGCCTGCGATCCCACACATGGCCCTGCTCCCGTCCCTCAGGCCGCTAGACGCTGCCGCTCCACGGCCGCTGCCAGCGCCGGCACCGCGGCCAACCGCGGCCCAACGCCGAGGCGCGGCAAGAGAAAGCGATCCGCCCCCGGTACGATCGCACCAGGCTGGGAGGTCACCGCCGACGCGAACCCCGCGTGCCGGAGCACCTCGCCCACCGCCGGCGCGAAATACGGGTGCGCCCCACCCGTGTTCGGATAACAGAAATGCTCCACCGAAGCCGAGACGACGGCTTCGAGGGTGCCGCGCGACTGGCGAATCTCCGCCTCGGCGACGCTCGGCGGCACCAGCGCGAGGTTGCTGTGCGTCACGGTATGCGCCCCGATCGTCCATCCTGCCGCGTGCAGCTCCCGGATCTGGCTCCTCGTCAGCATCGTACCGGCGAGCAGGGCGTGCAGGTCCACGCCAGCCTGGGCCGCGGTGCGCTCGAGCACGGCAGTACGGGCCTGCGCGTCGAGCGGCACGAGCTCGCGCGCGAGGGCCCGCGCCAGTGCTGCACGCTCGCGAGGGCCCCCGAGCAGCACCCTCCCTCGGCCAGGCAGCTCCAGGGCGTCCGCAGGCGACGCGAGCGCGATGGCGCGCACGGCACTCACCCAGAACGGCGTAGCTCCCCCGATGCTTCCGGTCGCCACGTAGACGGTCGCCGGCATGCCGAGCGCGCTGAGCACGGGGAACGCGACGCGGTGATTGTCGGCATAGCCGTCGTCGAAGGTGATCACGAGCGCCCGGGGCGGCAGCGGCCCACCGCGCCGCACGGCCTCAACCAACACGTCGAGGGGCACCACGCGATAGGCGCGCCGCACGAAGGCCATCTGCAGCCGGAAGGCCGCCACGGGCATGCAGATCTCGGGGGCGGCGTAGGGGACCTCCCGGTGATCGTCGGTGATGGCGTGGTACCGCAGGATCACGGCACGCACCCGCTGGCGGGCAAGGCGCGCCAGCGCCAGGAGGCCGGAATGGTAGAGCATGCTCTTGACGATCCCGCGTCCCATCACCGCCCCGTCTCCCAGACGACCTTGCGTTCTCCGCGCAGCAGATTGGCGATCGCGATCAGCGGCGCAAGATTCACGAGGCAGAAGTAGAGCGGCACGACCAACCCCGGCACGCGAATCCGCGCACGTTCCAGCAGCGCCCCGAGGACGCCGGCACCGTAGAGTGCGCTCTGCCCGAGCAACGCCAGAGCAAAGACACCGCCGTGCGTCCAGGCGAGCGGGATGTTCGACCCGAACAAGACCAGGAGAAACACCGGGACGAGCCAGCGCAGAACACGGTGCGACCACAGCACCGTGGCGAACCAGGGATGCCGGAACGGGTTCAACAACTCCGGCATCGTGAATGCCCCACGCAGGCCGCGCGTGATGACTCGCGCGCGGCGGAAGAGCTCGTCGCGCATGCTCCGCGACTCCACGGGCTCCCACGCCACCGCCTCCGGCTCGAGCACCGTGCGCCAGCCGCGCGCGGTCACCTTGCCAGGCTGGACGAAATCCGAGATCGTCGCCGGATCGAGCTCGATGTACAGGGCTTTCCGCATGGCGTAGACGCAGCCCGCCACCCCGATGATCGAGTGCACCTGGCTTTCCCAGCGCCGGAGCTGCCGCTCGTAGCTCCAGAACATCGCGCGGCCTTCGGCCGAGGGATTCGCCGATTCCCGCAGGTAGTGCAGGTCGCCGCCCACGCAGCCCACCGTCGGATCGGCGAAATTCTCGACCATGGCGCGAATGGTCCGCGGTGCATAGATGGTGGTGACGTCGGAGAACACCAGGATGTCCCCCCGCGCCTCGCGGACCGCATGATTCTGCGCGATCGTTTTGCCCCCCCGCCCTTCGACCCGCAGAAGCCGCACGCGCGGAGCGAATTCCCGGACGATGTCGTCCGTTCCGTCCGTCGAGCCATCCGAGGCGACGATGATCTCGAGGCGGTCCGCGGGATAGTCCGTGCGCAGCGCCTCTTCCAGCTTCCGCCGGATGTCGCGTTCCTCGTTGTAGGCACAGATGACGAGGGACACCGGCGGCTCGACCGGCGCTCGCCGGACCGGTCTGCGGCGGAGCACCGCCGCAACGCCGAGCACGACGGGGTAGCCGACGTACACCCACACGATCAGGCCGAGCGCAGCCGCGAACACCGTCAACGCCACGAGAACCGCTCCCGCAGGGCGAGCAGGGGCTCTCGCAGCCCCTGCCAACCACGCAGCCCGACGCAGCGTTTGGCCAGCGACTTGAGCCGATCCGTCGCCTGCATGCCCAAGAGGACTCGTGCCTCGCCCGCCGCGAGAGCCGCGAACACCTCCGGCCGCAACCCGCGCCGCACCGCAATGCGTGGCACGGCCAGCGAGGCCGTGCCGGGACGCCACCACCCCACCCGACTCGTACAGAACACGCGATACCCAAGCTCGGCCAGAACCTCGGCGTACCGCGGCGGCTCCCAGCCACGCGGCAACGACCCCGAGCGCACCGCACAGCCAAGACGATCCTCGATGATGCGCTTCGACTCGCCGAACTCGCGCCGGAGCCCCGCCGCATCGAGGGTGTGCATGAACGGATGCGTCAACGAGTGACTGCCCACCTCCATGCCGGCCGCGACCAGCTCGCGAAGCTGGCCCCACGACACGTACCCGGGAGTCCCGATGAGCGTGGGCACCACGAAGAAAGTCGCCCGCATGCCGAGCTCGCACAGGACGGGAAAGACCTCGGTGTAGTCGCTTTCCGCCCCGTCGTCGACGGTGAGACACCAGAAGCCGCCTCCGAGCTCCTGCGGAAGCTGTCCCGCGGGCACGGTCCGGCGTTGGAGCTCGGCCGCCGCCATGAGCAGGGCCCGGAGCTCCTCGGGAGCGATCGCGTAGGGCCGGTGGCCGACCGGCATGGTGACACGTCGTGCTTCGGGCACGACGTCGTGCATGCAGAACACTGCCGCTCGCGGAGTCACAGGTACCCGAGCCCCTCCAGCATGTCCTGGATCTTGCGCTCGTCTTCCTCCGAGAACCGGAAGCTCGAAGCCTCGAGCTGGTAGGGTTGCTCGGCGAACTGTGGCGGATGCGTGGCGAGATGATCGGGACGGAACGCGTCGGTGAGCACCCGACCATCCATCTCCCGATCGGCGGGGAGACCGAGCAGGTAGAGCACGGTCGGCGCCACGTCCTCGATGGTCGCCGTCGGCAAGCGTTCCCCCCGCCGGACGGGATCCCCCCACACGAGCAGGATCCCGTCCCGGGCGTGATTGCCGGTACGCTCGTCGGGACGGCGTCCGGCGGGCACTAGGGGCCGCGGCCCGAGACCTTCGACCATGCACACGGTGCGGGCCGTCTCGACGAGGAGATCGGGCCCGCCTTCAGCGTACGGGCCACGGTAGATCTCCTCGCGCTTGTGCACCGCGACCACGACCGGCTCTCCCGTACGGGGATCGCGGTACTCGAGGAGCTGTCGGCGGAGCGCATCGCGCACGCGCTCGAACTCGCTGCCGGGCGACACGATGCCCTCCGGTTCTCGCCCCCGAAGATTGACCCAGAGCCCGCTCCCCGGTGCCGACGGGCAATAGGCGCGTGTTCGGCTCCAGTCGATGCGCCCCGCCACCTTCGCGAACGAGGCCGAGGCCTGCGGAATCTGCCGCTTGAGGGTTCGAGGCACGAGCCGGGGAACCCAGCCGAGACCGGCTCGGCGGAGTCCCCGGACGAGGGCGCGCGCGTCGACGCCGGCCGCGGCTAGCCCCCGCCGGGCCAAGCCCTCGCGCTGCAGGGCGAGGAATCCCGCCTCCGCGAGCCAATTCATGACGTGGAGGTAGGTGTGCAGCGGGGCGGAGCCGTGATCTGAAAGCATCACGACCGGCGTCCCTCGTGGCAACGCATCCATCATGCGTCCGAGCGCGGTATCGAAGGCCACATGGAAGTCCCGGATGACATGCTGGTAGGGGTTCGGTCCCGGGTGAGCGGGATGCGTGGGATCCATGTACTTCCAGAAGAAGTGCTGGAGCTTGTCGAGCGTGTGGGACATCACCCAAAAGAGATCCCAGTCCTCGTACTGCAGGCAGTAGAGCGCCTCGGCCGTCTGAATCCGCTGGAGGTCGAAGGCATCGTCACGGAACGCCTCGAGATCGCCGGCCCGCAGCGCGGTCGCGTCTACGTCCATGCGGTAGCCAGGGATACGCTCCTCGAAAACCGCCTTCAGCTCTCGCGGCGCGACGAAATCCTCCGCGCCCTTGGGCGTCATGATGCCCCCGACCATCACGCCGATCGCGGGATCGGGCGGGTAGGTCAGGGGCATGCGCAGGACGACGCTGCGCAGGCCATGCTGCGCAGCGATGTCCCATACGCGCGGGCTTCGCAGATCGGCCGGTGTCACCGGCGTCGGCACAAGACCACCCGCGCGTCCCCGATAGAAGTTGAAGACGTTGTGCTTCCCTGGATTGCGACCGGTGGCCGCGGAAGTCCAGCCAGGAGGCGTGAGCGCCGGCAGGGTGGACTGGAGCGGCGCGTGCACCCCCTCGCGTAGCAGCCGCTGGATGGTCGGCAGCAGGCCGGCCTCCGCCCAGGGGAGGATCAGGTCCCATGTCGCCGCGTCCAAGCCGACCACGAACACCCGGCGGCGTTCGCTGTCCGCTGCGTTCCCCGCGCTACCCCTCATGCTGCCCTCCGCCCGCGCGCCGCGAGTCGTGCGAGATACAGCTGCTCGAGCTCCGCGACGCGCGCCTGGATGCCGAAACGCCGCGTCACCATCTCGCGCGCCTCGCGCGCGAGACGCGCAGCGCACGATCGATCCCGAAGTAGCGCGCCGATGGCCTGCGCGAGCGCGCTGGGATCGCCCGGCGGCACGAGGAGCCCCGTATGTTCGTGCGCGATCAGCTCGCCGTTCCCACCCACGGCAGTCGCCACCACGGGCCGTTCTGCTGCCATCGCTTCCATCAGTGCATTCGACATTCCTTCTTCCCACGAGGGCAGCACGAACACGTCCATCGCCGCAAGCGCAGGCCGCACATCAGCCAGCATGCCGAGAAAGCGCACCTCCTGCTCGAGGCCGAGGCGAGCCACCTGCGCCGCGAGCCCGTCCCGGTTCGGCCCGTCGCCTACCAGGATCGCCTGGGGCCGGCCCCCGCCATCGCCACGTCCCAGCTCTGCCAGCGCGGCAATCAGCTGGTCCTGCCCCTTCCGGCGCTCCAGACGACCGACGGTGCCGACCACCGGTCGCGTCGGATCGAGGCCGAGCGCAGCGCGTGCTGCCGCATCCGCTGCGCCAAGTCGGAAATGCTCGGCGTCGATGCCGTTCCGGAGCACCGCCCACCGGGCTCGCATGCCCTGGGCCTCACCTTCCACACGCAGTGCCTCGGCGTTGACGATCACCGTATCCACCTGCCGCGCGATGCGACGCCACGCGTGAGCCGCGCGGACGTCGCTCCCTGTCAAGCTGCGCTTGCTGGCGAGGACGAGCGACGCCCGGGCGAGTCGGCCGACCAGCGCGCCCACGAGCGCGGGCCGCCATTGGTAGCCGTGCACGATGGCCACCCCCTCCCGCCGCAAGCGCCGGGCGAGGCGCAGGATCGCCAGGAGCGACCGCGGGGAGCCGAGGCGGGTGCCGAGCCGCAGACACTGCACTTCGATGCCGGCTCGCCGCAGCTCTCCCTCGAGCTCGCCTCCCGGCTTGAGCGTGTAGACGCGGGGATCGAAGCGCTGCCGATCCAGGTACCGGAGCACCTGCTGCAGGTAGCGCTGCGTCCCGCCGGTCGCCAAAAGCGGCGCGAAAATCGCGACGCGCAGCCTCATGCGGCCGCCTGCGCGATAGCCTTCCGCGCCGACAGCGGCGCGGGCCGCGTGGTCTCTGGCCGCGCAAGCTCCTCGACGAAGCGGCGCATCGTGATCACCAGCCCGAGCAGGCAATACGTAATCGGATTCAGCCAGATATCAGCGAACATGGAGAAGAAAAAGTAAAGAAGAAAGACCACACGAATGGCGTTGGCAAAGGCCAGCAACTCGCGATCCCGACCCACGGTCAGCACGCGGATGGTCTCCAGATCCCGCCAGCTCACCCAGAAGAGCCACAGATAGGCCAGGAGCACGAAGACGCCGCCCTCCGAGCTCGCCCAGAGGTAGGAGTTGTGCGGTGGCCGATAGAACGGGTCTTGGTAGACCTGCCGGGCGACCTCGCGGAAGTTCCCCAGGCCGATGCCGAACAGTGGATAATCGATCGTCATTTGCCAGGCCCGCTCGATCGTCTCCTCCCGCATCCGGTTCGAGGTCGCCCCGATCTCCCCTTTCTCCGGGCTGAAGTTGGTCATCCGTTCCCAACTCTCGGCCGGGACCACGGTGGCCACCGCGATGGCCCCGAGCAGGCCGATCAGCGCCAGGTGGGGAACTGGCACCCGATATGCCCGCGGACCCGTCTGCAAGAGCAGGCCCAGCAGCCCGATGCCGAGCAATCCGCTCCGCGAGCCCGTGGCCAGACACACGACCATGGCTGCCCCGATCGCGGCAACCGCCACGACCTGCCGCCAGCGTGCCGGACGCGCATGGACCCAGAACCACCAGCAGGCCACCTGCATCAGACAAATCATTGCGAGTCGGTTCGGGTTCGCTCCGGCCGTCACGCTCGCGGCAGCGCGAAACCCACGGTTGAGGTTCCCCGAGAGGAGGTTGTGCAGCGCAGACGGCACCGCAGCGAACAACGCGAGCATGAAGACGAGAAAGACCACTTTGATGTCGCTCCTGCTCCGGACGAAGACGCAAAAAAACACCAGGAACACCAGGCGCGCGACGAAGTTGTGCCCGAGTGTCGCGGACCGATCCAGCGTGCGCATCTTGCCAACGCTCTGCACCAAGAAGGGGAACTGCCATTCCGCGACGAAGGTTCCGATCAGCAGCAGGATGCCGATCAGCGCCAGAATGCGGATCTGCGGAATGCGGAGGAACGACAGATCTCGGGTCTCGAGCACGTGCAGGCCGAGCAGGACGGCGAGGCAGATCCCGAGAAGGTTGTTGATCGTCAAAAAACCCAACGCCTGGAGGACCGTCGGATAGGCGGCCAGCAAGAACGCCGCGGTCATCACCGCGACGCCGACCACGGGCCGCACGAACAGGAAGCCGACCACCGAGAGGGCGAGCCACCCCGCTGCCACCAGGATCTCCTTGTGCGCCCACGTCCCGAACACGGTGACAACAGCCACCAGCGGGACGCCGGCGAACAGGAAGAGCCGCGTCGCGCCCAGGGGGCTGGCCACGCGGCTCCGTGACGTGCTGAGGGTGGCCATCTCGGACGCGCTCGAGGCTGTCGGCGCCTAGAGCATCTCCTCGAGAAACGCAGGAATGTAGTTCCGCCGGCGATTGAGCACCGACCCGACCACGCGGACCCCGGCCCGTTCCAGCATGCGCCGCGCCCGCTCGACGTCCGGGATGCGGGTCGCATCGGCCTCGATCACGACGATCGTCGCATCCAGGCGTGGCCCGAAGATGAGCGCGTCGCCGTAGAGGGTTACGGGGGGAAGATCGAAGATCACGAAATCGAACTGCCCGCGAAGGTGGTCGAGCACGTTCGGCAGCCCCGGGGCATCGAACAGCGCCGGGATGGGCCGATCGGCCTCACCGCAGCCGATCGCGAACAGGTTGGGCACGACCGTCGGTTGCGCCGCGCTCTCGACCCCCTGCCCCCCGCGAACGAGCTCGGCAAAACCGCCGTTGGGTGCAATGCCGAAGGCGGTGTCGAATGCCGGCGAGCGAAAGTTCGTCTCCACGACCGCGACCCGCCCGCCTCGCCGCCGCACAAGGATGGAGCCGAACACGGCCGCCGTTGTCGTGGTCCCCTCGCCGTGACGGGCGGCCACGAGCCCCAGGAGCTTCGGCACGCGCTCTGCCTCGCTCGCGGGTCCGAGCAGCAGGCTGGTGCCGAGGCGATGATACGCCTCTTCCGCCTCGGGACCCAGATCGAAATTCACCGGGCCGGGAGCGACCTTGCGATTTCCTCGGCTGCTCGATGCGGACAACCGCTCGAGGATGGCCTGCCAGCGCCACCGGCCATTCTCCCGCCACCCGGCACCATTGCCTCCGCCGTTCTCGCGACCGTTGCCTGCGCCGCCGTTCGCCGCGCGTCTGCGCTCGGCCTCGAGCCTGCGCAAGGCGTCGTAGATTCGGCTCATCCCCCAGCCTCAGGCACGCACCAGCTCGGGCGGGGCCTCGAGCTCGGGGATCACCGCGAGGACGGGCAGCTCCAGATAGCGCTCGACCTCTTCCTCGAAGCGCAGCCGTCGGTTGAGATACTCGACGGCCACGGCCGTGGCCGTGGCCAGCGCAAGCCCTCCGACCAGGCCGAGCAGGAGTGGCGTGAGCAGGCCGCTCTGGGGCCGCAGCGGCGGAGCCGCGTGCTCGACCACGCTGACGTTCACGACACTCTGATTGGTCATGGCCTCAGTGATGCGCGCCTCCTCGTGCTTCTTCCAGTAGAGGTCGAAGGCGTACTGCTTCTGTTCGAGGTCCTGACGCAGGTTCTGGATCACGAACCGTCGGTCGCGCAACCGTCGCAACCGCTTCCGACTGGCCGCCAGCCGCGCCCGCAGCGCGGGCTCGCGGGCTCTCACGTCGGACAGCAGGCTCTGGAGCGAGTACAGCGTGCGCTGGAGCTCGCTGTGCAGGTCGTTGTGGCGCAGCGTCTGCTTGCCGAGCACCCGTCCCTGCTCCTGGGCCATTCGCGCGCGAAGCTGCGCAATCTGTGCCTCCACCGCCCGGACCATGCGGTCCTCCGGCATGTAGCGCTGCAACAGCTCGAAGCGCTGCGTCTCGAGATCGGAGAGGCGTGCCTGAAATGCGGCGAGCGTGGGATTCGCCAGGTATTCCTCGGCGAACTCGATTCGCTGCGGCGTCCGGGCCAGCTGGCCTTGCACCTCCGCCACCTTGCGCTCCGTGGCACGAATCTTGGCTATATGCGCACGCAGGCTTTTTTCTTGCTGAATGACATCGTTGCCGAGCAGCCTCGCCTCCTGGTCGACATCCACGATGTCCGTCTTCTTGAGGTAATTTCGCAGCCGGCGCTCGGCCTGACGCACCTGCGCCGCGAGCAGGCGCAGCTGCTCCACATAGAACGAATGCACCCCCTCGCGGCGGTATACCGCGTTGTGATGCTCGATGTAGGCATCCGTGATCGCGTTCACCATGCGCGCCGCCTTCTCGGGATGCTTCCCGATGAAGGAGATCTGCAACATGTTGGTACCCGGCGCCTGTTGCACCGAAACCGCTCGCCGCAACCCTTCGATCAGCTGGCCCTCGCTCACGCCGCCCTCGGGCGTGATCCCGAGTCGCTTTACGGCCTGCTCGACGACCGCCCGACTACGCACGATCTCCGCCTCCGTGCGCACCACCTCTTGATTGAGCGGTAAATTGATACTCCGCGACGGGGCCTCGGCCGGCGCGAGCTGCACGGTCTCCCCGAGCTTCACGAGCACCCGGCTCGTCGCGAGCCAGGTCGGCGGACGAAGCAGCGCAGCGCCCGCGGAGCCGAGAAAGACCGCGAGAAAGACCCCCAGGACCAGGCGACGGTGCTTGAAGATCGCATAGAGGAAGCTCCGCGGGGCGAGCGAGCCGCCCCCCCCCCCGTCGGCGGGTCGCGCGACCAGCGCGCCGTTGCCCTCGGGAAGTGTCTGGACGATGGCCATTCGTCGGCGAGCCGCCCGGTCTCAGTCGCTGTTCAAGCTGTACCCGACGCCGACGCGCGGGAGTGCCGGAATCAGGCCGCGGACCCACTGGTCGACCACGACGTTCATGTCGGCGATCCAGGTCGGGGGAACGTAAACGATGTCGTTGGGTTTGAGGCGGACCCGCTCCGGCACCCCGTCGTCGACGACCTGCGCCATGTCGACTCGCGCAGCGTGGCCCTGGCCATCCGGCCCGGGCGAGAGCAGCAGGACGCTTTCGCGCTTGGCGGTCTTGCGAAATCCACCCGTCTGGAGCACGGCCTGCAGCAAGGTCATGTCCGGTCGTAAAACGACGTAGCCTGGCCGCTGTACCTCGCCGCCGACGTACACCCGGACCTCGCCGACCTTGGTCACGATCACGGTGACCACGGGGTCGCGAAGCCGGTGGCGGGAGCGTTCCACGATACGCTGCTCCAGCTCGACCGGCGTGAGGCCCACAGCATCGATCTCTCCCGTCGCCGCAAGCGAGATCCGGCCGTCGGGTCGAACGGGCAGGTGCTCGTTCAACTCCGGCTGGTAGAGGAAGCGTACGTGAAGCTCGTCCCCCGCCTGAATCCGGTAGGTTGGGCCTGGCGCTGCCGGGGCGGGCGGGAGAAGGGCCGCCGGCACCGCGGTCTCGCCGGCCACGGTCGGGGCGGTCCCCTGCCCGCTGCACGCGACCACGCCCGCCACGAGCACCACCCCAATTGCTCGGGCAACGACGCCTCGTCCTCGCCGCGCCCACGCCGTCTCGACCCTCGTCGCCACAGCCTTCGCGATCGCCGCGCGTCGCACACCCGAACTCGCGAGAGAGACGGGACGCCTCATGCAGACCGAGCGATCGTGCAATTTCGATGCCATACGGCCACAGGCGAAATGCGATAACCTCATGTTTTTTGGCGACTTTTCAAGCAGCGCCTGCAACCCTCGCGCTGGCACTGCTGCGGCGCTCTTGCACCCTCGCTAGCGCCCTGCCCGGCCGGACCATACGACCGCCTCCGCAGGTCTCGCGCCAGTGCGGCGTCTCTCGCCTATCCCCGCGCTGGCATGCACGCAGCGGTCCCCCTTTGCCGAAGGCACGATCCGCGGGCCATCCTAGCGCCCCTAGAGGCTGGTCCCCGGACCTGGCTCGCCCCGACCGCCACCACGACGGTACTCCTCGCGCCGCAGGCCATGAAGCTTCATCTTCCGATGGAGCGTCGCGGCATCGACGAGGGCATGCTTCGCCGTGAGGTTGATTCCCCCGCGATACTTGCGAAGCACACGAGCCAGGTAATCCTTCTCGGCGCGCCGCAGGTATTCCTTCAGCGGGACCTCGAAGTCGTAGCCCCCGCCGCGGCTCGCGCCGTTCGTTCCGCTGGCCCGCGAAACGCTCGAGTGGCCAGGAAGGTCGACCTCCCGGATGACCGCCCCGCTGGTCCGCAAGATGGCCCGCTCGATCACGTTGCCCAGCTCGCGCACGTTGCCTGGCCACGAGTAGCTCATCAACTGCGACAGCGCCTTGTTCGACAGCCGATTGATGCCCTTGTCCCGGGCCATCTCGCTGTTGCGCAAAAACTCCCCGACCAGCAGCGGGATATCCTCGATGCGCTCGCGCAGCGGCGGGATGCGAATCGGCACGACGTTGATGCGGTAGTAGAAATCCTCCCGCATGCGCCCCTCGGCGACGGCCTGCGCGAGATCCATGTTCGTCGCGCACACGATGCGCATGTTGACCTTGATACGCCGATTCGAGCCGAGTTTCTCGACCTCGCGCTCCTCGAGCACCCGTAACAGCTTGAGCTGCATGTTCAGCGAGATCGACTCGATCTCGTCGAGGAACAGCGTGCCTCCGCTCGAGAGCTCGATCTTCCCGACACGATCGTGAATCGCCCCGGTGAACGCGCCGCGCTCGTAGCCGAAGAGCTCGCTCTCCAGCAAGGTGTCGGGAAAGGCTGCGCAATTGATGGCGACGAAACGGCCGCTCTTGCGCTTGCCCTGGAAGTGCATCGCCCGCGCGGCGAGCTCCTTTCCCGTCCCCGACTCGCCATAGATCAGCACCGTCGCATCGTTCTGGGCCAGCACGCTGATCGTCTCGAAGATCTCGTGCATGACCCGATTGCGACTCACCATGTTGGCGAACGAGTACCGGTCAGACAGCTGGCTTCGAAGGTAATTGATCTCGTCGAGCAGCCGCCGCTTTTCCAGCACCTTCTCCGTGGCCAGCAGGATCTCTTCTTTTTGAAATGGCTTCGTAATGTAGTCGCTGGCGCCCTGCTTGATGGCCTCGACCGCCCCCTTAATGCTGGCGAAGCCGGTGATCATGATGACGTCGAGATCCGGCCAGCGATCGCGGATCTCTCGGGTCAGGCCGATCCCGTCCGTGCCCGGGATCTTCAAATCCACCACGGCGAGGGCGAATTCCTGCTCGCCCAGCAAGCGCAACGCTTCCGTCGCGTTCCCGGCACACGCCACGGGGTAACGCTGCGCCGTGTAGAGCTCCTCGAGCTGCCGGCAGATGAACGGGTCGTCGTCGACGATCAGAATCCGTGTTTCCATGCTGCGACCTGTGCGTCCTCAGGCGATATACGGGAGAAACAGCGCAACGACACGCATCCCGTCAGGTGCCGTTCGCTCGGCCAGCGATCCGCCATGGAGGGCCGCCACACGCTGCGCACGGGCCCAGCGCAGGGTTCGGGCAAAGTTCAGCTCCGCCGGAGGCCGGGCCACCGACCGCGACCCCAGCGACAGCTCGAGAGCCAGTCCCCTGCCGTGCTCGGTGTCGACCTCTCGCACCTCCAGGCGCACCACCGAGTCCGAAGCCTCGGCTTCAGCCGCGAGCCGTTCGACAGCGGCTTCCAGCACCCCGGGGAGCTGCTCCAGATCCACCAGAACGGTTCCCCGTGGACCGGCGTCGCTGCCATCGTCGCCCTGGCCACCGCTCAGCCCCGCCACACGGACGCGCAGGCCCGTCACCACCTCGCGTGCAGGCATCGGCACGGGGGCCAGCGCAACCGGGTGAAAGTACTCCAGGGTCGTCACCAGGAACGCCTCGAGCTGTCGCGCGGTATCCGCCAGCATGCGGCAGGGGCTGGCTCCCGTTCGCTCGCCGGGTGCTTCGACCTGCTCGAGCCAGTAGTACAGCTTGTGAAAGAGGTTCCCCAGCTCGTGCCGGATCTCGCCGAGCACCCCTTCCGATAGAGCAGCAAGTGCAGCACCCTCCGACGCGGAGCCGGGGTCGAGCAGCGGCGCACGCTGCCCGAGCGCGACCCGCGGCCGCGACCGCTGCTGGCCTGCCGTCACGCGACCGGCCGACCTGGATATCCCCTGGGCTCGCGGCATGCGGACAACACCGAAACCGATCCGTGAAACCGGGCGCACTTTACGGCGACATGCCTCAGCTTTGCAAGCCGGATCGGGCACGGCTGCATCGCCAGGGTCCGCACGGCCTTCCGGCCTCCTCACGGGTCCTGCTGGTCCGGAGGGGAAGGCTCGCTCTCGAGTCCCTGGAGCGCGCGCTTCACCTGCTGAATCGTTCGCAGCTCGTAGTCCATGCGGATGAGCGTTTCGAGCAGCTGCCTGATCCCCGAGGTGACGTGGCGCAGCTCGTCCTCGCTCACCGCATCGAGCTCGGCCCGGACACGCTCGCAGCGCTCGATCACGCCCCGAAGCCCACCGGCTCCGCCGTATCGTCCGTCGAGGTCCTCGTAGGCGGCGAAGACCCGCTGCACGAGGTCGCGGGTGGTCTCGGTACCACTGGGGATCTCCACGTTCGGCTCCAGCTTGCCCGCCGATCCAGCAATCATGGTGCCACGGGTCTCAGGGCCCGCCCTTCGCTCGCGCCCCCCACACGAAGCTCCAGCGTGTCACAGTTGACCCACGGGTTGCGCCACCACCAGCGCCCCCGGCACACACCGGCCCATCCGATGCCCCCTACGCCCTTGGCGCACAGGGGTTTCCTTGACACCCCCGAGTCGCCTCGCGTAAAAGGCCCACCGCTTCGAGTCCCGCGGTGGCGCGGGAGGGTGCTCCGCCGGAGGACGCGGCGGACGGAGGGAGGTGTCGGAATGACGAAGGCGCAGTTGGTGACCAAGATCGCCGACTCCACAGGCTTGAGCCGTAAACAAGGCGACGCCGTGCTCGATGCACTAGTCGAGACCGTGGTCAAGGAGGTCAAGAAGGGGAACTCCGTGAAGATTCCGGGTCTGGGCATCTTCCGGCTTCGGAAGATGAAGGCGCGCATGGGCCGCAATCCGCAGACCGGCGAGGCCATCAAGATCCCGGCCCGCAAGAAGGTGGGGTTCTCGGTCGCGAAGACCTTCAAGGAGACCGTCCTGGGCAAGACGAAGTGATCCGAGCCGCATGGTGCCCGCGCAGCGTCGAGCCTGGGAGTCGTGACGGCAGGAATTCTGTCATGGCCGAGGTCGTCGCAGTGTCCGGGCAGGAGGAAGCAGGATGAAGGCGACGGCGTTGATGCTCATCGGGGCCGCGTTTGTCGTGACGGGCTGCGCGACCTTGGTCCATGGGCCGTACCAGGATGTCACGATCAGCTCGGATCCACCAGGCGCCACGGCGGTGGTCACTGCGCAAATGTCCCAGCGTGGCCCCCTCTTTCTCGATAGCGAGAAGCAGACCGTCACCACCCCCGCGACGGTGCGCCTCAAGCGGGACAACGAGTACCGCATCGAGTTGAGCAAGCCTGGATACAAGATCGCTGACCGCCGGCTGCGCAGCGAATACGACTGGCTCTGGGCTCCTGTGCTCTGTGGCCCCTGCGAGGCGGTCGGCGCGCTCCCGACCTACGACCTGAAGGAACGCAGCTGGCCCGTGCGCTTCGCACAGGCGGCCTTCTACGAGTATCCCGTCGGGTTCGTGCGGGCGCTCGGTCGCGCGACCAGGTTGGTCAGTCCCGACGCGGTGTTGGGGAACGCCTTCAAGCTGAAGGACGCACAGGCAGGGTACTTCGACAACTGGCACGCCCTCGACGCCGCCCGGGTCGTGGCGACGCTCGAGCCGCTCGATCGTTAAGCCCGGCCCGCTGCGCGGCCTGCGGCTTGCCAGCGCGTTCAGCACCGTACTACACGACGAGGGCCATGAAGCCTGCGTCGACCGGAGAAGAGGCGTTTCTCGTGGGGTACGTCCGCACCCCGTTCGGGCGGGCCGATCCGCGGCGCGGGGTGTTCCGTCAGGTGCGCTCCGACGATCTCGCCGTCGTCGTGCTCCACGAGGTGCTCCGGCGGACCGGCTTGGACAGCGCTGCGGTCGACGCGGTCATCCTCGGCGCGGTCGAGATGCTGGGTGAGCAAGCACACCCGGGGACCGCCATTCCCTTTCTTGCCGGGTTTCCCGAGCACGTGGTCGGTCTCAGCCTGGAGCGCGCCTGCACGACTGCGATGATGGCCGTCCATGTCGCGACCATGCAGATTCGTTGTGGCCTGGCCGATCTGGTCCTCGCTGGTGGCCTCGACAGCATGACCCATTTCCGGATCCCCACGATCAAGGACGGGATGGACATGGAGGCGGTGATTCGCGAAGGCGGGCACATGCTGGCCGCCATGAACCCGAATCCCCGCCTCTTCGAGCGCGTGAATCCCATCGAGCTGAATGGCGGCCAGGGGGCCGAGCGCCTGGCGGAGCAGTACGGTATCGATCGTGAGACCATGGACCGCTGGGCTCTGCGCAGCCACCAGCGCGCCATCGCCGCCCGCGACCTGCTGCGCCAGGAGATCGTCCCCGTCGAGGGCCTCGATCCCGATGGTGCGCCGGTCCTCGTTCGCGACGATCAAGGACCCCGGCCTGACACGAGCTACGAGAAGATCGCCGCGCTGCCGCCCGTCTATCGTCCAGACGGACGGATCACGGCTGCCACATCGTCGGGGCAGGCCGATGGTGCCGCGATCTGCATGATTGCCTCGGAGGCTGCGGTCCGCCGCCACAACCTGACACCTTTGGCGCGCATTCACACCATCGCGGCGGGAGCGTGCGCACCTACGGATCTCATTCGCTCGGCGATTCCCGCGACCCGCCGGGCCCTCGAGCGCAGTGGCCTCGCGCTGGGGGATCTGGCCGTCGTGGAGGTGAACGAGGCCTTCGCCTCTGCGCCGATCGCGCTGATGCGGGAATTCGGCATCCGGGACGAGGCGCTCGTGAATCCCAACGGAGGCGCCTGTGCTCTCGGACACCCCGTGGGCGCGTCGGGAGCCCGTCTCGTCGGGACGACAGCGCTAGAGCTGCGACGTCGCGGAGGACGCTATGGTCTCGCGACCATCTGCGGCGGTATGGGACAGGGCGCAGCGACGATCCTCGAGGCCGTGTGACGCGGCCGCCTCGACTCCTTCGAGCCGGGCTCGTGGAGATCTCCGAGGACGGCGCACGCCTGACGATCGGTCGGTGCAGCACGTGCCTGCGGGCGCATTTCCCGTTCGCGGCCGACTGCCCCTGGTGCGGCGCGGAGGCATGCGCGGCCGACCGTGGCGGTCCCTGGGCCAGACTGTGGCTGTGGACAGCCGTGACAAGCCGGCCTCCAGGGTACCGGGGCCCGGTGCCGTACGGATTCGGCGTCGTTGAGCTCGAGGACGTTCCCCTTCGGGTCGTGACACGCTTGACCGAAGCGGACCCTGCAAAGCTCTACGAAGGCCAGCGGCTCCAGCTCGTGCTGGATGAGTTCTTCACCGACGACGACGGCACTGCCATCGCAGGCTGGGCCTTTACACCAGCAGCCGTCGACTGATCGTGCTCGTGCACGAGCTTCGGGAGAGCGCGCTGTGAGACCCGTGTACATCCTCGGTGTGGGGCTGCACCCGTTCGGGCGCTTCCCGGAGCGTTCCCTCACGGCCCTCGGGGTCGCCGCGACCCGCGCCGCCCTGGCCGATGCGGGCATGACCGTGCAGCAGGTCGAGGCCGCCTTCTGCGGATGTGTGTACGGGGGCGTGGCTGCCGGCCACAAGGTGCTGACCGCGCTGGCAAGCCGCGGTATCCCGATCGTGAACCTCGAGGCAGGCTGTGCAAGCAGTGGCGCGGCGCTCGCGCTCGCCGCCCACGAGGTCGCCAGCGGCCGGCACGATGTCACCCTGGTGCTCGGGCTCGAGAAGATGCCCCGGGGGATGATCCGCTCGACCTTCTTCGAGCCCTGGCGCGAGGAAGCCGGACTCGCAGCCACCCCGGCGTACTTCGCGCTCCGCGCCCAGCGCCTCATGCGCGAGAGCGACGTCCGTCTCGACGACCTTGCCGAGGTGTCCGTTCGCGCGCATGCCCACGGCGTCCACAACCCCTGGGCCATGTACCGGAGGGCCGTGACGACAACGGAGGTCCTCGCCTCGCCCGAGGTGTGCCCGCCGCTGCGGCTCCTCATGTTGTGTGCGCCGAACGAAGGCGCAGCAGCCGTGGTCCTCGCAGCACGCCCATCGAGACAGCACAGCGTCCGCCTGAGTGCAGTGGCGCTTCGTTCGCACCAGCCGGGAGCTGTCCTCGGAGAGCACACGCCGCTGTGCGGCCTGCCAGAAGAGGATCCGCCCTCCCCGACCACGCTCGCTGCCGAAGCGGCCTTCCGCGAGGCCGGCTGCGAGCCCGACGATCTGGATGTCGTCGAGCTCCAGGACACCGACAGCGCTCGGCACATCCTGTCTGCCGAGGAGCTCGGACTTTGCCGCCGGAGCGGCGGCGGGGCGTGGTTCCGCGCGGGCGGTGGCACCTTTCCCAGGCGCCCCGTGGTGAACCCGAGCGGTGGCTTGCTTTCGAAGGGCGAGCCCCTCGGGGCCTCGGCGTTGGCCCAGGTGGTCGAGTGCACCTGGCAGCTGCGCGGAAGCGCGGGTCCCCGGCAGGTGCCTGGGGCTCGGCTCGCCCTGGCCCACACCGTGGGACGAGGCGCGAACGCCTGCGTTGCGATCTTGCAGACGTGAAACGCCCTCCCGCTGCGACGAGCCGTGCCGTGCGCCGTGGCGCGAGCAGCCCGTGCTGGCGCATCCTCGCTGTCGCTTTCCTGGGAACGACCGGCGCGGCGCTCTTCGCCGCAAGCGCTGCCGCACGGCTTCTCGTCGTGGCCGATCCCGTGCCCTCTCGCGCCGATGCCATCGTCATGCTCTCCGGAGCCCCAGCCGAGCGCGTCCCGGAGGCTGCCCGTCTCTGGCGCGACGGCGTAGCCCCGCTCGTCATCCTCACCCGAGAGCAGCTCCCGCGAGGCGCTGCCGCGCTGCGGGCCCAGGGCATACGTCTTCCCGAGGGCCACGAGCTCGCGCAGGACGCGTTGGTGCGCCTCGGCGTTCCGCCACAGGCCATCCTCGTCCTGCGCAGGCGAGCCCAGAGCACGCGATCGGAGGCGAATGTCATCGGGCGTTGGGCTTGCCCCCGCGGTATCCAGAGCCTGGTCGTCGTGACCTCGCCGTCGCACACCCGTCGGGCCCGCCTCCTGCTCCGGGGTGCTATCGGCCCCGACATCGCGCTCGCCGTGCGACCTGCGCGCCGCGCCCGATTTCCGACCAAGGCGTGGTGGCGAGACCGTCGGGCGGCCAAGGAGGTGCTCAGCGAGTGGCAGAAGCTCGCCAACTACTGGTTACACGAACGCTGGACCCTCCGGCCCTGCGGTGGACTCCGGCGCCGTCAGCGCGCCGCCACCGCGGCATGGACAAGGGGTGCCAGCTCGCCGCGGGCATGCATCTCCCGCACGATGTCGCAGCCGCCGATGAATTTTCCCCCGACGAATACCTGAGGAATGGTCGGCCAGTGCGTGAAGGCTTTGATGGCCTCGCGCTTCTCGGCTTCGGCGAGGACGTCGACAGCCTTGAAGGGCACCCCGATCTCCTGCAGCACCTCCACCGTCGCCGCGGAGAAGCCGCACATCGGGAATCTCGGTGTCCCTTTCATGTAGATCACCACGGGGTGTTCTGCCACCTCGCGCGCGATTTCCTGCATGACGTCGCCCATGAGGTCGTCTTTACCTACGGCGTCCGCGTGCGCAAGGCCAGCGCGTGGATGCGAGGCATCAGATCGTCCACCGCAGCGTACACCATGCGGTGCTGCTCGATCAGAGACCTCCCGGCGAACGCCTCGGCGATCACCTCCACATCGAAGTGGTCTCCTCCGCCGGTCGAGTCCGTCACCCTCACCGCAGCGCCCGGGATCGCTGCCTCGATGCGGGCGCGAACCTCGGACACGTCGACCATTAACGACGCTGCGTATACGGTCTCGGTGGCTCCGGCAAGCGCTCCCCCGACTCACTTCGCCGTACACACCATCACGGGATCGCTGATGCTGTTCCAGGTACAGCGCCTCGTCGAGGAGGGATGATCGACTCGCACCTCGAAACTCACCCCATCGCCTTCGCATTCGGCCTGGACGCCGGCAGACGGCGTGTAGCCGGGGAGCGCAGCGCAGTCCCCATCGAAGTACTCGAAATGCTCGAGGAAATACAGCTCCTGACCTGCCGCCGCATTTCGGGTATCCTGCGCCACGCGGGCATCGAAGGCCTTCGCCTGGCGGCTGGCAAACTGTGGGATCGCGAGAGCCGCCAGAATCCCGATCACGGCGACCACCACGAGAAGCTCGATGAGCGTCAGCCCCCGATTCCGGCGTTCGCGCCTCGTCATATCATCCGTGGCGAGCAACGGTGATGCCACCCCGATCTCCACGCTCTGCTTTCTTTCCCCGGTTCCTGGCGATGGTGTATCGGAGCAGAGCGACGAATCGATGACGCTCTCCTCGCCGAACCCATGGCGTCCGCACGGTCCGGCGTCTGTTCCCGTGCGGCATGGCCGCCCGGACGGGCCCCGTGGCACACCTGCCCGATGGTTGCGGCGCTGCCGCAGACCGAGCGCCTTGGCCGGCCAGCCCGTCGCGGCCCTGGTCGGCATATCGGGCACATGCGTTGCTAGCGCAGCAGCCGCGATGCGTTCCGTCACCGCGGTCGGGGCTCTGCTCGCCGCTACCGTCCTCTTCCTGCCCCGGACGACTCTCGCCATCCCGGCCACAACGGCCGATGACCTGTGCCCGCCTGCCGCGTCGCGTTGCGTGATTGGCAAGGACGTCGAGGTCGCCCCAGGGGCCGTCCTCGACTTCGGCGCCCGGCCCCTCGAGATCGGCCCCGGTGTCCGCGTCACGACCACGACGGCGATGACAATCCGGGCGGCCACGCTGTCCGTGAATGGGGGAGTGCTCGGTGCTCCCGGGGGGACGATCGTCCTCGAGGCCACGGCCGGCGATCTCTCGATCCTCGTCAACCGCGCGGGCAGGCGACAGGCGATCGGGACCGTGGACGTCGGGGCAGGGCGCGTGACGCTCGCCGCGAGCGGGCGCGTGTTCATCGACGGCGTGGTGGCTGCCAACGGCGGTGCGCAGGATGGCGGCTTCATCGAGGTCGAGGCGGGAACGATCCTCGTCACCGGCTCCCTCGAAGCCGAAAGTACGCAAGGGGACGGGGGGCAGATTTACCTCAGCTCTGCCAACGACACGACGCTCGCCGGGTCGGTCGTCGCGAATGGGATTTTCGGTGGCGTGCTCTCCTTTCTGGCCGAAGGTGGCGTGACCTTGGCCGGATCGCTGAGTGCCCGCGCCCGCTCCGGGTCCGGGGGCGAAGGCGGAACTCTCGAGGTCGAAGCCCGGGGACCCGTGCGCCTCGCTGTCACACGCCTGCTGGACCTGCGCGGCGCCGACGGACCGGATGGCGCCGGCGAGGGCGGAAGCATGACGGTGACGAGCGACGCTTCGGTCACTGTGACAGGACGCTATGACCTCACGACGACCGCAGGCGGAGGTGCAGGGTACATCGAGCTATCCGCCGGTGCCGACCTCGAGCTCGCATCCGGTGCCGTCCTCGACGTTTCGGGTAGCGGGAACAACGGTGTCGGAGGGGCCGTCAGCCTCTCCTCGTCGCGCCGCATCGTGCTCGGCACCATCAACGCCTCGGGCGAGGGCTCGTCGGGCCGAATCGATGCATCAGCCTGGTGCGACCTCGTGGTCCCGGCCACGGCCGTCCTTCGTGCCACAGGCCCCGGGCCCGTCGAGCCCGAGATCCTGCTGGCTGCCAGCAACTCGCTGCGCATCGCCGGCCGGCTGACGTCGAAATGGGGCATTCGCCTGGCGCATCGCCCCGGTGGCAGCGTGATCGTCGATCCGTCGGCCAATGTGTCCCCCGCCCCGACGCTCGTCGTCGACGAGACGCTCGTTCCGTGCGGGGGCATTCCCGTGCCCCCGGGCTGCGGCAATGGGCGCCTCGAGGCGGGCGAAGGCTGCGACGACGGGAACACGCAGCCGTGCGACGGCTGCGACGCGAGCTGTCAGGTCGAGCCACCCGTCGAATGTGGCAATGGTGTCGTCGACTGCGGCGAGACCTGCGACGACGGCAATACCGCGGACTGCGATGGCTGTCGGGGTGACTGCAGTCGGCCCGATGCCGTCTGCGGCGATGCGATCGTGGAATGCGACGAGGCCGCAGACGACGGCAACACGATCCCCTGCGATGGGGTGTCGGATCGCTGCACGATCGAGCGCTGCGGGAACGGCGTGCGCGAGTGTCTCGAGGCCTGCGACGATGGCCCGGAGGGCTCGCCGGTCTGCACGCCCTCCTGCGAGGCCCTGCTGCCGACCTGCGGCAACGGCGTGGAAGACCCAGGCGAGCAATGCGACGACGGCAATACCGTGGACTGCGATGGCTGCTCGGCCAGCTGCCTGCGCGAACGACCCGGGAATGCCATCGTGGAGTGCGGCGAGACCTGCGATGACGGGAATACCGAGCCGTGCGATGGCTGCGATGCGCGCGGCCAGGAGGAGCGCTGCGGAAACGGCGTCCTCGACTGCGGGGAAGAATGCGACGAGGGCGAGGCCAACGGCAGTGCAGGCTCCACCTGCCTTCCCGAGATCTGTCGTCGCGGCGAGCTGTGCACTACGGCCTCGGCGGGGCCGTGCATTCCGTGCGCCACGCACCAGGAGTGCGGACCCCTTGGCCTGTGCGGAGGCTACCGCTGCGTGGCCGGGGTCTGCGACCTCGGCGCCCCGCCGTCGTGCGATGACAGCAATGCGTGCACTCAGGATGCGTGCGATCCCGCATCACAGGCATGCGTGCACACACTGTCGCCCTGCGACGACGGGAACGCCTGCACCGACGATGCCTGCGAGGCCGCCAGCGGCTGCGTCCACCGTCCCCGCAGCTGCGATGACGGCGATGCCTGCACCCAGGATTCCTGCGATCCGAGTGGCAGCTGCGTCCACCAGCGTCTGCGCGGCGTCGAGGGGCTCGGCTGTTTCCTCGGCGGCCTGCAGGCCAGGATCGCGGCAACGACACCGGATGGCCTTGGCCCGAAGACGCGGAAGAAGCTCTTGCGGATCCTGCGCAGCATGGAAGCCAAACGGTCTGCGCTCGCACCGCCCGACTCGCGCAAGGCCCGGCGAGCCGCCCGGCAGATCGAGAAGCTCCGCCGGAAAGCCCAGGCCGTGATCACCCGCGCACGGGACGTGAGCCCCACCGTACGCGAGGCCCTCCTCGACCTCCTCGGGCCCCGCATGCCGCTGCTCCCCTGAGAGGACCCTGCGGCGCGAGCCGATTCGATCGAGCGCTTGATCGCCACGCACGGACTCGGCTACACGACGCCCATGGCCAGAGAGCGCATTGTCTCCGCGGACTCGCATGTGAATCCCCCCAAGGATCTGTGGACACGGAACGCGCCCGCCTCCTTGCGCGACCGGGTCCCGCGAGTCGAATCGACCGATCAGGGCGACTTTTGGATCGTCGACTCGCAGATCAGCAGTGCCGTCGGTCTCGACGCCTCGGCCGGACGCAAGCCGGAGGAGTTCAAGGCCTACGGTCTGGGGTACAAGGACATGCGGCCCGGCTCCTACGACCCTGCGGCGCGGCTCGCCGACATGGACCTGGACGGGGTCGACGCGGAAGTCCTGTACTTCGGCGGACCCGTCACCCAGTACCCCGCGGATCCCGCGCTGCGGCGTTACGTGGTGCAGGTCTACAACGACTGGATGGTCGAGTTCTCCAAGGCTGCCCCGAATCGTCTCGTCGGCCTGGCCCACATCCCGCTCGTCGATATCGACGAGGCGCTCGCCGAGCTGCAGCGCGTCGCCGGCATGGGCCTCAGAGGCTTCCACGTCGATCCCTTTCCCGATGAGCGGGGAGGCAAGCCCCTGTGGGACCCCGCGTACGAGCCGTTCTGGGCGTTAGTTGCCGAGACGCGGCTGCCGATGAGCTTCCACATCGTCGGTCCCCGCAAGCAGAACGTCCAGGCGACGTTCATGAACCCCACGCCCGGGGTCAAGGAGACCTTCATCGCCATCGCTCCGATCTCGATCTGCGAGACCGTCGCGACCCTGGTCTTCACCGGCATCCTCGCTCGCCACCCCGACCTGCGATTCGTGCTCGTCGAATGCGGCATCGGGTGGATTCCGTATTTTCTCGAGCGCATGGACCAGACCTTCGCCAAACACCGCTTCTGGACGAAATCGGTCATCACCGAGAAGCCGAGTACCTATTGGTACCGGCAGGGCTACGCGACTTTCATCCAGGACCTGGCGGGCGTGGCCGAGCGCCACCGTGCGGGCCTCCGCAACATTATGTGGTCGACGGACTACCCGCACTCCGACAGCACCTGGCCAAAATCCCGCGAAGCCCTGGCCGAACACTTCCGGGATGTACCGCAGGAGGAGCGCACGCTCATCGCGGGAGGCAATTGCGCCGCGCTCTACGGCCTCGCCTGACACCCCGCTCCCATCTCCAGCCCCCTTGCCCACCGCAGGCCCCGGCGCTACGAGACGAGCGCCGTGACGGCCTTGCGCGAGCCCACGCTGTCGCGCCCCTGGCTCGTCCAGGCAGCCGGCGGCGGGCTGTACGCGCTCCTACTCGGGGTGGCGCTCGCCGTGGTGTCCCGCGATCTCCGACTCCTGCCCCTCTCGGCAGCCGCTCTGGGCAGCATGCTCGTCGCGGCGACGGTCGTCCTTGCCTGGAGCACCGCCGTTGCGGCGGCGGTCGCCAGCTCGACGGCCGCCGCGCTGATCGCGGTCGGGATCGTCCACTCGATCGCTCTACCCTTGCTCGGTCTGGCGCTGGCCTGCTTCGCCATGGCGGGAAGCGCTGCCGTGGTCTCCGCAGCGCACGGCGGGCGCATGCGCGCCATGCGCGACCAGGCACAGCAGGAGCTCACCGCGATCGCCAGGCGTCTCATGGCGGTGCAGGAACGCGAGCGTGGACAAGTATCCCGCGAGCTGCACGACGAGGTCGGCCAGTCCCTGACAGCGGCGCTGTCCTACCTGTGGCTTGCCGAGCACCAGCTACCGTCGCCGAGCGACAGCGTACGTCACCCGCTCGCCGAGGCCCGCCGTCTGGCCTCCCTCACGCTCGGGCACATTCGCGGCCTGTCGCAGCGCCTGCGCCCCTCCGTCCTCGACGACTACGGTCTCCGACCATCGCTGGAAACGTATCTCCAGAGCTTCACGGCACGCCACCGGATTGCCACCAGCTTGGACATCCGTGGCCTTCCGGAGCGTCTCCCTGCCGAGGTCGAGACCGCGATCTTCCGCATCAGCCAGGACGCGCTCGAATACCTCGCACGCCCCGGACGCGCCAAGCGCGCTACCGTGAGCCTAAACCGGCAGGGCGAGGAGCTCGTCCTCGAGGTGTCCAACGACGACTCTGACGCCGTCGCGACCCGAAGCGACGACCCGGACCTGCTGACCGTTCGCGACCGCGCGCGGGCGATCGGCGGGCTGGTGTCGCTGGTTCCGGCTCGCGGCATGCATCTCGTCGTCCGCCTGCCACTCCCCGCACCTCTACCCTGAGGTAGCGCCAGCGCGGCCGCGCGCTTGTCAGGCCAGCAGCGGCAAGGCTACGGTGCGGCCCATGACGGATGTGCTCGCGGGGGTCACCGTGCTCGAAGTCGCCGACTGGGGATTCGTCCCCTCGGCCGCCACCGTCCTCGGGGACTGGGGCGCGAGCGTCATCAAGATCGAGCACCCACGGCATGGCGATCCCATTCGTGGGCTGGTCACGGGCGGCGTGATTCCCGGAGCCTCCGGGCGGAATTTTTTCGTCGAGCAGCTCGGCCGCAACAAGCGCAGCGTCGGCATCGACCTGGCTCATGCGGCAGGCCGCGAGATCCTCGAGCGGCTGTTGGCGCGCGTCGACGTCTTCCTCACGAGCTTTCTCGATCCCGCCCGGGAGCGGCTGCGCCTGCGCTGGGAGGATCTCCAGCCGCTCAATCCGCGGCTGGTGTATGCCCGTGGTCATGGCCAGGGGCGGCGCGGGCCCGATGCGAACCGCGGGGGCTACGATGCCGTCTCGTTCTGGTCTCGGGGAGGGATCGCCGATCGGTATTCGACCCCTGGCCAGCCCCTCCTGCAGCAGCGCCCGGCCTTTGGTGACTTCATCGGCGGCATGGCGCTGGCGGGCGGGGTCGCCGCCGCCCTGTTCCGCCGCGAGCGCACCGGCGTGGGGGGGGAAGTCGACGTCTCGCTCCTGGGCACCGCCATGTGGGTCCTGTCGCCCGACATCGTGGCCGCGCTCATGTACGGTTTCATGCTCCCCTCCGCCGGCGCCATGCCACCGCCGCCAAACCCGCTCGTCGGCACGTACCTCTGCGCCGATGGGAAAGGGCTCGTTCTCATGATGCTGCAAGCCGAGCGCTTCTGGCCGGTCTTTGCCCCCGCCATCGGCCGCGCCGATCTGCTCGAGCGCTGGCCGACCCCGCAGAGTCGTGTGGAACAGGCCAGCGCGATTCGCGACGAGCTCTCCGCGTGGTTCGCGACCCGTCCGCGCAGCGCGTGGGAGGAGCTCCTACGATCATCGGAGTGCATCTGGGGGCCGGTGCAGACCCCGCTCGATCTCCCGGCCGATCCCCAGGTCGGGGCCAACGGCTACCTCCTGGAAGCCATGCATCCCGAGGGGCCGGTGCGCCTCTGTGCGAACCCTGTGCAGTTCGACGGCGCTCCCCCGCCCGTCCGTTCCCCGGCAGCAGAGGTTGGCGCTCACACCGAGGAGCTCCTGCTCGAACTCGGCTACGACTGGGAAGCCATCGCGCGCTTCAAGGACCTGGCGGTGGTTTCCTGAGCGCCGGCTCGGCGGCGGGCGCCGTCGCTCCGCTTCGCGCCTCGAGGGGCACGTAGTCTCGCTGGGCGTGGCCCACGTACACCTGGCGTGGGCGCGCGATCTTCTGCTCCTCGTCCTGCACCATCTCGAGCCACTGCGCGATCCAGCCAGCGGTTCGTGGGATGGCGAAGAGCACCGGGAACATGTCGAGCGGGAAGCCCATCGCCTGATAGATGATGCCCGAGTAGAAATCCACGTTCGGATAGAGCTTGCGCTTCTGGAAGTAGTCGTCCTCGAGCGCGATCCGCTCGAGCTCGAGCGCCACGTCGAGAATCGGGTTCCTTCCGGTGACCTCGAACACCTCGGAAGCCAGTGCCTTGATGATCTTCCCGCGCGGATCGAAGTTCCGATACACGCGGTGCCCGAACCCCATCAGTTTCTCCTCGCCGCGGCGGACGCGCTCGAGAAAGGCGGGGATGCCCTGGACCGATCCGATGCGGGCCAACATGCGCAGGACCGCCTCGTTCGCTCCGCCGTGCAGCGGCCCGTACAGCGCCGCGCAGGCCCCGGCAATCGCGGAGTAGGGATCGGCGCGCGAGCTGCCGATCGAGCGCATCGCCGTGGTGCTGCAGTTCTGCTCGTGATCGGCATGGAGGATGAACAGCACGTCGAGCGCCCGTTCCAACACGGGATGCGGCCGGTATTTCAACTCCGTCCGCTTGAACATCATGTTGAGAAAGTTTCCCGTGTACGAGAGGTCATTGTCCGGGTACGCGTAGGGGAGACCGGCGGCGTGCCGGTAGGCGAACGCGGCGATCGTCGGCATCTTCGCCAGGAGCCGGTGCGTCTGGATGCGTCGCGACTGCGGATCGTCGATGCGTTTGGCGTCCGGATAGAAGGTCGACAAGGCCCCGACGGTCCCGAGGAGCATGCCCATCGGATGCGCGTCGTAGCGGAAGCCTTCCATGAAGGTCTTGATGTTCTCGTGCACGATCGTATGGGTCAGGACGTTGTGCGTGAAGGCGCGCAGCGCGCTGGCCGTAGGGAGCTCGCCCTTGACCAGGAGGTAAGCCGTCTCGAGGAAGGTGCTTCGCTCGGCCAGCTGCTCGATCGGGTATCCGCGGTACAGCAAGATTCCCGCCTCGCCATCGATGTAGGTAATCGCGCTCCTGCAGGAGGCCGTGTTCAGGAACCCGGGATCGTAGCTCATCAGACCCGGGCCATCCGGTCGCGTGCGGATGCGGGCAAGATCGGTCGCCCGAATCGCTCCCTGCTCGATGGGAAGCTCGTAGCGCTGCCCGGTGCGATTGTCGATGACGGTGAGCGTCTCCTGCGGCATGGGCCTGTTGCCTGCGCGAAAAGCATGGCCGCCGCCCCGCCTTGGGTCAAGCTGCCCGGCCTTTGCGCCACCGCACTCGCGTACGCTACCTGGGCGGCCGGTGCTCGCTCGCGCCGCCCTCGTGACCGCCGTCGCCTGCAGCCTTGGCCTCGCCAGGGCAGGGGACGCCGTGCACGTCGCGTCCCTCGATCCGCTCGCCGACTGGCGACTTCGCCGACTCGTCATCGAAGGCACGCAGCACGTGGGCGCACGTGAGCTGCGGTCCGCGATGGCGACGCGGGCTCGCCCCTGGTTCGCGCTCTGGCGTCCCTGGCCACCCTTCGATCCCCTGGTGTTCGCCGCCGATCTCGAGCGGATCGCCACCCTCTACCGGCGGCGCGGGTACTACCGCGCGGCCATCGCGCACGAGCTCGCGGTCGACAGCGACAGCCGTCTTGTCAGCGCCACCATCCGCATTGAGGAGCACGACCCCGTCCGCGTGGCCTCCGTCACGATCGAGCGCCCGCCCCCCGACGACAGCCCCTGCGCCGCGGCCGTCTCGACGGTCTCGATCCCCGTGACCGTGGGAGCGATTTTCACCGAGGCCGAGTACGAACGGGGCCGTCTCGCCCTGCTCGGCGCCTGCCGCGAAGCTGGGCACGCGCGCGCGCGGGTCGAGAAAGGCGCCGTCGTCGACCCGCTCGAGGGGACCGCCCAGGTACGCTATCGTGTGCTCCCGGGCCCCACATGTCGGTTCGGGAAGACCGTCGTCGACGGCCTGACCAGCCTTGCGTCCGAAGTAGTGCTCCGCGAGGTCGCCTGGGCTCCCGGCGCACCCTTCGATCCGCGACTGCTCGACGAGACGCGAAAGCGCCTCCTCGGCTTGCGCCTCTTTCGGAGCGTCCGCCTGGACGAGGATGGCGGAGAGGCACCGCAGGTCGACGTGCGTATTGTCGTGCTCGAAGGCCCATCGCGAGAGGTGCGCCTCGGTGCTGGATACGAGACCGGCGAGGGGCCCCGCGGAATCGCATCGTGGCGTGACTACAATTTCCTTGGCGAGGCACGGCAGCTCGGCGTCACCGCCCGGGGCTCGGCCTCGCGCCGCACGCTCGCAGCCGATTTCCTCCAGCCGCATTGGCCTTCGCCGCAGAGCCGTCTTCGCCTCGTCTTCCTTCAGGAGCAGCAAGCCGAGGACAGCTACAGCTTGCTGCTGTCGCGCCTGGCACCGCGCGTGGAATGGGACCTCACGCCGCGAGTCAGCGCCTTTTTGTTCTACCGCGCAGAGCTCGATCTGCTGACCGACGTGCCCGGAGCCGTGCGGCGTGCTCTCCCCGGCGGCGCACCGGCCAACACCGTCCTGTCGGGGCTCGGCATCGGCCTCGACTGGAACGGCACGGACAGCCTCGTCGATCCCAGCCGGGGCTGGGCAGGGCGTCTGGCGATCGAGCCGGTCGGTGGTCTCCTCGGTGGCGAGACGAGCTTCGTTCGCGCCGTTGCCGATTTCCGCGCCTACGTCCCCCTCCCGGCTCGGATCGTCGCGGCGACCCGCTGGCGTGTCGGCACGGCCGAGCCCTACGGGGACACGCCGGTGGTCCCCCTGTGGGAGCGCTTCTACGCTGGCGGCGCCGACTCCGTGCGCGGGTACGCCCGCCGTCGGGTCGGCCCGCTCGCGGCCGACGACCCCATCGGCGGACAATCCCTCCTCGAGCTTTCCGCCGAGCTCCGCCGACCCGTCACCGACCGCATCGGCATGGCGGTCTTCATCGACGGGGGCCAGGTTACGCGACGCTCTCGATCGTACGAGTGGTCCGCCATGCAGTGGGGGACTGGGATAGGGCTACGGCTCACGACACCGGTCGGACCCGTCCGCGCGGATCTGGGCTTCCCGCTCGAGCGTCGCGGCGACGATACGGCATGGCAGGTGTACCTGAGCATCGGTCAAAGCTTCTGATGACCTCTTCCCGTATCGTGCGCCTCGCGCTGCGCCTCGCCGCGAGCACCGTGCTGGTGGTCGCGCTCGCGCTTTTGGCGGGGCTTGCGTTCCTTCGCACTGCGGGAGGGCAGCGCTTCGCCAACGAACGCCTCGCCGGTGTGTTGCGCGACGCGACCGGCATGGAGGTCGCCGTGGCCTCCGTCCGCGGCGATCTCGTGCGCGTCCTCGCTGTCGAGGGACTGCATCTTCGCCATGCCGGCGGGACGGTCGTCGCCGTCCAGCGGCTTACCATCCGCTGGTTTCCCCTCGCCCTCCTGCGCGGTCGAATCCACCTTGACGAGGTGCTGCTCGATGGCGTCGCCCTGCGCCTTGTCCGCAGGGCGGACGGCTGGCAACTGCCTTCCAGCGAGACGAACAGCCACGCATGGCCCCCTGCGCTGCCGAGCGTCGTCGTCGATCGCCTCCGCCTCCGCGATGCACGCCTCGCACTGGGCGACTTCGTCGAGCAGCAGCGACGCTATGTCGCCTTGACGGCCACGACACTGGACGCCGCTTTGCGCCTCGACCCGGACGGCCTGCATCTCGACATCCGCCGGCTGTCGGCAGTGCCGCGGGGTATCTCGTTGACTGCGTTCAGCGCCAACGCCACCGTCAGCGTCGATCGCACGGGCGCCGTGATGGTTCCCGCCTTGCTTCTCGAGACGCGGCGCAGCCGCCTCGC
>Ga0209101_1000290_pt1 | contig 42325 bp, 33 predicted proteins | sample ConPoolayeCmetaG_FD_185481 | JGI IMG/M metagenome (GOLD analysis project Ga0209101, IMG submission 185481) | Hot spring microbial mat communities from California, USA to study Microbial Dark Matter (Phase II) - Cone Pool mat layer C metaG... ...
TGCCTCGGCCACGTCTGGGCGGTCACGCACGATCAGGCGGCGCAGCAGCCAGCGTATAAACCGATTTACTGGCTGCACGATCAGGGCTACCCCCAGAGCGATCCCCACAGCCAGAAGCCAGCGCCCGACTTCTGGTAGGTCGCCGACTGGTACATTCAGCGCAGCAATGATCCCGCCCAGGACCAGCGCACCGGTAGCCAGGGTTAGGATGGTGAAGCTGACGACACGGCGGGCGGAGTCGCGCAGATCGACTACGCGATGGGTCAGCACCCCATATTCTGCTGCGATGGCTCCCACCAGGCGGACGCTGTAACCTACCAGGTTGTAAGGTGGGCTTAGCCAGGCTGCCAGGGCATCCCCCAACATGAGGAAGGGGATTACCACATACCAGAACAGGATGCGATTCGCGTATAGGGGGAGCGATTCGCTCAAAAAAGCCCGGGCGACCAACAGGAACAGCACCAATGCCAGTAGCAACCAACCAAAGGCCAGGATTTCGAAACTCAGGCTGGTCTGTGCGGCAAACACGCGCCAGAGGCCACCCTGCTGGCTGAACACAGCCGGAGCTTGCATCACCCAGGCCGCAACCATCGCCCCAATCCAGGCCACAACCAGAATTCCCCAACCGATTAGCCATCCTCCACGATGCGCCAGATAGCCCAGCGTCAGCCCGCCGGTCAGGGCGACGCTCATGACGAAGCCCATCAGCGCCAATGGCTGGTCAGGTAATGGCAGCCCCACGCCAGGATTGAGCAGAAGCAGCCCGTGTATCCCCATCAGAGCGGCGGAGAAAGCACAATAAGCGATCAGCCAACCCTCTGCCGGTCGATGCCCCGTGCGTCCGCGCAAGGCGATCCCAAGCAAGACAAGGTAGGCCACACCCGCACCCAGAGCCACGATCATTGTTCTGGCTCCTCATCCTCGTAATCGCTGTAGAAGCCTGCTTCACCGGCTTCATACTCGCTCTCATCTTCCTCAAGGACTGCCCTAGCGGCTTGCTGAGCCTCCCGCTGGGCCAGCGCCCGCGCCGCCCATTCCTGAAGCGCGCCCCCCTCCGCAGCTAACGCCTCCTCGCGCTCCAGGCGCTGAAGCTCGTCGTGCAGCGCAATCGAAGCAACCGTATCGCCCTCCGCGAGGTTAATCAGTTGCACACCCTGGGTGTTGCGACCCATGCGAGATATCTCGGCGACCGCCGTGCGGAGCGCCTTGCCGTTGGTTGTGACTATTGTGACATGATCAGTGGGCCTGACCGCCCGCGCATCGATGACTGGGCCAGTCTTCTCATTACGGGCCAGGGTCCGCACCCCCACCCCATAGCGACGTTGGCGCGGATAGTCGTTCTGTGAGCTGACTTTGCCATAGCCCTGGCGGGTGACGACCAGCACCTCCATCTCTGGGTCGGTGAGCACATCAACCCCTGCCACCATATCTCCACGCCGGAGCCGGATGGCGTTGATTCCCCCCGCACTGCGCCCCGTCGCCCGAACCTGATCCTCATTGAAACGGATAGACTGGCCACTCATTGTGACAAGCAGAAGATCCTGACCGCCTTTAGTTAGCTTGACCCAACTCAACCGGTCACCATCGTCCAGAGAGATGGCGATTAGACCACTGGGCCGCACGGATTCGAAAGCCGAAACCTCAACACGCTTGATCCGCCCCTGGCGCGTGACCATTGTGCAATATTCCACCTCGTCGAAATCCGGGACAGGGACAGCAGCAGTGATGGTTTCGTCTGGGCCAAGTGCCAGGATCGTATGCAGTAGCACACCCTTATCTGTCCGACCCGCGTCGGGTATCTGGTAGACCTTCTCGTGATAGACCTTGCCCCGATCAGAGAAAAACAGGATGCTATCGTGCGTTCGGGCTGCGAAGAGGTGCTGAACGTCGTCCGTTTCCTTGGTCACGATGCCAATACGCCCCTTACCGCGCCGCCGTTGTGCGCGGTAGGCATTAACTGTTACCCGCTTGGCGTAGCCCTCACGGGTGATAAACACAAATACATCCTCATCGGGGATCAGGTCGGTTTCGTTGAGGCCCTCGCTGACGTCTGGAACGATCACCGTCCGCCGCGCATCGCCGTACTTCTCTGCTAGTTGGTTCAAGTCATCCCGGATCATGTACAGAATCTTCTTGGGATGTGCCAGCAAATCCTCGTACTCGGCGATCAGCTCGAGCAGGCGTTGGTACTCCTCTTCAATACTCTGGCGCTCCAGCGCGGCAAGGCGGCGAAGCTGCATATCGAGGATCGCCTGCGCCTGTGCCTCGCTGAGGTTAAAGTTCTCCATCAGGCGGTTGCGAGCATCCTCAGCGTCGTCACTGCTGCGGATGGTCTGGATTACTGCGTCCAGGTTGGCGATGGCTACGAGCAACCCTTCGAGCACGTGAGCGCGGCGGAGGGCGCGATCCAGTTCAAAGACGGTGCGCCGCTCAATCACCTCATGTCGGTGATTGATGTAGTGACGTAGTGCTGCTTTGAGGGACAGAAGGCGCGGCTCGCCATCGACCAAGGCCAGCATCTGAACTGCGAAGGTGCTTTGCAGGGGGGTGTACTTTAGAAGCCGGTTAATCACCGTCTTAGGCTGAGCGCCACGTTTTAGCTCGATGACGATGGACATACCGTCGCGGTCTGACTCGTCGCGCAGGTCGGCGATCATATCGAGACGGCCCTCACGAGCCAGCGCCGCGATTCGTTCCAGGATGGACGACTTGTTGATCTGGTAAGGGATTTCGGTCACCACGATCCTGAAGCGCTCGCCATCCTCCATGGGTTCAGTATGCATGGCGGCGCGCATGACGACCCGTCCACGTCCCGTGGCGTAAGCGCTGACGATTCCCTCCATGCCGACGATAATGCCGCCGGTGGGAAAATCCGGCCCCTGGATGAAATGCAGCAGGTCTTCCGGTTTGACGTGATCCAGCTCCTCGTCGATCACCTCACCCTCTGGTGCGGCCATCTGGCCGATTAGATAGTCGACCGCCTGGGCAACCTCGACGAGGTTATGCGGGGGGATGTTCGTTGCCATGCCAACGGCGATTCCGGCCACGCCGTTAAGCAACAGGTTAGGCAACCGGGCAGGCAGGATGAGAGGCTCCTGAAGAGTCCCGTCGAAGTTGTCGGTGAAGTCGACGGTGTTCTTGTCGATGTCTTCTAGCAGAATATCAGCCAGGGGTGAAAGCCGCGCTTCGGTATAGCGCATAGCAGCCGGGCTGTCGCCGTCAATGGAGCCGAAGTTTCCCTGGCCGTCAATCAAGGGGTAGCGCATGGAGAAGTCCTGCGCCATACGGGCCATGGCATCGTATACGGCGCTATCGCCGTGCGGGTGGTATTTGCCCAGCACCTCACCAACGATGCGGGCGCTCTTCTTATAGGGGGAATTCGCCCGGATGCCCATGTCATGCATCGCGTAGAGGATGCGACGGTGCACGGGCTTCAAACCATCGCGCGCCTCAGGGAGGGCGCGCGCGACGATCACGCTCATGGCGTAATCGAGGTAAGAGTCCCGCATCTCCTCATTGATGTCGACGGGACGAACTGTACCAATCTCCATTCAACTGCATCTCCCAGGGAACTTTAAGACCTGCGTAATTATACCTCGCCGGGAGTAGCCCGACCATGCTCAGTGTGCCTGAGCGCCAACCCTAACGGGCGATTATGCATCGGTTGAAGGCTCTAGTGTCGCACGGATTCCTATTGCGGAGTTGAGGGGGCGGGTAACCCTCGCTACACTCTAGATGCGATCGCTACAGAAGGATATTTATGCGCTTCCACCATCGATTCACGGTTCAATCTCACCTTCAAGCCGTTGCGGATTTCCATCTCCATCCACAGGTGCTCAGGCAGATCACACCGCCACCGACGATCCTTCATCTCCACCACGCGCCTGATCCCATCCGGCAGGGTGATTCGCTGGCCTTCACCCTGTGGATTGGACCGTTCCCCGTCTATTGGGAATCGCACTTCCCAGAGGTCACACCCACAGGATTTCTGGATACCCAAGGGCGCGGCCCATTTCGATCCTGGCAGCACCGTCATACTTTTGTGCCCATTGATGTGCAAGCTACAGATATAGTGGATGAGATCGAGGCCCATCTGCGGCCTCATCCCTACTATGGGCCAGTGGGTCTGCTAATGTGGTTGAGCCTGCCGTTTCTGTTCGCTTACCGGAAATGGAAAACCCGCCGACTGCTGCGACGAAAGTAAACGGCCCTGTCTGATGGGCGTAAGACAGGCCTCCTCCACCTCCAGGGACTCTCAAAAAGCTACTAGGAAGGTACGCGGCTCCGGATAGTGCTGGATCAGGTGAGCATGGCCTTCTTCCAGGGAGAGGTTGCTGTGATACTGAGCAGCAGCGCACCCTGTCCCGCCGCTAGAATAGGTGAGGTTGCTTGAGCTGTTCCCATGTCGCTTCACCCCTCGATGGAGCAAACGTTGCGCCAGCTTCTGGCGAAAAAGCTCCACCAATGCCTCGACGATAAAGTCAGCGCGATACATCCATAGCCATCGTCCCTGCAAAAGCGGAGGCCGTTCGGCTATACCTTGCCCGTCTTAGTGCGCTTGACGGCTTAGAACGCAAGTGCTATCTTAAGGGTCGGGATTGTTTGTAAAATATTTGTGCGAATGGTGCGGAAAGGCAGAAAGAGACAGCAATGGCGCTGGAATTTCACAAACTGACGGATCAGGTGGATAAGATGGGGCAGGCCCTCGCCAGCCAGAAAACCGATCTGGATGTCAAGACCAAGATTGCCCTGCAGATCCTGGAAGCTTATGCTGACGAAGCCTTTCTGCCCGCCATTCAGCAACGAGTGCAGGATGCGATCACCAAGGATGCGGGTTACCGGGGAGCACGCCCCCTCGATGAGCCACTGATGGCCGTTTACCCCGCTGCGCCGTTACCGGAAACGGCCACTGTGATCGCCTGTGATGGATCACAGATCGCGCCTAATACGCATGGGGCTGCGCTTTACTATCTGCTCAACATCGGCACGATCATCGTCCATCACGGCAGCGGCGATCCGCCGGAGATCGTCAGCCAGCCATACCTGTTCTATGAACCGGAATACCTGTACACGCAGGAACGGGGGCTGATTACGCCTACGGTCGTTGCAGCGCGCCGCACGGTCAGCGAGATGGCGGCGATTGCCGAACACGCCTGGCGGCAGCGCGACGAGGCACGTCCCATGCTGGCGCTGTTCGATGGGTCGTTGCTGATTCTGGGCATCAGCTCCGAGGTTCCTGACCGGGATGAATTATATGGCATCTACTTCAGTGCCATGACCCGCTTGATCGAGGTACAGGCCGGGCTGGCAGGGTACATAGACAGGCCGCGCAGCAGCTTCATAGTCGGCCTGCTTCATCTGCTCGATCTAAGTGAGGAAATGGTGTCCCGCTCTGCCCTTGCCACTAATGGCCGGATCGAGGGGCTGTATGACACACATGTCTTTCGGTCGCTGCTTCAGCCGTCCGAGCGGACGGCTCTCTTTGTGCAGATGTCCCCGCAGAACAAAGAGTTCCGTCGTAGTGGGGGGGATACTCACGAGATCGCTTTCTTCTATGTGAATGTGGCAGCGCCCGGCGAAGCGGCCCACTTGGCGCGAATCGAAATCCCAATGTGGGTGGCTAACAACAGGCAGTTGGTGGCCGAGCTACAGGCGCTCATTTACCATCAGTGCCAGCAGCTTGCCTCGCGTTACCCCTACGTTCTGACCCGCGCTGACGAGTTGGCCGTCGTCAAGGGAGAGGAAGCTCGCCAACTCAATATTCTGATCCAGGTTGCTCTCAAGCGGCACGGGCTGGACAGCGCCGAGAGCGAGAAGCAAGCTACGAAAGAGGCCGCACGATCCCGCAAGACTCGCTTCAAGATCGGCCAAACAAGCGGGGGTTGATGCGAGAGGAGGCATGTAGTGGCTGGTTGGGATGAACCCATTGCGTATGTGCTGCGCTCCAGCACCGCAGGCTACTCCGCGGGAGCGGGGCTGAGCCAGATCGATATGCTGGCGTTTGGTATGGTGGTCAAAGCCCAGCCGAACTCCAACCCACAGGAGAGCGTGTATGGGCTGTTGTACGATATTCACATCGATGACGACCCGCTCGTGCGCCAGCTCGTGCTGGCGGAAGCGGTGAGTGAAGAGACAATCCGCGATCAGCGTCACCACCGCATTGCGCCTGTCGAGATGAGTGTGTTGGCGATTGGTTACCGCGACCTGGATGGTGGGATCCGCCACGCCCTGCCGCCGCGCCCGCCCGTCAGCCTCGCGCCAGTTTATCTGTGCAACGACGCTGAGACGCGCGAGGTGACAGAGCGCTTTGATTACTTCCGCCTTGTGTTGAGCGCTTCGGATGCTCCTGGTGAGCAATTACTGGCAGCGACGTTGCTCCGTGCCGCCGCCACACGTCGGGAGCAGGAGCAATATGAATACCTGGTCCGGGCTGGACGAGAGGCTGCTCGCTTGCTGATCAATGACATGGCTCGGCTGGACTATCTGCTCAGGCTTATTTACCCATACGAGGTTCAGCCCTAGGGAGCGGAGTGGAGAAGTGCCGATGGCTAAGAAACGCAGTGAACTGGACGAGTACTTCGGGGTGCGCTCACCGCGGCTGGGGGTCGTGGTCGGTGGTTCGTTGAGTCACGGGCTGGAGGTCAAGCTCGACCCAAGCGTCGATATCGAGGAACTGGCAGTCGGGCGTTACGTGGTAGTGCATGGCAACCGGCGTCGCTTCTTCAGCATGATCACAGACATCGGGCTGGCCAGCACCAGCCCCCAGATCACGAGCAGCCCACCCGATATGTCCAACCCTTACCTTGCCGAAGTGTACCAGGGATCTATGGCGTACGGCACGATCCATATCGCGCCCATGCTGGTGATCACCGAACGGCGGCAGATCGAGCCGGTGCGGACGATCCCGCCGCACTTTCAAGAAGTATTGACCGCCACCGAGTTAGACATTAACGATGTGTTTGGCGATGAGGACGAAACACACTTCTATATTGGCGCACCGCTAGAATTGCTGGACACCCAGATCAATGTTGATCTCAAACGGCTCACTGAGCGCTCAGTGGGGGTGTTCGGCAAGAGCGGCACAGGCAAGAGCTATCTGACTCGCATTCTGCTGTCCGGGGTGATCGCGCGTGGAGCTGCGGTTAACCTGATCTTTGACATGCACAACGATTATGGTTGGGAAGTGCTCAACGAGGAGGGCAGAAGGGACAAGGGCCTCAAGCAACTCTTCCCCAACCGCGTCTCGATCTTCACGCTGGACGACGAGTCGTCGCGGCGGCGCGGGGTGCGCCCCGACTACGTGGTGACGCTCGCCTACAGCGACATCGAACCAGAGGACCTGGCCGCCCTCAAGCAAACGATGGACCTGTCTGACACGATGCTTGATGCAGCACACATCCTCCGCCGGATGTGGGGCCGCGACTGGATTCAACAGCTCCTGACCGCTGAGCCACATGTGATCGAGGAATTGGTCAATACAACCACCATCAACGGCCCGGCCCTCACAGCCCTCACCCGCCGCCTACAGCGATTCCAGCGTTTCGCTTTCCTGACGCCACAACCCGCTGGTGATTCTGTCAAGGCCATCATCGAGGCCCTGAATCAGGGTTACAGCGTGGTGTTGGAGTTTGGGCGGTACGGCAACGCGCTGGAAGCCTACATTTTGGTTGCTAACTACCTGACCCGCCGTATCCGTGAAAACTATGTCCACCGCGTCGAATCCTCGCTGGGTGATGAAGCCAAGCAGCCGCCGCAGTTGATGATCACCATCGAGGAAGCGCACAAATTCCTTGATCCCACCATCGCCCGTCAGACGATATTCGGAACCATCGCCCGCGAGCTGCGTAAGTACAAGGTGACCTTGCTGGTTGTAGATCAGCGACCCAGCGCCATTGACGAGGAGGTCATGTCGCAGATCGGGACGCGGGTCACGGCCCTGCTGGACAACGAGCGCGACATCGTTGCTGTGCTGATGGGGGTCAGTGGGGCGCAGGGTCTGCGTGAGGTACTGGCGCGGCTCGACACCCGCCAGCAGGCCATTGTGATGGGCCATGCCGTGCCCATGCCAGTAGTCATCCAAACCCGTGCTTACGACGAAGCCTTCTATGCCGCAATGGGCGCGCCGATCAAGGGGAGAAAACTGAAGCAGGCAGCCAGAGAGGGCAGCAAGGCGCTGTACGGCGACGAGGAGTTTGAGGGATTCGACTAGGGCGTGTCGACATTTGCGCTCCGGCGACTGAATTTCGCAGCCGGCACTCATCTTCCAGCCTCCCAATCAAACAGGGGCCAGGTTTGACCACCTGACCCCTGTTTGATTTGCCAGTGGCTTTAGCTTTCGCTGCCCGCAGCAGCCGCCTTGTGCGCACGCCGCCTGCGGATCAGGCCACGAACTGCTCGGAAGATCACGTAGCCTACTGGTACGATCACCAGCAGCCAGGGCAAGCAGAAGATGCCAAAGAAGATCAGGAATCGCCGACGCTGCGGAGGCTCTGGAGCAGCGCCTCGACAGCTTCTCGCACTGTCTCCGCTGGGCGCCAGCGTGTATCAACCGGCTGAGCCAGCACGTACGGGATCAGTTCAATGCTGATGCTCGACAGGGCTGCGCTCTGCTCAAGATATTGCATCCGGCCCTTGAGCGATTCGATCTCGGCCTCGCGCTGCGTCAACTGCGCCTCGGCCTGAAGCAGCTCCTCGGTGGACTGCGCGTTGTCCATAATATGGAGCAGCCGGTCGCGGGCCGCTTCCAGGCTTTCCAGGCGAGCCTGCAGATCGACGTACTCCTCTGTCACGTCCTGGCCTGAGGTGCTAACGGAGGGTGTCGTACCTGCAACCGCCATCGCAGCTAGACGATCCATAGCCTCATCGAAACGAGTCGCCGGGACACGGATGGTCATATTCACGTAGGGAGAAGCACCCGGTGCGCCGCCATATTCATTCGTGCTCACAATGAACGCACCCTGTGCTGCCATCTCGCTGACCATCGCCTCGACCGCGTCGCGGGCCACCCGTGTGTCCTCCACTGTAACAGAGATACTCCCCGTGCGGATGATCAGCCGCTCGATCACAACCTGATTGGCTGGCCCACCTGCCGCCTGGCTCGCCACATCGGCGTTGTAGGAGGGAGCAGCCGATTCTTCAACGAAGTCATAGCCTGCCTGTGGCGCAAGTGGCGCTCGTTCCACCACGTCAAGGGGGGTCACAGCGGCTCCTTCAGTAGGCAACGCAGCAGGTTGCCTTGCACGCGGGGCACAGGCGGACAGGACCATTAAAAGCACTACGATGAGTCCTGATATACCCAGGCGCATTCTTTTCTTCTCGCTCATCTCCTCTGTCTCCCTTGTGATAGGCGCAAATAGGCGCGTTCTCTTTCCTGTCAAAGAGACGCTCTCGGGGCGCACTTGGTTCCCGCTCCTTATTGTACTACCATGTGAGCCACACAACCCCGTTACCGATTGCCGGAGAACATACGCCATGACAGACTCCGATTCCCTTAGCCTCGATGCCAAGCTGAACGTGCTGATCCGGGTAGGGGTGATGATGCTGGAAAACGGTGCAGCCACCTACCGTGTCGAAGAGACGATCAGCCGTCTGGGACGAGCCATCGGCCTGACGGCGGTTGAGTCGTTTGCCACCCCCACTGGCCTGATCCTGGAGGGGCTGAGTGCAGAAGGGAGGCTGACCCGGGTGAGGCGGGTGACCAACATGGGAGTCAACATGGATCGTCTAGCGTTGATCGGCAATCTGTCCCGTGACGCCGCTGCGGGGCTGCTGACTCAGCAGCAGATCGTGGCACGGCTGGAAGAAATTGAACAGCATGAGGGTGTGTATTCAAACTGGCTGATTGTACTCGGCGTTTCGCTGGCGTGCGGCGCTTTCGCGCTGTTGTTTGGGGGTGGATGGTTGGAGTTCGCGGCGACCATCGTGGGGGCCGCGCTGGCAATGCTCATCCGGATCGCGCTGCGCCCTGCACGGCTGATGCCTCTGATGACAACCGCTACTGCTGCATTCGCAGCGACGGCGGCTAGCTCTATCGCTTGCCGATCACTCGTCTGTAACCAGCCCGATATCGCCGCAGTGGCGGCAGTGCTTCAGCTTGTGCCTGGGGTCCCGCTAGTCACCTCCGTGATCGACCTGGCAACGGGGGACATCATCTCCGGGATTTCGCGCGGCGCATATGCCATCCTTATCGCATTCGGGATCGGGTTGGGGATGCTCCTGTTTCTGGTCTGGGGGCTATGAAGATGTCCGTCGTCCTTCCTTACATCAAGGAGTTCCTACTCGCGGCTGTGGCTACTCTCGGCTTCTGCCTGCTCTTCAATGTGCCCCGCCATACCCTGATTGCCTGCTGCATCACCGGCGGGATCGGGCGGGCTGTGCGGCTGCTGGCCGCTGATGCGGGGGCTAGTCTGGCTGGAGCCTCATATATTGGGGCGCTTTTGGTTGCTATCATGGGGTATTTGCTGGCCCGGGCTTGTCGAACGCCGCGTATGGTGTTTACCGTTACAGGGGTGATACCGATGGTCCCCGGCGTGCCAGCCTTCAGCACGATGCTCCACATCAGCAATGGCAACTACAGCCAGGGTGTGGTTGATGCCATCCAAACCCTACTCATAGGTGGGGCGCTGGCGATGGGGCTGACCACCGTCCGCGTGATGACGCGCATACCAGGCCGCTCTGCCGACTCGATCTCCAAGCCCTGACAAGGGGTTGGGCAGGATGAGCAATAACGATCCCTTATTACCAAACGAGGTTGTTTGAGATGGATCCCGCCATCAAAGTGCTGGTCACCATGCCTTTTCAAGAAGTCCAGCTCCGTAAGCTGGCAGGCGTCTCCCCTCAGATCGCCCTCACCCAGCGTGAGGCGCGGACGATCGAGGACATCGCAGATAGCATAGCAGAAGCGCATGTGCTTTACACCTGGCGCGTACTGCCTTACCCAGAGCAGGCCCCCAATCTGCGTTGGGTGCAGTTGCATCAGGCAGGCATAGATCAGTTCCTCGATCATCCTTTGTATAGCGGTACCGATGTAATATTCACCACCGCCAGTGGAATCCATGCTATCAACGTGGGTGAGCATGTGTTGGGGCAGATGCTTGCCCTGGCGCATCACTTCAGAAGGATGGTAGAAGATCAGGCCAGAGGAACCTGGCCGGAGAAACGCTGGAAGCGCTATCTGCCGCGCGAGCTTTTCGGTGCTACAGTCGGGATCATTGGTTATGGCAGCATCGGAAGACAGGTGGCCCGTCTGGCCCAGGCGTTTGGTATGACTGTGCTGGCAGTCAAGCGGGATGCGCGCCACCCGGCGGAGGAAAACAGTTACACGATTCCTGGAACCGGCGATCCTGAAGGGATCATCCCTGACCGCATCTATCCACCGGAGGCATTGCATTCCTTCCTGTCAGAATGCGATTTCGTTGTCCTGGCTGCCCCTCTGACCCAGCAAACCCGCGCTTTGCTTGATGCCAGGGCACTGCGGGCAATGAAACCAGATGCCTTTCTGATCAATGTTGCGCGCGGTGCGCTTGTTGATGAGGGAGCCTTAATTGAGGCGCTCGAGGGGCAGCAGATCGCGGGTGCAGCGTTGGATACGTTCAGTGAGGAGCCGCTGCCAGGCGACAGCCCTCTGTGGAGGTTGCCTAACACAATCATCAGCCCCCATGTATCCGGCTTTACACCGTGTTACAACGAGAGAGCTGCTGACCTGTTTGCCGAGAACCTGCGCCGGTTCGTTGCGGGGGAAACCCTAATCAACCTGGTTGATCGGAAGCGGAACTACTGACTGGGGAAATGAATTCCTCAATATATTGCTCAAATTGCCCGGCGTTGCAGGCATCTACATAGCGCAGAATCTCGCCGCCTGCCAACGGGTACAGCGGGTAGCATGAGGTAGGCCAGGCTCCGTGTGGCGCATGAACCACCATTCGCACTACCGCGCCGGAGATATGTACTGGACTGTCGAACCTCTCAACAATCTCTTCGGCGGTGATGATCACATCACGTGCACCAACTGCTAGTTCTACATCCACCACTACATTGCTGTTCAGAAGCGCGTTTCCGGCCTGATCCGCCTTGAGGGCGTGGATCACAGCCACGTCCCACTTTATCGCCGGGAACGCCACCACCCGGTTGCCGGGCTGGTATGGATCATCAATCACCTTCACATCGGGGCGCAGGCGTGGTAAATCCGTGCCCAACCAGGCCAAGCCTGGCATAAAGCTGACGCCCGCCAGATGCGCCCGCATACCAAAGGCAAGGCTGGCTTCCGTCTCTTCCACAATCCGTATCTGCCCCTGTTGAGCTGCCTGGGTGAACATAGGGGCCAGGCCGAACACCTCCAACCCACAGTAGCACGAGCGAAGGCGTGATACCATCCCAGCTCCAATCAGGAGGTCGGTCTCAAAACCGGCAGCAAAGGACAGTATCGTTAGAGCCTCAGGGCGTGGCAACCGGGCAATCAGTGCGCGAACGAAGGCAACCGGACGGCGATACAAAGTCATGCCGCCTAACGCCAACGTCTCGCCGGGCTGGATCAGACTGGCTGCTTCTTCGAGAGGGACCAGCTTGTTGCTATTCATCGCCGATGGCTGCCCGTGCAAATCGCCTTCCAAGTTCCCACGGTTCACAGTTAGCTACACCGACGCCGGATCAGATTGATGACTCGCCGTGTTGGCAGCCTATATAGCAGAATAACGGGCAATTGCAAAGGGAGCAACGTGATTCAGACCACCTTATATCCTTTTACAAATGCGCCTCGGCCAACGCAATTTCCTAAGATGCTGTAAGATGTTACTAAGCACTGTTATTGGCTTGTTTATCCGGTGAGAGTCTCGCCGAGGAGTGCGAATCATGAAGCGAACTACGTTTCTCGGAATGACCGTGGCAGTCCTGATGCTGGGCGCGACAGCGATAGCTGGTCCGCGTGTGCTCAACGATCAGGCTGCCCGCGCAGGCTGCCCATTCCCGTATGTTGTTGGTTTTGGTGATACCTTGTCTGCCATCGGGCTTCGCTATGGGGTGTGGTGGACGGATATTGCGGTTACCAACAATCTCACCAATCCCAATCTGATCTATCCCGGCCAGGTATTGACCATCCCATGCCCGGTGGGGCAGACAAGCTTTGGGGTTGGGCAGGTTTCAACCACGGTGGCGATACCGACGCCTACCCCTGCTTCTTCCTTGCCTGCGGCGGCAACGCCTGGCACACCGCCCGGTTGCTACATTGGCGATGGGAATGCATGTTACGGCCCCGGCGAGAGTTGCTCCACCACCCAGGACTGGATTCGTGGCAAGGAAACATGCATAGCACTTGGCCTGGGCACTAACGAGTCGACAGCCGACCTTCAAACCCAGTTACCTGTTGTGTTTGGTGGCAGCGAGCTGTTGATCAATGGCCACATGCGTGGTGGTTATGAGAGTGATGGTGGCCATGTGTGTGGTATTGTGGTCCTTCGCCGTGGTGAGCCAACGATCATCGGTGCTCAGGCATCGGCCTCGGCGCGCGAGATCGGCGAAGCTGAGGCCATTGATGCTGTCAAAGAGGCGCTCAGACAGATGGGGGTCGATTGCGGGGGTGGCTACGAGCGAAGCATCTATGATAACTTTCTCGGCAGGCGACAGTGATCACCGGGACATCCTCAGCCTCTGGGCGAGCGGCAGTTTGGAACGCCGCTCGCTTTATTAATCTGTGGCCCTTCCCTGGTCGACGCTTCTGCTACCTGGGCCTGGGTGAGGCGCTCTATTCAATCTTGGCTTGCGTTCAACGGGTGTGCGGCGATCAGCGCCAGCAGAGAGCTGATATGATAAAGGTTGGCCAGTGTCCCTGCCTGCTCAAAATTCCGCCGCGCCTCGTCAACCTGTCCGGCCCTCCAGCGCAGGTCGGCCAGGTTGTACCACGTGTGAGCCATTCCCACCCAGTCGCCGAGGTCGTTTTGCAGCTTGAGGGCCACCTGCCACGTTTCAAGGGCCTCCTGAGGGCGGTTGCTGTCAGCAAACACTGTGCCAAGATTGGTCAGCAGCCGGGCTTGCCCTGGTGCGTCGCCTAGCTGACGCATCACCGCTAGCGCTCTGTTAAGGGAGTCCAGTGCCTCTTCGTTATGCCCAGCGGCATGATAGGCGATTCCAAGATTCAGGAGTGTGCGGGCCTGCCGGGGCAGGTCGCCCTCTTCCCCAAACTGGTTTAGCGCTCTCAGGTGGAGATCGACTGCTTGACCAATATCCCCCAGCTCCAGCCGAGCGATCCCCATCAGGCTGAGAGTCTGACCATCGGTCGAGCCTTCTTTCTGCATCTCAGATGCTTGCTCTAGCAGATCGAGAGCTGCGTTGGCGTGCCCACTATGCAATGCCAGACTTGCTAATCCGTGCAAGGCCCGGAGACGAACCTCTGGTAGCCGCCAGCGCGCCGCAGCGGCGGCTGCGCGTTGATAGGCCTCATAAGCGGGTTCGGTCAGTCCGTGAAACTGGTAGAGCTGCCCCAGTTCCACCAGTGCCTCCGCCTGAGTCTGGAAGTCTCCCTGCTCACCAGATAGAGCGACAGCTTCCTTAAAGGCTGCGACAGCAGCTTCCTGCTCACCGAGCCAGCGATTGGCGATGCCCAGCTCAATCAGGAGACGTGCTCGTAGCGCAGGGCGCTTCCCAACCGCCTTGGTGTGTGTTGTGGCCGTGATTGCCCTTAACACAGACTGCCACAGCCGCCACTGTCCACAGCGGCGTACGCTTGGAGCAATCCGGATGGCGATCTCCGCTAAGCGATCCACCCTCTCGTGCGCTTCAAGCTGATAATGCAGCAGGCCCAGTACGTGGGCTGCCTCGTCCGGTGGGGGTACAGACGACTCTTCAGCCTTAACCGGCCTGACCCTCGCCTTGACAGCGCGAGACAACAACGTTCGTATGCGCTCGTTCCAGGGAGCCTGGGTGGCTATTGCGCTGGCAAAATGTCTGTTAAGGGGTTGCATAGAGTAGCGTGGCGCGCTGCCATCTACGTCCACCAATGAGGCGGTTACTAGTTCGTGCAGTGCACGGTCGAGTGTATCGGCAGGCAGCTCGACAGCCACATGGAGGTCATGCCACAAGACTCCTTCTGGGAACAAGCTGATTGCTAAAGCGACATGCTGAGCTTCCTCACTCAGCGCATCCCAGGCTGGCTTAAACAGCACATCGAACAGCCCCTCGCTGGGTGTGGCGGGCAGCCCGGCGAGGTTGGCCAGCACTCGCTCCAGCGGCAGTGAGGCTAACTGACCGATCACCAGCCGCCCGGCCAGCGGATTTCCACCAATCGCTTGATAGATTGCCTCGAATTGACGATCTACTATCGAAACAGGTGGTTTGTGGCGCAGACGGGCTGTCTCTCGCAACAATGCCTGCATATCCTCGCGCGGCAGCGGCTCAACCTGGATCAGATGCATCGGGAGCTCCGCTGGGGGCAGTTGGCGCATTCCCACTACCAAGTGAGTTGGTTCAGACAGCGTGCTGAGACGGGACAGCACAAGCTCGACCTCCATCAACCAATCGGCTTGGTCGACCACGATCAGAGCTGGCCTTGCCTGAAGACGCATGCGCAGGCTGGCCTCAAGTTCGGTAGAACTTTGCGCAACTGGATGGCTGAATGTCCTGAGACGATGATCCAGCGCTTCCAGCAGGTCGTCCAGGGATGTCCGTGCTCCAAGCGTCACCCATGCCAGGTCAGGTACTTGATCGGCTTGGATCAGCCGTTGCAGCGCTGCGTGGATGAGCGCTGTCTTGCCAATCCCCCCCACTCCGACTACCCCAATCGTATAGGGAGCCTGGGGCGCAGTGAGGAGCTGGCAGAGCTGATCAAGTTGCTTCTGCCGCCCGAAGAGCGTCGAATAATGGGCCGGTGGCAGTTTCATACGCAGCCAAGCGCGCCAGTTACCCGCTCGCGCTTGAGCTTCGAAGTGGCTGAGCTGCTCCGTCAACCGCCGATAGCCGTGCGCCAGTCGTCGCTGGATGTGCCGGGGCCAGACATTCAGGATATGGGCAAGAGTCTGCACGTGCAGATCAAGATCGAGCCGAACATAGCGGTAGTATAAAACGCTCCATGCTTCAAGTTCGGTGTTGGAGCGCGCAAAGTCCCGACGAAGGTCTTCTAGAGCTGCCTCCCGATTCGTCCGGGTCAGGTTGGCTAGCCCTTCAACAGCCCGAAGGTGCGCTAGATTCTGCTCGATGATCCCTGTCAGCGCTGCCCAAAGCGCTACTTCCAGCCCAGCATGTGATGCGACTGGCGCACTGGTATCGATCTGCTGCTGAATCCACACCAGTGAGCGCAATTGGCTTTCGCCCAGGGGCTCTGCCCGCCGCAATCGTTCCAGTGCATAGCGGACGGAATCCTCGTCAAAAAGTGGAAGGGTGGGGCGCTCAGATACGACCTTCATCAGAGGGTGTTGTCGCCGTCAACTGTTGCCGGACCCGATCCCAGCTTGGCCGAAGATGCGGCCAAATGAGGATGACCAGTAGCGAGAGCGGGAGGGTCCAAGCAAACCGTACACTTGAGTTACCCAACATGGGGTAGGCCAGTACCCATGCATACGAGGCTGGTATGACCCACCAAGGTGCAAGAAAGACCAGAAATACCCCATATGAGTAGACCCCGAACCAGGGAAAAGATAGAGCCGAGGCCAATAAAGTAGCTACCACCTTCTCACGCAGATTCCGCACGACGAAGATAGCCCCAAATGCAACCAATCCATAAGGAAAAAGGGCTGCAGTCCCCCACACAGGCAGTGGGGCCAGAGGGTCGCGCTGACCGAACCAGCGTAGCGGCCAGTCGGCGCCCCACACCATGGCAGTGAGCAGGGCAACCCCGCCTGGGACGATCAGTGTTTTCCAACGCTCGCGGTCGTGGATCAGCAACAGGAGGATCGCAACCCCAGTGACATGAGGTTTGATTGAGGCCAGCACTAACCCAGCCCCACGCACAAAGGGGCTGGGTGAGAGTAGCCCCAAAGTCAGCCCAATGGCGATCAGCACCTCGACCTGACCCAGCCAGACTAGCCCCATTGTCGGGAAAGCCAAGAGCACCGGGATCGGGTTGACATTCATTTGATCGCAGACCCACCATAGCCCGACCAGCGTGAGGAAGACCCACACGGGCCACAGTAGCCGGAGCGGGATCAGCGTGATCGGAAACAGGATCCAACTTGCGTGCCAGGGGTTGAACCCGCAATCCAGGCAACCCTGCGCGAAGGGCAGGTAGAAACGGTACAGATCATCCCCCCCTGGTAAGAAGAATGCCGCGACAGTGGCAATCCCAATGATCTCGACCGTGACTACCGTCTTCAGCGGAATTCTCTTTACCTGTACCAACCACCTCATCGCTCTGTTTCTTCGCCCTTTTCTGTCATCCGGAGTCAGATGGAAGCAATGCCCTGCAGGGAGACCTACCGGCTTCTAACCTTCTCGATTGCCATCCCATTTTCCTCGGTGTATCCTACGCGCTGCTCACGGGTGTGACCCCGGAGAAAGCCTCACTAGCCCGCCGTGCGGGGCCTGTTGGAACCCCAGATACAGTGTTCGGATGCGGGCGGCGTTCGCCCGGCAGTGCTCTAACGTGGATGAAGATGGCCCGTCACCCCTATATCGCCATTGAGGGTGTCATCGGCGTGGGTAAGACCACGCTTGCTCGGCTCCTAGCGCCCGAACTGGGCGGCCAAGTCCTACTAGAGGAGTTCGAGGAGAATCCCTTCCTCTCCGACTTCTACGCCGACCGCAGCCGCTATGCCTTTCAGACCCAGATTTTCTTTCTACTGAGTCGTTACCGCCAGCAGAGTTCAACTATCTCGACTGCGCTACGCCGCGGGCCTGTTGTCTCGGATTACACCTTTGCCAAAGACAGCCTATTTGCCCATCTAAACCTGCATGGCGACGAATTGGCGATGTACAAGCGTGTCTACGTAGCGCTTGGCGAGAAGATACGCCGCCCCGACCTGCTGGTGTTTCTGCGTGCTGATCTCGATGTGCTAATGGGACGTATCGCTGCCCGCGACCGTCCATATGAACGTAACATGGATCGGAATTATATCGAAGAACTGCGTGTTGCCTATGAACAGTTTATTGCTACCTACAACGACGGTCCATTGCTGACCATCGATACGAACCACCTGAACATCGTGCATAATCCGGCAGACCTGGCCTCAGTCGTTGAGCGAGTCAAGAGCAGCCTAGCGCTGGGAACATACCAGACGCGGCTTCCCGGCGTTGAAGAAGCGGTGATCCCGGAACCGGAGGCCATTCTGGAGGAGCTGGAGGCCGGGCCTCACCGCCTGACCGATTTTCAGAAGTTCCACCTCTCACTTGATGCTGAAAAAGGCTTCGATCCCGACCCTTACCTCAACTTCATTGCTCTAGGCGAGGAGGTGGGTGAGCTGGCTCAAGTGCTCAAGCAGATGTGGATTCGCCAGGCCAAGCTAACTCAGAGCGGGCTTCCGGTTGAGCAGGCTCAACGTGCTGCTCTCGACCAGCAGCGGATGGCCATCCAGGATGAGCTTGCCGACTGCTTGGCCTACTTGCTCAAGCTAAGTAACTATGCAGGCATCGATCTGGAAGCAGCATATCTGGAAAAGATGCAGATTAACTCTCAGCGTCGCTGGGAGGATGGCCATGTGGTAGACGACACACCCATCACAAGGGAGACGGAATGACAGTGGGCAAGAAGTTCGTGGCGGTGGCCGGCAACGTCGGGGTCGGTAAGAGCACCCTGACTGGGTTGTTGGCAGAGCGACTCAACTGGGAAGCGTTCTATGAGGCTGTGGATGACAATCCTTACCTGGCCGATTTTTACCGCGACATGAAGTCCTGGAGTTTTCATTCGCAGATTTACTTCTTGACGCGCCGTCTACGGCATCATCGTCAGCTCATGGGGCGCCCCCACTCCGTCATCCAGGATCGCAGTGTTTACGAAGATGCCGAGATATTCGCCCGCAACCTCTACCAGCAGGGCAATATGTCTGAGCGGGACTGGGCCAGCTACCAAGAGCTATATACAGTGCTCACTGAATTCCTACCTGCCCCGGATATGGTCATTTATCTGCGCGCCTCTGTCAACACGTTGCTGGCGCGCATCCGCAAGCGCGGGCGCGAGTTCGAGCAAGACATCGATCCGCACTATCTCCATCGTCTCAATTTGTTGTACGAGGATTGGATCAGTCGCTTTGCCCTTAGCCCGGTGCTGATTATACCCGCTGACGATATCGACTTCGTGGCACATCCCGCCCATCTTGATCTGATCCAGTCCAAGATACTGGAGAAGCTGGAGGGCAAAGAAGAAGTCTTTTTTCTAGCCGACGAGATCGCCCGCGCCCGCGAGGCTGCTTAGTGCGGCCATTCTGTACAAACTACCTATGGTGGGAAAGAGCGGGGTTCATACCTCGCTCCGCTTTTTTGTGTCTCATCATTGAAAGCTGGGCTAAGGATGCAGGAATCAACGTTGGACACTACTGGGAGGCAAGGCTATACTGCACCGTGGCAACACGACCAGGAGGTAAAAGTATGCTTTCCCGGTGGAGACAACGCATTGGCAACCGGGGCGACCGGATTATTCCTGCAGCGGTGGGGCTTCTGCTGTTTGGAGCGATCATCTGGGGTCTTTCACGTACATCTGGGAATACACAGCCGGAGATAGTGCAGCTCACTATCGATGAAGCTATTGTTCAGATCAATGCCGGCGTACCTACCCTGGCTGCTAATTTGACCCAGACTCCACCTATAGCGGCGTTGACCGGAGCCGCTCCGACCCTCTCACTGGGGGGGCAGCAAGAGATCCGCCAGTTCGCCGCCTCCGCAAGGGCGGATAGCCAGATCAGCGATCTGGATTGGGGTGCGATCCAGGCTGCCGGGCCACCCAACACCCCGGAGTGTGGAGACTTCCGAACCGCCTGGGCCACCGCTCAGCCAAATACCACCGGTGTGCTGATCCTGTATTTCCCGCAGTTAGTGCGCCCTACTGCCTTGCTTGTGTATCAGACCTATAACCCTGGTTTTATCACCCAGATTGCCCTTACCGATGTGGTGGGTGAAGTACATATCCTCTACCAGGCGATACCCCAGTTAGCTGAGACGTGCCCTGCCACCCTGTATGTCCCCATCAATGGTTTGCAAGAGGGCTACGCGGGTAATGCAGTGACCATTACAATTGACCAGACTGGTGCGCCGGGCCGCACCCAGATCGATGCGGCAGAGCTGATTGGGGTCAAATACTAAAGCGAATCTGGAAGCATGTGCTCATGTCCCCCGCTGCACACTTTGGCAAGCAAGGGCCTATTGAAATGCACAGGCTATACAACGTATAGCGATTCAACATCCTCCCCCGGAGCAATACCAGCGTGCCCAGCCATACATATGACGCGGTCGTCGTAGGAGCAGGGCCGAACGGGCTGGCTGCCGCGATCACCCTTGCACAAGCAGGTTATTCGGTCCTGCTACGCGAATCGAAGGACACAGTTGGAGGAGGTGTTCGTTCTGCCGAGCTGACTCTCCCCGGCTTCCTGCATGATATCTGTTCTTCGGTCTTTGGGCTTGGCCGGGCATCCCCCTTCTTCAATAGTCTGCCGTTGGATCAGTACGAGGTGGAATGGGTTGAGTCGCCTGCTCCGTTGGCCCACCCCTTGGACGATGGAACGGCAGTCACCTTGGAAAGAGACGTTCGAGCGACCGGCGACGGGCTGGGAGGCGATGCCGCAGCCTATCGTCGGTTGGTGCAACCGCTGGTAGCAGATTGGGACAAGCTGCTGTACGAGTTTGTGGGGCCACTCCGCCTACCGCCTCACTATCCCTTTGCAATGACTCGTTTTGGCCTGTCTGCTCTACAACCTGCAGCAGGGCTAGCGCGGCTCCTTTTTCGGGAAGAACGTGCGCGCGCTCTGTTTGTAGGGCTTGGTGCTCACTCTACCATGTCTCTTCGACGGGCTTCTACGGCGGCCTTTGGCTTGATGTTGGGCCTCGTCGCCCATGTTGTGGGATGGGTCATCCTGCGAGGTGGAGCGCAGCGCTTGGCGGATGCCCTGGCAGCCCATTTGCTATCGCTGGGCGGCGAGATCATCACTGATGCACCAGTCAATTCACTGGCTGAACTTCCACCTGCGCGCGTTGTTCTGATGGATGTGACGCCGGCGCAGTTGTTGCGTATTGCGGGCACGCAGCTCCCTCCGGGTTACCGCCGCCGCCTGAGCCGCTATCGGTATGGGCCTGGCGTATTCAAGATAGACTTGGCACTAGATGGGCCGATCCCATGGCAGGCGCCACAGTGCTTCCGAGCGGCCACGATCCATATCGGAGGCACGTTTGAAGAGATCGTTGAGGCGGAGGAGACTGTGTGGCGTGGCGGGCATCCCGACCGCCCCTTCGTCATCCTCGTCCAACCGACGCTGTTCGACCCTACTCGTGCTCCAGCGGACAAACACATCGTCTGGGCTTACTGCCATGTACCGCACGGCTCCCCCGTTGATATGACGGAGCGGATCGAGAAGCAAATTGAGCGATTTGCTCCGGGTTTCCGGGATCGCATCATAGCGCGAAGCATTAGAGCGCCAAGGGACATGGAGGCGTACAACAGCAACTACATAGGTGGGGACATCAATGGCGGAGTGCAGGACCTATTCCAGCTTTTCACGCGCCCCGTGTTCCGGTTGGTTCCCTATTCGACGCCCGTCGGAGGGCTTTACCTGTGTTCCTCCTCCACGCCGCCGGGCGGTGGAGTACATGGTCTGTGTGGGTACTATGCAGCACGTGCGGCCCTGCGCGACGTGTTCAAAACGCGGATTTAAGGCTGCTCGCTGCGCCCCAGGAGAGCGGCCAACTGCGACAACCTGGACTGATGCACGACGGCCAGGATCTCATCTGCTGGCTGAAGCACCGTGTTCCCGTGCGGCACAATGAGCTGCCCCTTGCGGAGAATCGCGACCAGGGTGCATTCGACAGGCAGGTCAAGCGACTGGACCTCCCTCCCGACTGCGAGGGAGGTCGGATCGACCTTCTCTTCCACCAGCGAGTACTCTCCTCGACGTAGTTTCAGCAGGGTCATCATGTCGCCCAGCGACATTTCCTCAAGAATCAGCTTTGCTAGGATCTCGGCCTGGTTAACAGCTACATCGACTCCCATCTCAGCAGTGAATGTCCAGGCGTTCTTTGGATTGTTGACACGGGCAATAACGCGCGGCACGTTGAACTCGAACCGGGCCAGCGTTGTAATAACTAGGTTAGCTTCGTCATTCCCCGTTACGGCAGCGAGCACATGTGCCTGGGCTATCCCGGCTGCCTCAAGCAGGTTGGGATCGCTGCCATCCCCGTGCACGAGTACCTCCCGTGGGAGTCCCTCCTGCAATCGCTCGATGACCTCCAGCCGGTTGTCTATGACTTTGAGCTGATGCCCCTCGTTTAAAAGAAGGTTGGCAAGATAGGAGCCAACTTTCCCTCCGCCCACAATGATTACAAACATCGGGCCACCTCCCCCATGCCTATTCGAGCAAAGCCCTGAGCCGTTCCATTGCCGAGGACAGGACCGCTAGGTGAATGACATCCTTGGACCTAAATTCAGTACCCAGCGTCGGCAGCATGGCCTGTCCCTCGCGCGTGATCGCCACAACGCTGACTTCGCCAGGGACGCTGAGATGCTGTACCAGCCGTCCCACCAGTTGAGGCGGCGTATCCACCGCGATCAGCGCAACCTCACCGTTGCCGAAGGTCATAATCGGCGCAAGGTCAGTATGAGAGAGCAGCTCGTAGATGCGGCGTGCTCCCCAGTGGGTAGGCGAAATGGTGATTAACCCCAGCCGCCGGTAGATTTCGGCGCGGCGCGGGTCCTGCTGCCGGGCAATCACCCGGGGCACGTGAAACACATTACGCGCGATCCGCGCCGCAATGATGTTGGCATCATCTGAGGCACTGGTTGCCACAAAAGCCTCGGCCTCCTCAATCCCAGCCTTGACCAGCACATCCCGGTCGAAACCTACCCCTCGCACGATTTGCCCCCTGAAGCTGGGGCCAAGCCGCGCGAACAAGGTCGAGTCCTGGTCGATCACCACTACCTCATGCCCATTATCGACCAAGATGCGGCTCAGTTGCGATCCCACCCGCCCGCAGCCCATGATGATGACTCTCATCGTGCGCCTCCTTCCGTTTGCTGAAGCCTCCGCATTCGTCTTATGCGTGAGGCGACTTCCTTGCGAACCCGGTCCAGGGTGTACAACACCGGCCCATAGGCTGCCAGGCCAATCCAATAGATGGCTGGCACTGGGAGGTGCTCAAATACCCTCGCCAGAGGTGGCAGGTAGATCAACGCGGCGGTGAGCATAAAACCGAAGGCGATCCCCACCAACAACAAGCGATTGCTCAGCCATCCCAGCCGGTGGACCCCTTGCGTTTCTTTGCGGCAGGTGAAGGCATTTCCCGCCTGAGCCATCACCACACCGGCAAAGAAAACGGTGGTCGCTAAAACGTACACCCGTCCTGCCGGGATCGTCAATTGCTGGGCCAGATGCACCTGATCCGGGTGGGGTAAAGCGAAGAAGTCAGTATAGCCAGCGAAGTGGTACACAGTCAGGAAGCCAATGTAGCATAGAGCGGTTTCGATTCCGCCTAACCAGAGCGACCGCCCGACCAGACCCGCATCGAGCAGCGGCTTGTTGCGGGGACGAGGTGGGCGGTGCATCACTTCTGGCTCAGGCCGCTCCGCTCCCAACGCCAAGCCAGGAAGCAGGTCCGTTCCCAGATCGATGACCAGGATTTGGGCAACGGTCAGCGCCAGGGGCAACCCTGTGAGTGAGGTCAGGATGAAGGGGACAATCTCTGGTACGTTGCTGGCGAGAATGTAGGTAATGAACTTGCGGATGTTATCATAAATGGCACGCCCTTCCTCTATGGCGCTGACAATGGCGCCGAAGTTATCATCCGTCAACACAATGTCAGCAGCCTGCCGTGCCACATCTGTCCCGCTGATGCCCATTGCTACCCCAACGTCCGCTTTGCGTAGCGCGGGGCCGTCATTGACGCCGTCGCCGCTGACTGCCACCACTTCCCCCCGGCTCTGGAATGCTGCCACAACCCTCAGCTTGTGCTCAGGCGCAACGCGAGCGAAGATGACCTCTTCGTCCAGGAGCGACTGCAATTCCTCTTCACTCAGACTATCTACCTCGCTCCCGGTCACGATGCGTGGGTGAGGGGCGGATAACATCCCAATGCGCCGCGCCAGGGATTCGGCAGTGAGACCGTAGTCCCCGGTGATCATGACCATTCTCAACCCGGCTGCCCGGCAAACCTGGATCGCCTGAGCGACCTCCGGGCGCGGAGGGTCCATCATGGCTACCAATCCTAAGAATGTAAGCCCTTGTTCCACCCCTTCCACGCTGTACGGCCCACTGCGAGGGGGGAGATCGCGCTTCGCCAGCGCCAGGACGCGCAGCGCGTTCCGCGCGAAATTGTCGTTGGCAGCCACAATCGCTGCGTAGGTATCTTCATCTAACGGAACGCTTTTCCCCTGGACGAGAATGTGTGTGCAGCATTGGAGAACTTCTTTGGGCGCGCCTTTTACGAATGCCACTTCCCCTTGGTCACTGCGATGGATGGTGCTCATGCGCTTGCGGGTGGCGTCAAAGGGCAGCTCGTGAATACGCGGATACGTTCTCGCCGCTGCCGATTCAGAGATACCACCTTTCAGGGCAAGAGCGCGCAGCGCGGCCTCAGTTTGATCGCCCAGGCAAGCCCAGCGCGGACGGTCGGGAGTGGGAGGGATCAACCGGGCGTTATTGCACAGGATCGCTGCCGTGAGCAGGGCCATCAGATCACCCTCAAAGGGGGAGTTGGTCGGGTCGGGCACAAACTGGCCAATAGGCTCATATCCTTCGCCGGAAACCTGGAGTTGATGACCAGCCACCCATAACTCCCGTATGGTCATCTGGTTGTGGGTGAGTGTTCCTCCCTTATCCGTGCAGATGACTGAAATCTTGCCGAGCGTTTCCATCATGGCGAGTTTCTTTACCAGCACGCCACGTCTTGCCAATCGCTCAACGGCAATGGCCAGTGAGAGAGTAACAGTAGGGCGCAATCCTTCCGGCAGCGCTGCCACAATGATGCCAATCGCCAGGATAAATGCCTCCAGGCTGGAAATGCCCACCTCCATGATCCCGACGGCGAACACCATCGCCCCAACAGCCAGCGCAAATAGGGACAGAATCCGGGTGATGCGCGTGATCTCTCGCTGAAGCGGGCTGGGTTCTTCCTGCACTTCCTGCGTTAGATTAGCGATTCGACCAATTTGGGTCAGCGCCCCAGTTGCATAGACGATTGCCCGGCCTGTGCCTGAGACAACCGACGTACCCGCGAATACGAGATTGGGGCGCTCTAAAGTTGTCAACCCCTCGCGCAGCGACGCCTCGGCTGTCTTGGCCGCAGCCACCGCCTCACCAGTCAAGGCGGCTTGGTTGGTGCGCAAGCCGTACTGTTCGATGACACGCGCGTCGGCAGGGATATTGTTGCCCTGTGCCAGCACGAGAATGTCACCAGGGACAACGTCACTGGCTGGGATGCTCATCTCCTGTCCGCCACGGACGATATGCGCGTAGATGGGCAGGAGATGGCTCAGCGCAGCCACGGCTTGCTCAGCCCGATATTCCTGCCAGAAGGAGAAACCGGCGTTCAGCACGACCACGATCCAGATCACACCAGTCAACGTTGGTTGCCCTGCAAACAACGCCAATAGCCCTGCTATCCACAGCGCCAGGGCCATCGGGTATGTGACATGTACGATCAATCTGCGCCACAGCGGTGTGGTTGGTGGTTCCGGGAGCGTGTTAGGCCCGTATAGGCGCAAACGAGCCTGTACCTCTTCGAGGGCAAGCCCGTCAGGCCGGGTCTGCATTTCCTGGAAAACTTCGGAAACGCGCAGGGCGTGGATGGGTGTAGAGGCCATCTCTTAGAAGGGTAAGATCATGGTGGGGGGAGAGTCACCTTAGTTATGCCGAGAGCAACCTTTACATCCGCCGCTCAGGATGTTGTTCCAGCCTCTTTTGGGGACCCGGCTGGATGCGGTTTGGCTTCCGTATCGTTCTTGACGTACTGCTCAAGCAGGGACGGTGCTTCTGGGTGATCGACGTGCAGAGCATGGTCGTAGTCCCCGGCGGGGGCGGGCGGCTCGTAGCGCAGAGGGCGATATACGCCAAGCAGCTCGTAGAAACGGGCAACCGCCACCAGGATGGCGTAGCGGTACTCCTGGGCTTTGAGAGCCTGCCACTCTACAATTGAGGCCATTGCCCCCTGGGCACGCGCCTTCTCGCGCACAATGCGATGAATCTGACCCGGGTCGCGATAGCCGATGGGGGAGATCAGGATCATGTGTGCCGTGAGCGCAAGGACACAGAACGAGATCAAGACGATCCAGCCACCTTCTGCCCACTTCCCGACGATCTGCCCGACGAAAATGGTCGCACCTAGGGCGGTGGCGAAAGTTGCGCCAGCCAAGCCCCACTTGCGCTTGTTCCCCTCATAGTTATGGATGACATGCTGCCGGATCGCCATGCCCATCACCGTTAATGGCAGGAACACACCTACCCCGTAGAAAGGAATGGCCGCCGTTGTTCGGCCCCGCACCAGCAGCATGATCAGAACGGCAAGCGCGTACGAGATATTGACCGAGCGGGTGAATGTGCCACGCATGTCACGATAGACAATGTATTCCGGCACCTCCCCCACTGCGACATTTCGCCAGGCCGTAGCCTGCAGATCCTGGAAGGCGGTCATGGAGGCGGCGGCTAGCAGAGCAACCGCCAGAAGCTGGTAGGCCCAGAACAAGACCATCCCGCCGGGTACTTGTGTGAAGCCAATATGGGCTAGGTTGCCGACCAGTGTTCGGCCCAATGTCCCGTCGAACACATTGAAGCGCAGCGCAAAGGCGGAGAGAAACAGCGTTGTGAGGCCGCCGTAGAACAGAAAGGCAGTCTGTACGAAGCGGCCAATGCCGGATTTGCCACTGTAGAACTGCCACAGCCAGTTGAGGCGCGGCAGGCGCCTCTTGCCCCACTTGACGATGGCTGCATCTTCGTTGATGATGAACTGGATACCATCTGATATGGCCTCGAGACCAGTGAGGGCCACCATGCCTTTCATGGAGGCCGTTAGCAGGTGCATCAGTGCTGTGCCCAGCGAGGCGGCTTCGGGCGCTCGATCAGCCGGAACAGCGGGCACACCCTGGGTATGGGCTATCAATAGACCCACAAACATGATCAGGGTCAGCCCGGCGAAGATGCCCAGCATCGTGAACACCACCAGGGCGGATTCCCCGCGCCCCCGAGTAGTCAACCACCAGGTAACAGTTGCCAGCGCAACCCCCAGGAGAAAATGCCAGAACCAGTTGGCATTATACGCATTCAGTATCGAGAGCAGTTGATCTCCGCCTGAGAGCGCCGACACAACAATAGTTAGGATGTAGTCCTGGATCAGAGTCACAGCGACGAGCAGGCTCAATCCAGGGGAGAGATAGCGCATGGCTGCGGTAAACGAGCCACCACCCTCGTTGAAAACGCCCAGCGAGTACATGTACAGGCCGCCTAGCACCAGGTTTGCCAGGGCAATGACGGCTACGGCGATGTAAGCATACCTTTGTAGCCCGTATGGGTGTAAAGCGCTCATCATCTCGCCAGTGGCGTAGAAGTAGGATGTGAAGTAGTCCACACCAAACAGGGCCACTGCTGCGAGGAGCCCGATCTGCCCCGCGCCGTGCACATGGGCATCTTCCTCTTTCTCTCGCGGTGCGGCCTTATACGAGATGGCAACGATAACGGCCAGAAGGATGATAGACAGCCACATAATAAAGAATATCCTGGAGCAATTAACGAACAGACATGACCGGGGACTGAAATGCCTGCCCCAGCACAGCAAGTTCCTCTAAGAGGTATTTCCGCGTTGAGGGGCTGAGGCGAGTATCCTGGGCAACCTTCGCTTGTTCCCCCAGCGCGGCCCGTACCACGAACGCGGGCACAAACATGATTCGCCCGGCAGGGATCACCTGGAAATGGTGCATCTTGATAACCAGGTCTTGGTCATCAAAGTAGGGCAGACTCAGGCTCAACCCGCGATTCAACTCACCCGCCGCTGCGCGCTGTTTAATTGTGTTGATGATCTCGCCAGTTACGTAGCGGGCCAGAGCGCGGCCCTGGTTCACGAGTTGGCCTAGGATGCCGTAGCGTTTCCGCTGATATTCCTGGTCCGCAACCATGTATGGAGCGAGAGCGACGGCATGGTGCAGGATGGCGAGGAAGCGCTGCATTGAACCAATGTGCGCTTCAGCCTCCTGCACCGAACCTACCAGCAGGCGACCTTCGTCGTCGAAAGGCACCCATTGGGGCAGATAGAAGCGCCGGGCCGCAGGCACGTAGGGGACGATAAGTTCACCTCGGCCTTCTTCCGCCTGATCCTCTGCGGTGACCGCGTCCGTATCCGCCGTGATCGCTGACGCAGGCTCATCGGCCTCCTCGATAGGGATCGTTGGGATTTCCTCATCTTCCAGCGCGATGTACTGGACCGAGCGGCCAGCGGGCAGCATCTCGTAGATCATGTGTGCCGCGATGGCATACCGTATCAGCGCTGCACTGATCGCAACAGCCTGCTCCGGCGACCCCTCCAGTTCAGTCAGCCGATGCCGGAACACTGTGCGGATGTCCGATCCCGTCAGCCCATCCAACAATCCACCTGCCATCTGTTCCCGATACTGTTGCGGCACGGCCACGGCCTCTGGCGCTGTGCTTGCATCGATCACCGGTGTCAGGATCACCTGGTCGGGCAGTTTGAAGCGGATCGGTGAGAGATGCTGAATCAGCGCCTCGGCTAGAGAGCGTGCCTGCACTTGCAGAAAATGCCTGACCATCGGCGGCTGGGCCTCGAATAGAGCCTTCTGGAAGTCATATTCTGGCTGTAGCGGGTTGACTAGCGCTTCAGCAGGATTCCGGCTTGTCTCATGCATCGAGTCGAGACCGGCTCTCTTGTGCATTGTGGATTGGTTTCCCATACACACCTTCTGACGAAAAGGCTACAAGCAGCAGCTCATAGTGCGCGATACCTCAGGACATCGCGCAGCCGCCGCTGCTGCTCAGACATATCTATAATATTGTACCTCTCACCAAACCTAAGGGAGTATATCGCACCACCTGAGAGTGTATCTATTTACTGTAGCATGACAGCCGCGCTTCTTTCTGACTTCGGCTAGCGTTGAGAACCTACCTCAATCCCGGCGAGGTGTTCCAGGGCTTTGATGAGGGCGTGGTTGCCCTCATTGCCGAGGCCGCGCGCCTGGAGTGTACGATACAAGTTAAAAACCAGGCTCGTTGCGATGAGCGGTACACCAAGCTGATCGGCTGCTTCGAGAATGAGGCGCAAGTCTTTCTGCTGAAGGTCAATTGTGAAGCCGGGCCTCCAATCGCGGTTCAGGATTTGGGGACCTCGGTGGCTGAGCATCCAGCTCCCCGCGGCTCCCCCTGCGACCGCTTCGATGGTTTTCGCCAAATCCAAGTTGCCGGCCTGCGCAAAGAGCAACGCTTCGCTCACAGCCAAGCCGGTCACGACGACCAGTATCTGATTCACCAGCTTCACCATCTGACCCGCGCCGTGCCCACCGACGTGGGTGATGCTCTTTCCCATTGCCAGCAGATACGGCATGGCGCGTTCCATCTGTTCAGGCTCACCACCCACCATAATGCTGAGCGTTCCCTGGAGTGCTCCCTCGCTTCCTCCACTGACAGGCGCGTCGAGCATATAAATGCCCTTTTCGCGCAACAGGTCGGCGATCTCGCGGGTAGCAAGTGGGCTGATGGTGCTCATGTCGATCACCAGCGATCCCGCCTCCGCCCCCTGTATGATACCTGTTTCGCCGAGGATCACCGCCTTGACATCAGGAGTGTCGCTTACGCAAACGAAGATGATCTGGCACCGGGAGGCTAGATCAGCGGGACTGCTGGCCCCTCTGGCCCCTGCGCGGATCAGGTCATCCGCCCGGCCCGGGGTTCGATTCCACACGCATAGGTCAAATCCTGCCTTGAGCAAGTTCTGGGCCATTGCGTGCCCCATGATTCCCAGACCAATGAAGCCAACACGTTCTGCCATGATTGCTCCTTTCGGGCTGCGGAAAGAAGAGAAGAGAGGCCCACGATAGCCGTGAGCCTCAGTTCACTAGGCGGACGCAAAAGTCTGTGTCATGCTATTCAACCGTGATATCCACAAAGGCAGTCATCCCCCAGCGGAGTGCTTCGGGAACGCGCTCTAGCTCAATGGTGACGGTGTAATTCACCCCTGCTCCCTCCGAAGACTTGGGAGCAATACGCACCACTGTGCCATTCACGGTTTCGTCGGGCAGCGCATCGAACGTGATGACGGCGGGCGCGCCAACCTGCACACGCGCCACATCGATTTCGTTGAGGTCAGTTGTCTTGACCAGGAGATCACCCGCTCCTAGTATCCCGACCTGCTGCCCAGGTGTGATCCACTCACCTGGGCGCACATATACAGCGCCGACCATCCCAGCAAAGGGTGCAGTCAGAATTGCATCGTTGCGTGCGGCCCTCGCGGCGTCTAAGGCCGTTTGTGCTTCCTGAAGACGGGCTTCTGCGATGGCGATATCCTCTGCGCGCGGCCCGGCCAGCAGGAGATTCAGGTATGCTTCAGACGCCTCGCGCTCTGCCGCCGCAACCCATACCTGCGCCTGTGCGACGCGGAGATCGTCTGGGTCACCTCCAGCCAGCAGTTGATCGAGGTAAGCCTGGGCTGAGGCAAGGTTGCCATTGGCTATATTCAGGGCCTGTTGGGTATCCTGAATCTGCTCCTCATCGAGCTGCTCTTCGCTGATCGGAAACAACTCCTGAAAGTCCGGGTCAGCGTTGAAGGCCCACCCGATGGCCTGATCATAGTCGTTCTGAGCGGTTCGCTGGGCCATGTAGGCTGACTGAAGATCAACCTCGGCTTGCGCGATCTCTGCTTCTGTAGCGCCAGCAAGAATTTCGTCTCGTCGAGCAGCAGCCTGTGCTACCTGCGCAGTCGCCGCAGCCAGATCGTGCCTTGCCTGTTCGATCTCTTCCGGGCGAGCGCCTGCTTTGGTGCGATCCAGATTAGCCTGCGCGATGGCCAGCGCTGCCTCAGCCTCAGCGACCCGAGCATCGAGCACAGTCGTATCGAGGCGGGCAAGTATCTGTCCTTCCTCGACCGTGTCACCTTCCTGGACCATCACCTCTGCAACAATACCGCCTGTTGCAAAGCTCAGCGTGCTCGTGCTGGCAGGCTCAACCACTCCGGTTGCACTGACCACGGGTGGGATCGCTTCACCTGCTTCGGGGGTGGAGGTTGGTTCGCCGCCCGTTGCACCACCACAGCCGGCCAGTAGAAGAGCAAGAGCCAGTTCTGCCACTAAGTGTCTTGAGATAGATTGATTTCGCGCCGTCATGATCGCTCTCCTACCCTGTCACAATATCCACGAAGGCCGTCATGCCCCACCGCAGAGCTGCGGGCACCTCTGAAAGTTCGATGATGACTGTATAGTTCACCCCAGCCCCTTCTGAGGATTTGGGCGCGATGCGGACGACCGTTCCCTGAACAGAGACCTCTGGCAGGGCGTCGAAGGTCACCGTAGCGCGGTCACCCACCTTAATGCGCGCAACATCCAACTCGTTGAGGTCAGTTGTCTCCACGCGAAGCGTGTTCAGGTCACCGATTAGGAGAACAGGTTGTCCAGGGCCGATCCACTCGCCTTCATCAACCCGGACCTCGCTTATTGTCCCATTGAAGGGAGCTTTCAGAAGACCCTGATCTCGCTCGATGCGGGCAGCCTCAACGGCGGCACGTGCCTGCTCGACTTCGGCCTCTGCCACTGCGATTTCCTCAGGGGCAGGTCCGGCCATAACCAAGTCAAGGTAGGCCTGTGCAGCGTCTCGCTGTGCTGCTGCGACCCAGATTTGCGCGTTGGCGACAGCGATGGCCTCAGGCCGAGGGCCAGCCAGCAATTGCTCCAGGTTGGCCTGAGCGGCTGCAAGCTGGAGGTTAGCTAGCTCAAGGGCGTTGCGCAGATCCTGTTCCCTGTCCAGAGGGGTACGATCTCCTGGCTCGAAGCCGTAGTCGTCCCAGGTAGGGAGCATTCCCATCAGGTCGTCGTAAGCCTCCTGGATGTTCTGAGCGTTCAGGGCAGCTTGGTCGACCTGGGCCTGGGCTGCCAAAACCTGATTCGGATCAGGGGTGGCCCGCAGTCGGTCACGCTCGGCAATAGCTACCGAGACCCGCGCGTTCGCCGCGGCTAGCCGATCTCGCGCCTGTTCGATTTCTTCATCGCGCGGCCCTGCTTGGGCCAGTGCCAGATTCGCCTCGGCTACGCCGAGTGCTGCCTGGGCCCTTGCCAGCGCAATGTCCAGATCGGTCGTATCCAGCCGGGCAAGCACATCGCCAGCTTCAACATCCATCCCTTCCTCAACGGCCAGAGAGACAAGCTGGCCGCTAATGGGGAAGCTCAGAGTTGCCCACTGAGCCGGGATGACCTCAGCCGTTGCGCTTACAATACCTTGCTCTTCTGCAGGAGCAGCAACATCCTCGGTTGGTTCTGGCGTTCCGACCTGCCCTGAGCAACCCGTCACCACAAGCACGATAGTTGCTAATACGAGCAGCAGCGTCAGTTGCTGCCTGGAATGTGCCATCATGACTTCTCCTTCCTAGAACCGGCAGCCGCAATGGTCGCCGAGGGACATCCATAAGATAAGCAACAAGCCTACTCGTATGCCAGTGCCTCGCGGACGCTGATCCGAGAGGCGTTCCGGGCAGGGAGAATGCTGGCCAGCATCGCTAGCACTATAGCGATGCCAAACCATGCAAGGACTCCCACTGGGGAAAAGGTAAGCGACATAGGACGCTCAAAGAAGGCCAATCCCACTGCCGCGCTTAACCCCCAGCTCAGGGGAATGGAAAGGAACGTACCCAGGAACCAGCTGATCAGACCTATTAGAACGCCTTCGACCAAAACAATGTTGCGTACCGCCCCGTTGCTAGCCCCAATAGCGCGTATCACCCCAATCTCACGGGTGCGCTCTAAGACATTCAGACTCATTGTCCCGGTGAGGCCCAGGCCGCCTACGATAGCCAGCATCACCGCCATCACCATCATGAAGGCGATGATAAAGTCGAACTGGGCCACGTTGGCCCCATAGATTTCGTCCAGTGTAATGGTTGAGCTGACGCCGATCCCGGCGCGTTTCAGTCGCTCTTCAAGGGTTCGCCCGATCTCTCGTTGGAACGCCCCATCGTGCTGGGCTGTCCCAACCATGGCGACAGCCGATGAGCCAGGGTAACCTTGAACCCGGGAGAGATAGCTAAAGTTGACATAGGCAAACATCTGGCCCACACGGTCGATAATGCCAACTACCCGCCAGTCCCGCTTTTCGTCACCCATCAGCAGGCGAATCTCGTCACCAACCTGAATGTCAGGTTCCTCGCGTAATATATCTACACTGACCACGATGGCATTCTGATCTGAGGGCGTGAGCCAGCGACCTTCCAGCACAATAGGGCTGATGAAGTCTGTATCAGCGGGAGGGCCAAAAAGGGTGAAAGTCGAGCCTTCGGTGCCATCCGGGCGAATGCGCTGAACCTGCGCGAATGCCCAACCCTCGACCTCAGTAATCCCATCCAGACGCAAAGCCTCGCGCTCGACCTGGCGAACACCGTACAGGCCATCGAGGCTGATCTGAAGATCGTATTGGAAGAGTCGGAGGATTTTATCCAGTTCCAAGATCAGTGAACTGCGCACGTTTAGGACAGCGATGAAGATCGCCCCTGCGATGGTCAGTGTGGTGAGTGTCAGGGTCAGGCGGCCTTTCCGGCGGAACGTGTTGCGCAACGACAGCATGGTAGGGCGTGGCAGGCCCCGGATTCGGCTCAACAACCGGTCGAACCATCCTATCTGTCTGCTGCTCTGTCCGATACCGTAGTCGCTGACAGCTTCGCGTACCGTAATCCTTGTTCCATTTAGCACTGGAACGAGGGCTGCACCAAGGGGGACAATCAGAGCAGTCAGCACCTGAAGCCCAAAGACCCACAGCGGAAGGCGGAAGTTCAGAATGTCGATGTTCAGGAAGTTAGCAACTGCCTGGGTGTTAAACCAGGCGAGAACGATCCCTATCGGCACGGCAATGAGCAGGGCCAGAAGTCCGAAGATCGTAACAGTGACCAAGTAGATGCTGACCACCTGGCCACCCGCTGCCCCGACAGCCTTCATCATGCCGATCTGTCGCCTCTGTTGAGCCAGAATGGACGAGATCGTATTGACCACCATAAATCCGCTGAGAATCAGCGCGAAAATACCAATTCCGGCCAGCACAGCCGTAAATGCCTGGGTTGCATCCGATCCCCAGTGCTTGCCTGGCTCTGGAATGTTGGCAAAGAAAACGCTGTAGCCGCGCTGCTCCAGTCGGTCCCGAATCTCGGCGACAGTCAGTTCAACTTCCTGTTGCGTGGGGGTTGGATCAGCCACTACCAGGTTAAGTTGCGAGTATAAACGCGGCTGCCCAAGCCACTCCAGCGTTTCGAGGCTGATGTAACCTGTTCCCTGGGGGAACAGGTTTGCGGGGATCGCGTTGAAGTCATGGACAGTTCCGGCGAAGCGTATTTGGCGTTGCTGTCCACTAGGCAGCTCAATGATCAACATGTCGCCAATCTGGGGGAAGCCTGCCAGCGGAACTGAAGTGCGCTCGAGCAGGATTTCTCGCCTGCCAGGGGGCCATACGCCTGTTTCCGGGGTCATCCGGTTAATATGGACATTGTTGTAGTCAGCAACGGCGATCAGATCGATGTTCACCCAACGATTGGGGCCCACCTGAAGTTTGACCGAGAAGACGGTGCGGCCCTCAGCGTCGGCTACCTCGCGCATTCCTCGCACTGCCTCGACGACGTGATCGTCAAAGGGCGTCATGGCCAGGGTTGCACTAGCAGGGCTGATCGAGAGGTAGCCATTCCGCATGTCGGTCAGGAGAACATCCTGGGTGGTGAACACGCCTCCGAACGCGAACACACCAACGGCAATCGCCAGCACGACGAGAATGGTTCGGCCCTTGGTCCCCCACAGGTCGCGGAGTACTTTACGCCAGCGTGGATCAAGCATTCTCAGTATCCTTGCCTTGCTGCGCTTGGCGCTTCATCCGAGTCTGGGTAGCACGCCGCTGGTCGGCAACTCGATCAAGCTGGGATTTGGTCTCCAGCGACTCTCGGAGGATGGCGTCAAAGTCCGGTTTATCGAGCGCAACGACCTCCACCTCAGTGCCGCGTGCGGCGCGGACTGTAGCGGTCCGCGCTCCCCCTTGGAGCAGCGCCATCTCGCCAAAGTATTGGCCGGGATGCAGCTCGTCCACCAGGATTTCACTCCCATCGGGGTGGCGCAGGTAGACGTGCACCACACCTTTGGTAATGATGTAGAACCTATCGGGTGGCGTATCCTGCAAGATGATCACCGTACCGGGCGGAAAGGCAATTGGTTTAAGCTTGTGAGTGGCTGTGACGAGTTGTTCCTGCGTCAGCGAAGGCAGTGCGCGGGCCAAGTAGCTGTTGACGACCTCGCCATCGGCGATGATGATTGTCCGCGAGGCACGTTGCGCTTGCTCATCATCGTGTGTAACCATGACGATCGTCTTGCCACGCTCGATCAAGCCCTCAAATATCTCGAAGACATGCGCCGCTGTTCGGGAGTCGAGGTTCCCTGTTGGTTCGTCCGCAACCAGGATTGGTGGGTCGTTCGCTAAGGCGCGGGCGATGGCAACCCGCTGCTGCTGACCGCCAGAAATGGCGGTGGGGAGTTTGTGGGCGTGATCGGTGAGGTGAACCAGTTCGAGCAGCTGCATAGCGCGCTCATACCGCTCTCTGCGAGTGTACATGTTGCAGAAATCCATTGGCAGCATGATGTTCTCAACCACTGTCAGAGTGGGCAGTAGCTGGAAGAACTGGAACACGATGCCGATGTTGCGGCCACGCCATTGGGCAATGTGGCCCTCTTTCAGCGCATGGACGGCTGTATCGCCGACGAATATCTCTCCCGAAGTGGGGCGATCAATGCCGGTTAGCATGTTGATCAGGGTCGATTTGCCACTGCCCGACTTGCCAATCACCGCGACAAATTCACCTGCTTCTACTTCGATGTCAATTCCCTTCAGGGCCGTGAAGTCGCCGCTTGGCGTCCTAAAGGTCTTGACAACGTTGCGCAGCTCGATCAAAGGAGCATCGCCGTTACCAGACCTCATCAGGGGCGTATCGTGGTTCATTGGCCGAGGCTTGAACAACTGCTGCAACATGCTTATCTCTCCAATAAGTCGGGTCGTCTGGATTTGATCGGCGAGGGCCTCCTTATTGTATACGGTTTGGCCCGAAAAACGTATCACGCCTAGTGGGTTTTTAAGAAACGCTTAATAGGGTCGGGTGGCTGTTAGGATCATCATGGTTCCAAACATCAATCGTTGGCAGTGCACACCCTCCAACCCTTCGGCCTGCATGATTCTTGCGATCTCCTCCGGGGGAGCAAACCGCCGAGTAGACTCTGGGAGGTAGGTGTAAGCAGAGGTATCCCCGGTGATCCATCTGCCTACCAGCGGGATTATCACCCGAAGGTGGAAAAGAATGAGAGGCCGCAAGATATTATTCGGCGGTGGCGCGGTCTCCAGGCAAACGATTCGCCCGCCCGGCTTGACGACCCGGACCTGTTCCCGGAAAGCCTGCTGTATGTCTCCGACGTTGCGGATCAGGTATCCTGACACGACAGCATCGAAGCTGGAATCTGCACAGGGTAGACAGAGGGCATCCCCTGCACACCATACGACATTCTGTTCGGTGAGGCGGTTCTTACCCACGCGCATCATGCCCAACGAAGAGTCTACTCCAAGCACCCAGCTACCGGGGTTTTGCCGGAGCGCTTCCTCTGCGATCCGGCCTGTCCCGGTAGCCACATCGAGGAGTCTCCCGTTCCGCGGTAGCTGGGCTTCACCTATTACCCGCCGTCGCCAGCTTCGATCCTGCCCCAGGGTCATCAACCAGTTCATGAGATCGTACTGCTGTGCGATCCGGTCAAACATGGATCGGATAAGTGCTGCGCGTTCGCGGCCTTCAGAGAACATGGTCGATTGTGCCTGGGCTACAAACAGAAACGCTATCAGTGATCCTCCCCACCGATAGCGTTTATTAGGTCAGCAAGGATTTTACCGTGCCCCGCCTTAGCCCAACCTTATGAGGAATGGCCGCATTGTAACATGCGGAGGCTGGGCAGCAAAACGCGCCGCTATCGCTGAGCTAGGCTGGGCGCACCTCTTTGGGGTTGGGGGCAGGCCGCTATACTCGCTTAGTGATTGTGCCAGCGCGTGTTCCATCATAGAAACCGATTTTGCCCCTGATCTGGGTATAGCCAGGTTTGGGATCAGGGTACACCCAAGCTACATCTTTAATAATCGTTCCCCCGTTCGTTTGGAGGTCTATCCATAATGCCCTACCTTTGTATGGGCAGATATAAACCCGGTTCGTGACAACCAAGTGGTCCATTAACACCAGATCAGGATCGAAGTAATAGTTGCCCTCAAACCCGAACACGCCTTTATCAAGCTCAGCCTGGGCGATGATCTCACCACGAGATCGGTCTGTAACGGTAATAGTGGTCATCTAACTTTGCCTCCATATACCAAGATGTCCACAGGCCCCCTCGGGGGGCAGAGCCTACAGCAAACCGGCCTGTGCGTTCAACAGATTGGATACTCTGGCGTGGATAATCCGAAGGGCCTCGCTAACTAACGCCCATGGCTCTGTGAGATGAACCAGAACGTCGTACTCAATGATGGCTCCCGTCCAGTAACTCGTATGCCAGTGGGCAGGCTCAGGAAGAGCCACATCCGTAAGCCCCGCAGGAATAGGATAAGCGTAGCTGTAAATGTAAGGCCGAGGCAATCCCGTGCTTGCTGGCGAGAAGCCAAAACTCATGTGAGGAGCCTGTTCACTCACCTCATCGGTGGCGAACCACAGGAATGACGTGTCGAAGCCATGCGGCCATACCACAACAGGAGTTTTCTTCCCAGGCAACTCGCGCTGGAATTTTTCCAGTGTTGCAACGCCCTCGTTTAAAACCTGGTTGTAGTCCGAAGCCGTGCGGGCGTCGAGGCGAAGGAGGGTGTCGCCTGTGAGCTTGGCTCGATCAAGGGTCAGGCTGCGACCAAGCTCTGCTAGTCGAGCTGTGACCGTCTCGGCCAGCGAAATCTGGCTGTGCTGGTTGAGCGGAAGATGAAATCGTTTCTTTCCTTCGGAGCGGTAAATAAGTTCGCGTTGTGGGAAGTGTACTAGCATTTCGCCGAAGCCGGGCAGATCGCCTGTTGTGACGCCTTCTGGGAGCATACGTAGGCCGAGGTGAATCCAGTTTGGTTCCGGCTTGGCGAGAACCTTGCGCACTTCCCCTATAACTTGACTGGCTTGATGTAGGCCGATACGTGTTTCAGGCCAGTTGTGCAGGAGGTCGGGTAGTGCCATGACTCATCTTCCTCAACGCTGACATCTGCTATCCTGATTGCCCTTTGCCAGATTTCCTTACCTTGCTTATCGTTCGTGTGCTCTAGCTCAGACTAATGCGTGGGTTCAGGATCGCATAGAGCAGGTCGGCAATGAAATTCGCAAGCAAGATCACAACTACAGTGATCATGATGGTGGCTTGAATAAGTGGCAGGTCACGGTTCTCGATGGCGAAGATCAGCAGACGGCCCAATCCCGGATAACTAAACACAAATTCGATCACCACGAGGCCACTGACCAGCCAACCTGTGCTGGTGGCAATCACGGTGATAGTGGGGATCAGAGCGTTGCGTAACACATGCCGGAAGATCACTGTGTGATACGGCAACCCTTTGAGAATGGCGGTACGGACGTAGTCGCGTTTCAATTCTTCAATGATCCCAGCTCGTGTTAGCCGTGCCATGTAGGCAATCAGAACTAAAGTTGCTGTGACGGCAGGCAGCCACAGGCTTGGTAGAGTCTCTAGGAAGGAGGCATCAGGCCGGATCGATGAGCTGGCGGGAAACAGACCCGCGCGCAGCGCGACTGTGTTGATCAGGAACAGGCCAGTGACAAACTCTGGCAAACTGACCACGGAGAGGGAAAGAGTGGAGATAACGCTATCCAACCACTTTCCCTCGGTCAAACCGGCAATTACTCCCAGGCTTATCGACAAAGGTGCCGCGATGATCAATGTCAATCCCGCCAGCAGAGCGGATTTGCCCAGCCGCTGAAGTGCGATCTCGCGTATAGGCTGGCGTGGGTGTGAAAAGGTCCATCCCCAATCCTCAGCGACAAAGCTGCTCACCCAGTGCCCATATTGCACCACCAGCGGATTATCCAAACCCAATTCGGCCCGTAATGCATCTACTTCCTGGGGACTGGCGTCGCGCCCCAGCAGGACGCGAGCCACATCGCCCGGCAGAACTCGCGTCAAGAGGAAGATGAAAATCGAGGCCACTAGGAGAGTGAATATAAAGAACAGCAGTCGTCTCAGAATAAACCGTCCCATGCTAATCGTCCTTTTTTGAGGCCAGGTAGGACTGTTTGGCCTTTAGTTCGTCAAGCGTCAGATGGCAGCGGATAAAATGGTCATGTTTATCGTCGTGCCAGGGAGGCGCTTCCTGCTCACAGATTGGCCCGATCTTGTGGGGGCAGCGCGTGTGGAAGGCGCAACCGGTCGGCTTCTCGCGCGGGCTTGGGATATCCCCTCCGAGGCGGATCGGGCCAGGCGGGCGCTGGGGGTCTGGTGAGGGAATGGCCGAAACCAGCGCTTCAGTATATGGATGCAATGGTGGAGAGAACAAGTCCTGGGCGTAACCCACCTCGAATAGTTCGCCGAGGTACATGACAGCTACATAGTCAGCCAAATAGCTGACCACTGTCAGATCATGCGAAATGAGCAGGTAGGAAGTTCCACGTTCTTCTTGTAGCTGGGCCAACAGATTCAGCACAGCCGATTGGACGGACACATCCAATGCCGAAACCGGCTCGTCGCAGAGGATAAGTGCAGGGTTGGATGCGAAAGCGCGGGCAATGGCAACACGTTGCTTCTCGCCACCGCTCAACTCTGGCGGATAACGATGGATGTACTCCGGGCGCAGATTAACAGCCCGTAGCAGCCGTACTGCCTCCTGGTCTGCCTGGGAACGGCTGAGCCTTGCCAACGTAATCAAAGGACGGCGGATCGCCTGACCAACAGTAAGGTATGGATTCAGGGAATTGTGGGGGTCTTGAAAGATCATCTGAAGTTGAGCCAGCACCTCTCTGTCTCGATGGAGCACATCCCCCTGGATATTCATTCCCATTAACTCAATAGCGCCGCTTGTGCGTTCAATCAGCCCGATGATCACTCGTGAGAGGGTGGTTTTCCCGCTGCCGCTTTCACCGACCAGCCCGTAAGTACGCCCTTGGCGGATGCTGAGGCTAACGCGGTCAATTGCGCGTACGGGCGCTGGCCGAACACCATGTACCAGCTCGGTGAGTGTTCGGTGGATAGGAAAGTCCTTGCTCAGCTCCTTGACTCGCAGAAACACAGGCCGTTCTTCTATCTCGTTGGGCGTTGATGCCGAGGCAAGGCCAGCACTGTAGTCAGGCCGAAGGTTGCTGCTGGCGATCTCTGCCCAGTGGTGGCACCGGACCAGGCGTTGTTCCGCGACGGATTCGAGCGGCGGCCTGGCCGAGTGGCATATCTCAGTGGCTAATGGGCAACGAGGTGCGAAAACGCAACCTGGCGGGAGATCGGTGAATGAGGGGGGGTAGCCAGGAATATTCGCGAGAGCGCGCTGGTGCTTGGTCTGCCCAATGCGTGGGATGCTGTCCAACAGGCCAATGGTGTAGGGGTGGAGAGGGCGCATGAATAACTCCTGAACTGGAGCCTCCTCCATCACATCACCGGCGTACATGACCGTTACCCGGTCGCAAATCTGGGCCACAACGCCTAAGTTGTGGGTTACATAGAGCGCGCTGGCCTCCTGTTCCCGAATCAAATCCTTCACAAGGTCGAGGATGGCAGCTTCGCTTGTCACGTCGAGGTTGGTTGTCGGCTCGTCGAGGATCAAAAGACGGGGGGAGGTGATGAGAGCCATTGCAATGACGATGCGTTGCTGTTGCCCGCCGCTCAATTGATGGGGGTATCGGTCAATGATCCTTTCAGGATCAGGGAGCCGGACCCTCGTGAACGCCTCGACCACGTGCGCTCGTGCCTTTGCGGCTCCCCACCCCCGGTGCAATCTGACAATCTCGGCCAACTGTTCTCCCACTCGGATGGAAGGATTCAGTGCCGCCTCGGGATTCTGCGGGACAAATTTCAGGTGGGTAGCCCAAATCGGTCGCATCTCACGGGGCGTCTTGGCAACTAGGTTCTCTCCCAGGAATTCGATCAGACTGGCTGGGTCCGTGCGTCCATTGGGGGGCAGGTAGCGCATCACGGCAGAAGCAGCAGTGGACTTGCCTGAACCCGATTCGCCTACCAGCCCATGAATCTGGCCTGGCCCAAGCCCGATCCGGAAATCTCGCACGATTCGAATCCAATGCCGGCCTATCTCATAGTCGATGTTCAGGTTTTCGACCCGAAGTATGCTGTTTGAAGCGATCATCAGCCGGCCCTCTCCCCCCTTTGAACGAGGCGTTTAATGCCATCTGACATGAGATTGACGCCTACAACAAGCAGAGCAATGGCTAAGGCCGGATAGTTCAGCGCCCAAGGAGTCAGATGGTATAGTCCACCCCTGTTCTCGTTGACCATCAGCCCCCAGTCGGGTGAAGGGGGGCGCGCCCCCGCGCCTAGGAAGCCCAGCGAGGCAACCAGGAAGATCGCGTAAGAGAAGCGGAGCGATGCCTCAACGACCAGGACAGGGGTTACGGACGGCAGGATCTCTGTGAACAGAATGTACAGCCAAGGCTCGCCTCGAATCTGAGCCGCCCAGACAAATTCGCGTGTCTTAATATCCAGAGTGCTGCTCCGAACCACCCGTGCCACAATGGGCACGTATACGAGGGCGATCACAATCAGCACGCTTTGATCAGCCAGCCTCGCTTGCCAGCTTCCCGGCGGTAGATCAAGGTTGCGGATGACGCCTAAAATGACCAGCGTGATCAACAGAGCAGGCATTGCCAAAACTGCGTCAATCAAGCGACCTGCGACCTCGTCAATGATTCCTCCCAAGTATCCGACGAGAAGACCGACGAAAGTTCCGAGGGCGACGGAGATGAGTGTGCCGAGACCGGCTGTAAGTAGGATGCCGCGTGCGCCGAGGAGGACCCGGCTGTACACATCGCGCCCCAGATAGTCCGTGCCGAAAGG
>Ga0209101_1000291_pt1 | contig 42265 bp, 36 predicted proteins | sample ConPoolayeCmetaG_FD_185481 | JGI IMG/M metagenome (GOLD analysis project Ga0209101, IMG submission 185481) | Hot spring microbial mat communities from California, USA to study Microbial Dark Matter (Phase II) - Cone Pool mat layer C metaG... ...
ATGCTGACCAGTCCCGAACGCCATGCCGGGATCCACGACGAGGACGAGGCGATCGTCGCGCGCGGGTATGGCCCAGGGAGGGGCGACCAGCAGGCGCTTGCCGACGAGGAGCGGCCGATGATGCGCTCGGAACGTGGTCTCCCACGCCGCGTTCTCGAGGTCTCTCCAGTCGACTCGTACCGCTCCCCAGGCCGGAACCAGGGTGGCGACATCGTCGAGGAAGCGGGTCAACGCCGCCTGGAGCCGCGGAGCGTCCGCGCGCGGAACGCAGGCTTCGAGACACGTCCGTCCGCGCTGTGTTGTCTCGCCGGAGCCGGTCTCGACAACCCCCGTGACGACGCTCTGCGCCCCGTCGTCGAGAAGAAAGCTGGCAACGGCATCCGCGGCGTCCTCGGGCAGATCGAGCGAGAAGACGACCCACGGTGACTCTGCGCCTGGCACCGCATCGTGTGTCGGTCGCGACCCGAGCGCTGTCAACCGGGGCGCCCCGTTGACGACGGCGCGCGACGACCCCATGGTTCGCGCGTGTCTCCGGCTGTGATCGCTCACCGGGGAGCGAGTGGCACCAGACCCGAGAATACGCTGGTGGCATTCCAGCACGCCGCGCGCCTTGGCGCGCCGATGATCGAGCTCGATGTGCAGCTCACCAGGGATGGCGAGGTGGTCGTGCTCCACGACGACACCCTCGAGCGGACGACGAACGGGCGAGGCCGAGTGGCCGAGCGATCCTGGGCCGAGATCGCCTCCCTCGACGCCGGCGGCTGGTTCGCTCCGGCGTTCCGGGGAGAGCGCGTGCCGCGGCTCGACGAGGTGCTGGCGGCCGTGGGGACGCGCCTCAACATCGAGCTCAAGCCTGGCCCCGACGATGGCCTCGAAGCGCGGACCCTGGCCGCGATCGAACGCGCCGGAGCACTGCATCGCGTTGTCCTCTCGTCCTTCGATCGCCAGCGGCTGTATCGGCTGCGGAAACTCTCGCCCGGTGCGGAGCTGGCGGTGCTGTGGATCGGGCCACGGGTTGTGCCAGCGCTGACACTCGCAAGGCGCGTGGCTGCCACAGCCTTGCATATCCGCAACGGTCGCGGTCTTCGCCAGTGGGTGTCGGCCGCCCATGCCGCCGGGCTGGCCGTGCGCGTCTGGACCGTGAACTGTCAAGAAGAATTTTCACAAGTTGCTGCCGCTGGAGCCGATGCCGTGTTTTCGGACTTCCCGGAGCGGTTCTTGCTGTCTTCGACGTGACCCGTGGGTCGTAGTTCCCGCCGCGAGCCGACCTTGACTGCCCCAGCGATTTCCCGGAGTCTTACGCACTTTCCGCCGGAAGGGGGTGAGACCAGGGCATGGCAGGCGTGCGCGTCAAGGAGAACGAACCGATCGACAGCGCCATCCGGCGCTTCAAGAAACAGTGCGAGAAGGCGGGGATTCTCGCGGAGCTCCGCAAGCGGGAGCACTACGAGAAACCGAGCGTGCGACGGAAGAAGAAGGCCATGGCAGCGCGGAAGCGCGCGCTGCGGCGGAGCGCCCGAAGTACGGCAGCCTGAGCCTCGGCTCCTCCCCCACGGGCGGGGAGGTTGGTAATGGCGAGGATGGACGTCGTCATCCTCGCCTGTGTCCTCCCGTTTGCGCTCCGTGGGTTGTGGCGCGGTTTCGTCCGGGAGGTCGTGTCCCTCGCCGGGCTCCTCCTGGGGGCTTTCCTGGCGTTCACGAGGGGCCGTGCCCTCGGGACCATCCTCGAGACGCGCTTGGGCCTCGAGCCGGAGGTTGCGCTCTTTCTCGCCGCAGCGGGGCTTTTTCTCGGGGCGGTCGTGGTCGGTGCCATCCTCGGTCGGCTTGCACGACGCGGCGTGCGGGCCGTGTTCCTCGGGGCGATCGATCGCGTGGCGGGTGGGGCGCTCGGTCTCGCCCAGGGGATCGCGGTGGTCGGCCTCGTCTGTCTCGGCCTGCTGCGCCTAGCGCCGCATCTGCCGATTGCCCGGGAGATCGATCGCTCCCCGGTGGCCAGGCCGCTCGTGGCCGTCGCCGAAGAATGCATCGACGCGGTTCGCCCGTGGGTCGCCGAGGTTCCTCGTGGCGGACGCTCGACCTGAGGACGCGCGATGAGCGGGCGTATCCCCGAGGAGCTCATCCGGGCCATTCGCGAGCGGGCGAGCCTGACCGAGGTGGTGTCCGAGGTCGTCTCGCTGCGGCGCCGCGGGCGGACCTCGGTGGGGTTGTGTCCGTTCCACCCGGAAAAGACCCCCTCGTTCACCGTGAGCGAGGAGCGTGGGTTCTACCACTGTTTCGGCTGCGGGGAGCACGGCGACGTGTTCGCGTTCGTGATGAAGGCGCAGTCGCTGTCGTTCCCGGAAGCCGTTCGCACGGTAGCGCAACGCGTTGGGGTCGTGGTGCCCGAGACGCTGGAGGGGCGGGCCGAGCGCAGCGAGCCGCTGGCCGAGGCCCTGGAAGTGGCCGCTGCGTTCTATCGAGGCATGCTGCGTGGCGCGCAGGGCGAACGCGCGCGGAGCTACTTGCGGCACCGTGGCCTCGGTGCGGAGAGCATCGAGCGCTTCGGTCTCGGGTGGGCTCCGGCGAGTGGAGACGCGCTTGCACGCCACCTCGGCACGGTCGGGATCGCTCGCGACGTGGCGCTCGCCGCCGGCCTCCTGCTCGAGCGCCAGCGCGGAGGCGGCGTGTTCGATCGCTTCCGCGACCGCATCGTGTTCCCCATCACCGACCCGCGAGGCCGCGTGGTCTCCTTCGGCGGCCGGGTGCTTCCTGACGCTGCGGGCAGCTCGGGAGCGGCGCCAAAGTATCTCAATGGCCCCGAGACCGCACTGTTTCACAAGGGCCGAACGCTCTACGGGCTCGCGCTGGCCCGCGAGGCGATTCGGACCGCTGGCCGGGTGATCCTCGTCGAGGGGTACATGGACGTGATCGCGCTCGCCCAGGCGGGTCTGCCGGAGGTGGTCGCGCCGCTCGGGACCGCGATCACCGTCGAGCAGCTGCGGATTCTGCGCCGGCTGAGCGACCGCGTCGTCGCCTGTTTCGACGGCGATGCTGCCGGACAGCGGGCTGCGGCGCGAAGCTTCCCCGTGTTCCTGCAGGCCGGTCTTTGGGGGCGAGCCGTGTTCCTGCCGAGCGGGCACGACCCGGACACCTTCGTGCGCGCGCACGGGAGCACGGCGCTGCGGGAAGGCATCGAGGCTGCCGAACCGCTGGTCGATGCCTACCTCCGCACGCTCGCCGGGCCGCGTGCGGATGCCGTCGCGCAGCGCGCTGCGGGAGTGCGCGAGGTGGCTGCCCTCCTGCGCAGCGTCGATGACCCCGTCGAACGCGACCTGCTGGCGCGTTTAGCAGCCGAGCGGCTCGGGGTGCGAGAAGACGTGCTCCGCGGGGAATCGTCCCCTTCGCCTTCGCCCGCCGGCGCACCAGGCCGCAGCCACGCCCCGACCACGGGTGCCGAAGCACAGCTGCTCGAGCTGGTCCTCGTCGAGCCGGCCTTGGCGGCGCGGCTCGCTGCGGCGCAGGTCCTCGAGGAGTTCGAGCACGAGGGATGGCGGCGTGCCGTCGAGCGGGTGCTTGCGGCCGGTGCGGCCGTCGATCGCGCGGCCATCATGCGCGACCTGCCCCGGGAGCTGCGCGACCGTGTCGCCCGCCGGTTGCTGGGCGATCAGGCCGAGGAAGATCGGGAACGTGTCCTTGCCGATTGTATCGCCGCGATTCGTGCCCGGCGAGCCCGACGCGAGCGCAGCCGCTTGCTCGACATGCTGCGCGCGGCCGAGGCGCGTGGCGACCTCGCTGCAGCCACCGCTGTGCAGCGGGCATTGAACGAACAGCTGACGGAGAAAACCCGCACATCGTGAGGAGCATGCCGTGAGAGTGACCCAGATCGGCGACGATTCCCTGCCTGTCGAGACGGTCGTTGGCGCGAGTGCCGCGCTGCCCCCCCCGCTCCTGGATGCCGAGGAGCTGCTCGATCCGCTGGACGACGTGGACGTGCCCGACGAGGTCGAGGGAACGGACGAGGGCGAAGACGGCGCTGCAGCGAAGCACGAGGAGGACGACCGCGAGCCCGGCGTCGGCGCCGACCTCGCCGGGACGGATCCCGTGCGCTTGTATCTCCGGCAGATGGGACAGACCCAGCTGCTGACGCGCGAAGGCGAGGTGGCCATCGCCCGCCGGATCGAAGAAAGCGAGGAGGGCATCGCGCGGGCAGCGCTGACGACACCGCTCGGGCTTCGTCACCTGCTGCGCCTTGCGGATCGGCTGCGGGCCGGCGAGATCCGCTTGAGCCAGCTCGTGCACGACGAGCTCGACGAGGACGGCGTCCCGGTCGAGGACGATGTGCAGCAGCGGCGCCGATTCCTGGCGCAGATTGGCCGGCTGCGGCGCCTGGTGGCGGAGCGCGATGCGCTGGTCGCCTCGGCGCGCGCCCGCGCGAGCCGGGTAGCGGCGGCGAAGCGAGCGCGTCTTGAAGAGCGGATCGCGCGGGCTGTGGTGCACCTCGGTCTTGCCCGGCGCGAGCGCGATGTCGTGGTCGGCGAGCTGTGCGCGATCGCTGACAGGCTGGCCGACGTGCGGGCCCGCGTGCGCGAGCTCGAACGCGCCTGGCCGCGCATCGCCACCCGGCCGCCCGCGGCACACGAGGCGCTGCGGGCGGGGCGCCGGGAGTGTCGCGAGCTCGAGCGCCGGGTCGGCGTGTCGGGCGCCAGGCTCCTCGAAACGGTGGCGACGGTGCGGCGCCTCCAGGTCCACGCTCGCCAGGCGAAGCAGGAGCTCATCGAGGCGAATCTGCGCCTCGTCGTCTCCATCGCGAAGCGCTATCTCCATCGGGGCCTGCAGTTCCTCGACCTGATCCAGGAAGGGAACATGGGACTCATGCGCGCGGTCGACAAGTTCGAGTACCGGCGCGGCTACAAATTCTCGACCTACGCGACCTGGTGGATCCGCCAGGCGATCACCCGTGCCATCGCCGACCAGGCGCGCACGATCCGCATCCCCGTGCACATGGTCGAAACCATCAACAAGCTTCTGCGCGTCTCGCGTGGCCTCGTGCAGGAGCTCGGGCGCGAACCCACCCCGGAGGAGATCGCCGCACGCATGGAACTGCCGCTCGACAAGGTCCAGCGGGTGCTCCGCGTCACCCGCGAGCCGATCTCGCTCGAGACACCCGTGGGAGACGACGAGGACACGCACCTGGGGGATTTCATCGAGGACGAGTCGGCGATCGCCCCGGTGGACGCGGTCGTGGAGAGCAGCCTGCGGCAGCAGACGGGGAAGGTCCTCGGCACGCTCACGCCGCGGGAGGAACAGGTGCTGCGGCTCCGCTTCGGCATCGGGGAGCGTGCCGACCATACGCTCGAGGAGGTCGGGGTGCGCTTCGCGGTGACCCGAGAGCGGATTCGCCAGATCGAGGCGAAGGCGCTCCGCAAATTGCGCCATCCGAGCCGGGCGCGGCTGCTGCGGATGTTCCACGAGGGCTGAGGGAAGTTCGAGGGTCCCTTGCAGCGCGAGTCGTTCGGTGGTTCACTCGGAGGGTCGCGCGGGCCCATAGCTCAGGCGGTCAGAGCGGCCGGCTCATAACCGGCTGGTCGTGTGTTCGAATCACACTGGGCCCATCTGGCCCACCGTGGCCGCAGGCGGGCGGGTCGCCGCCGGGAGGGAGACAATCGAGTTGGCGTCCAGACAGATCGAAGCACTTGCCGCGCTCCAGCAGATCGATCAGCGGCTGCGCGAGGCCACGGCCACCATCGAGACGCACGAGCGCCGACTGGCCGAGCTGGAAAGCGCGTTGACGACTGCTAGCCAGACCGCTGCCGCGGCCCGCGAGGCGGCGGCCGTGCTCGAGAGCAGGCAGCGCGATCTCGAGCAGCGGCTCGGGGCGTGCGATGCGAAACTCAAGGATCGCCGGATGCGTATGACGCGGATCCGGACGGACAAGGAGCTCGGCCTCGCACGCCGGGAGATCGATCTCCTCAGCGAGGAGAAGAGCACCGTCGAGACGGAGCTGTTGACCGTGCTCGGCGAGCTGGAAGAGGCAGCGGCACGGCGGGAGGCGGCTGAGGCCGAGCTGGCGGCGATGACCGCGGAGCGGGATGCGGCGGCCGAGGCCTTGCGCGAGGTCGAGGCTCAGCTCGGTGCGCGTCTTGCTGCGGATCGGCAACAGCGCGAAGCGCTCGTTGCCGCCGTCGATGGCGAGCTGCGGCGGCGGTACGAGATGATCTTCGCACGCCGCAACGGTCTCGCGGTCGTCCCCGTTCGTGCGGGAACCTGTCAGGGGTGCCGGATGCGGGTGCCACCGCAGCTCTTCAACCAGATTCAGCGGGGAGAACAGGTGATCCTGTGCCCGAGTTGCCAGCGCCTGTTGTACTGGGAACCCGAACGCGAGGAAGCCGAACCATCATGAACGCATGGCATGCACAGCGCGGGTGCGCCGTGCGCCGGAGGAGGTCGAGCAGCCGCTCGCCGTGGTGACGGCGGGAGGAAAGTCCGGACTCCGCAGGGCAGGGTGGCCGTCAACGGCGGCCCCGGGCGACCGGGGGAAAGTGCCACAGAAAACAGACCGCTGCGGGCCGCACAGGCCGGCAGCAAGGGTGAAAAGGCGAGGTAAGAGCTCGTCAGCCTCGCTCGCGAGGGCGAGCGCTGGGTAAACCCCACCCGGAGCAAGACCGCGCAGAGGGCGCCTGGCGGCGACGCCAGGCACGGGTGGCCCGCCCGGGTCCCTCGGGTCGGTCGCATCGAGCTCGCGGGCAACCGCGGGCCCAGACGAATGGCTGCTGCTCCCGCTCGTTGGGCGGGAGGACAGGATCCGGCTTACAGACCTCCTCCGGCGGACGGCGCACGGGGCTTCTGCCTTGCGCGCCGCTGCCCGGTCTTCGCGCCGTTCCTGCGTCGTGCCCCGCGCGCGCAGCGCGTCGGAAGATCATGCTTGACAGACGGCGACAGCCGCTTGTATAGGCGTGGCGCGCGGTGGGGAGAAGTGGTGGTGGCTGGGGGTTGTGACCATGGGTGAGTCCGCGCGGGGAGCGGGATGTTCCGGGGCCACTTCGAGCACGCGATCGATGACAAGGGGCGCGTCGCCGTTCCCGTTCTCTTCCGCCAGGCGCTCGTCGGCCTCCAGGACGAGCGCCTGGTCCTCACCAAGTTTCGCCTGCGGAAGCGGCGCTGCCTGGACGTCTACCCCTTGTCCGCCTGGCGGCGATTCGAAGATAACCTCCTTTCAAGAAATCGCTTCGATCCGAAGCTGGTGCAGTTCCGCAACGTGTACGTGTCCGGGGCGACGGAGTGCGCGCTCGATGCGCAGGGCCGGATCCTGGTTCCGCAGCTGCTGCGGGAGTACGCCGGCCTCAAGCGGGATGTCATGATCACGGGCGACGTCGACAAGTTTCGGCTCTGGGATGCCCAGACCTGGCACGAGGTCTTCGCCGAGGACGAAGAGCAGGTGCTCGACGACGAGGCCTTCCTGCGAGGGCTCGACCTGTGAGGGCGCGAGGGGACGGCCGGGCGGCTGCCGCGGCACGGAGCTAGGGGGAACGATGGCATGATGGCGGCGGGAGGCGCTGCGGTGGCTCGTGGCGACGGTCTGCCGCCAGGAAGCGATGAGCCGGGCATCGGGCCGGTGGGCACAGACCACACGGCGGTGCTGGCTGGGGCGGTGGTGCGGTGGCTGCGCCCCCGGCCCGGTGCCCGGCTCGTCGACGCCACGGTCGGTCTCGGAGGGCACGCGCGCGCGCTGCTCGAGGCTGCGCCGGAGACCACGCTGCTGGGGGTCGATCGCGATCCAGCCGCCCTGGCGATCGCCGCGCAGCGCCTGGCGCCCTTCGGGGAGCGGGTCGTGCTGCGCGAAGGCGGGTTCGACGAGCTCCCGGCGTTGCTCGCGGCTCACGGCTGGGCGGACGGTGCCGACGCGGTGGTGCTCGACCTCGGCGTCAGCTCGTTGCAACTCGACGATCCAGCGCGCGGCTTCAGCTTCCGCGCGGCCGGCCCGCTCGACATGCGGTTCGGGCCGTGCGGCGCGCTGACCGCCGACGTGGTGGTCAATACCTGGGACGAAGGCCAGCTCGCACGGATCATCGCGACCTTCGGTGAGGAACCGCGGGCGAGGGTCATTGCGCGGGCGATCGTGCGTGCCCGGCCGGTGGCAGACACGGCCACGCTCGCGCGCGTGGTCGCGGCCGTGCCCGGTGTCGGGAAACGGGGGCTCCACCCGGCCACGCGGACCTTCCAGGCGATCCGCATGGTCGTGAACGACGAGCTCGGGGCGCTCGAGCGTATGCTGGCCGAGGGATGGGCCCTGCTCCGCCCCGAGGGGCGACTGGCGATCCTCGCCTACCATTCCCTCGAGGATCGGCTGGTGAAGCAGGCCTTTCGCCGCTGGGCGGCGCGCTGCCTGTGCCCGCCAGGGCTGCCGCGGTGCAGCTGCGGCTGGCGGCCGCGTGTGGTCGTGCTCACCCCCGCGCCGATACGGCCCGATGCGGCCGAGATCGCGCGCAATCCCCGTGCGCGGAGCGCGAAGCTCCGCGTGGTCGAACGTCTACCAGAGCTCGCCCCATGAACCTGCCTGTCGCATCGACGGCGCCCCGCGCGCCAGTCCTGACCGTTCGCCGACCGCTCGTGCGTCCGACGGCGGACCCCCGCATGCTCCTGCGCGCGCTGCGCGGGCTGTTCGTACGCCGCACCCTCGTCCTGCTCCTCGTGCTGGTGGCCCTGTGCCTGAGCCATGTCTGGCTGCAGTACTGGACCTTTCAGGTGGCCTATCGGCTCGCGGACACCCGGGCCTTCCTCGAGCGGCTCGACCACGAACAACGCCAGCTCAAAGTCGAGCTGGCGCTGCTGCGCGACCCGCAGCGACTGACCGAGCGCGCTCGCAGCGAGCTCGGGCTGGTCGCGCCGCAGCCCTGGCAACTGGTCGACCTGGAATGATGGCGCGGCCAGAGCGCCGCGCTCGCATGCGCATCGTCCTGGCGGGGCTCGGCGCCATCGCCGTCGCCGTGGTCCTGCGCGCCCTCGACCTGGCCGTGGTGCGGGCGGACGAATTCGCCCAGCGTGCCCGCGGGCAGCATCGGAAGCTCGTCGAGCTGATCCCGCACCGGGGCGACATCGTGGATCGCAGTGGCCAGTTGCTAGCGGAGTCGCTCAACGTGCCGTCGCTTTTCGTGCGTCCGCACAAGCTCGGCCGCGATCGCGAGCGTCTCCCCGACGTGGCACGCGTGCTCGGCATGTCGCTGGCCGCCGTGGAGGAACGTGCCAGCCGGCCGCGTAAGTTCGTCTGGCTCAAACGCCATGCGCAGCCCGCCGAGCACGAGGCGCTCATGGCGCTGGGACTGGCCGGCGTCGGTGCGCTGTTCGAGCCCCGGCGCTTCTATCCGCACGGGCCGTTGGCTGCGCACGTGATTGGCTTTGTGGGAACCGACGCCGAGGGCCTCGGCGGCATCGAACGGCGCTTCGATGCGCTCATCCGGGGGACCCGTCGCGTGATCTCCGTCGAACGCGACGGTCTCGGACGGGAGTTCGTGCGCGGGGGCGCGACCGAGGGCCCCGGATCGGGGAGCCGCGTCGAGCTGACGATCGACGTCCGCATTCAGGGAGCCGTGGAGCAGGCGCTGGCGGAGGGCGTGAAGCGCGCCCGTGCCGCCGGAGGCTCGGCGATCGTGCTCGATCCCGCGACGGGCGAGGTCCTCGCGCTGGCCAACGTGCCCTCCTTCGATCCGAACGACCCGCGAGACTGGGCTCGGAGGGATGGCCTCCAGCGGATGGACAACCGGGCGGTGACGACACCCTTCGAGCCGGGCTCGACGTTCAAGATCTTCGCCGCTGCGGCCGCGCTCGAGGAGCGCCTGGTGCGGCCCGACGAGCTGGTCTTCTGCGAGAACGGCGCCTGGCAAGTGGGCAAGTGGACCATCAACGATGCCCACCCGCACGGCACGCTCTCCGTGGCCGAGGTGATCCAGTTTTCCAGCAACATCGGGATCGCGAAGATCGCCGAACGGCTCGGACGCGAGCGCTTCGGCGCCTACCTCCGGCGCTTCGGGTTCGGTCAGCGGACCGGCATCGAGCTCCCACGCGAGAGCCCAGGGATCCTGCGCGACCCGGCCACCTGGACGCGCGTCGATCTGGTGGTGCAGAGCTTCGGTCAGGGGATTGCCGTGACGCCGCTGCAGATGGCGGCCGCGTATGCCGCCATCGCCAATGGCGGCGAGCTCGTACGGCCGCACGTCGTGCGCCGTATCGTCTCGCCCACCGGAGAGATCCAGCGAGAGACGGTGCACAAGCCGCTGCGGCGGGTGCTCAGCCCGCAGGCGGCCGAGATCGCCACGGCGCTGCTCCGGCGCGTGGTGGAGGGACGCGGGGGCACCGGGGGACGCGCGCAGCTCGACGCCTTCCCAGTTGCAGGGAAGACCGGAACCGCGCAGAAGGTTGTTCCTGGTGAACGCGGATACTCCTCGAAGCGGATCGGCTCCTTCATCGGGTTCGTGCCGGCGGACGCGCCCCGGGCGGTCATTTTCGTGGTGATCGACGAGCCGACAGGCGTGAGTTACGGTGGCCTGGTGGCTGCCCCCGTGTTCCGAGAAATCGCCGCCGCCACGATGCATATCCTGGGGGTCCCGCCGCGCATGCCAGCGCCGCCCGACACAACGCCGGGAGTGCGCCAGGCAACCGCTCGGGGGCGAGATCGGGCTCGGCTCCCGCCGGTGCGGCCCGAGACCCTGGCCGTGGCGGAGGTGAGCAGCGTGCCCCCCGCGCCCGAAGCCGAGCTCGCCGGACGGACGCCGAGCTTCCTCGGTCTCTCGCTCCGCGAGGCGCTGACGCGTGCTCATGCCGAGGGCTGGACAGTCGAGATCCAGGGGCGAGGATGGGTCGCCGGGCAGGCTCCCCCGCCGGGTGCGCCAGCGAGCCCGGACCGTCGTCTCGCGCTTCAGCTCGACGCTGGAGTCGCCGGCGCGCAGCCCTGATGCGCCTCGACGCGCTGCTCGCCGGACTCGAGTGCTGCGCCGCGCCTGGCGCCGAGCGTGTCGAGGTGACCGGGATCGCGGTGGACTCGCGTCTCGTCCGGCCGGGCGATCTGTTCGTGGCGCTCGCGGGAGCATCCAGCGACGGCCGGCGGTATGCTCGAGATGCGGCACGCCGGGGGGCAGTGGCGATTCTCGCGGATGGCGAGGTCGATGCCCTGGGGCTTCCCGTGATCCGGGTCGCTGACGCCCGGGCGCTGGTCGGCCTGCTGGCCGCCAGGATCGAGGGCGATCCGAGCGCGGATCTCACGGTCGTCGGCGTGACTGGCACCAACGGCAAGACGACGACGACCTACCTTCTCGAGAGCATCTGGCGCGCCGGCGAGGTGCGGACGGGCGTCGTCGGCACGATCGCATACCGCTTCGGCGACATCGTGCGTCCCGCGCCGTGGACCACGCCGGACGCACCCGTGATCCAGGGGCTCTTGGCGGAGATGCGCGCTGCTGGCGTGACGCATGTCGCCATGGAGGTGTCGTCCCATGCGCTGGCGCAGCGACGCGTGGACGGGCTGCGCTTCGATGCCGCAGTGTTCACCAACCTCACCCGCGATCACCTCGACTACCATGGCAGTCTTGCTGCCTACGCCGCAGCGAAGGCCCGGCTGTTTACCGAGCTCCTGCCGGCGTCGGGGAAACCACGCGCCGTGGCGGTGGTGAACGTCGACGACGCCACCGGTCGCGAGCTCGTCCGGCAGCTCCGGACGCGCATCGTGACCGTGGGCAGGCACCCGAAGGCCCTCGTCCGCCTGGAGGCGGTCGAGAGCACGCTTGGCGGGACGACCGGCGTGCTGCGACTGGGCGACGAACGCCTGGAGTTCCGGAGCCCGCTCGTCGGTGTGCCGCATGCCGAGAACGTCGCTGTCGCGTGCGCCACGGCCTGGGCGCTCGGCGTGCCGCCTGCTACGATCGAGGCGGGAATCGCCGCGGCGCAGCCGCCACCGGGCCGCGTGGAGCGCATTCCCGGGCCCGGGTTCACGGTCGTTGTCGACTATGCCCACACGCCAGACGCGCTCGAGCGACTGCTTGCGACCCTGCGTCCGCTCACCCCCGGGCGGCTCATCACCGTCTTCGGGTGTGGGGGGGATCGTGACCGCGGCAAGCGGCCGCTCATGGGAGAGGCGGCAGCACGGGCGAGCGAGCTCGTGATTCTCACCTCGGACAACCCGCGGACGGAGGATCCCCTGCGGATCCTGGCCGAGATCGAGGAGGGCGTGCGCGCTGGTGGGCTGCGGCCGGCGGCCGACGGGGCGGGAGGGGAACGCGGATACTGCATCGAAGCCGACCGCCGCGCCGCGATCGCGCGGGCCGTGCGCTCGGCGCGGCCCGGGGATGTCGTAGTGGTGGCCGGCAAGGGACACGAGGATTACCAGATCGTCGGCAGCGCCAGGCGGCACCTCGACGATCGCGAGGAGGTGCGGCGGGCCCTCGAGGAGCTGTCGTGACCGCGAGCGCGGAACGCCTCGGAGCCCGCGTGCAGTTCCGTCTCGAGGAGGTCCTGGCGGCGACCGGTGGAGAGCTCGTGCGGCTCGGGGCCCGCATGCACCTGACGGGGATCACGACCGACACGCGGGCGCTCGAGCCCGGCGAGCTCTTCATCGCCCTGCGGGGCGAGCGCCACGATGGCCATGCCTGGCTGGCTGCGGCTGCGGCGGGTGGTGCCGGCGCAGTGCTCGTCGAGCATGGCACGGCCGTGCCCTCCGACCTGGCCCCAGGCTGCGCGGTCATCGCCGTGCGCGAGACGCTGGCGGCGCTGGGCGATCTCGCGCGCGACCATCGCCGGCGGCGCGGCGCAGCCGTGCTCGCGGTGGCGGGAAGCAACGGCAAGACCACGACGAAGGAGATGGTGGCCGCGATCCTGCGCTGCGCGTTCGGCGGCGATGCGGTGCTGCACACGCGCGGGACGCAGAACAATCTGGTCGGGCTGCCGCTCACGTTGCTGCGTCTCGCTGCCGAGCGGGTGGCCGTCGTGGAGCTCGGGATGAACCATCCCGGGGAGCTGTGGCGGCTTGGCGAGATCGCCGATCCCGATGTGGGCGTCATCACCAGTGTCGGTCCGGAGCACCTCGAGGGGGTCGGGTCCGTGCGCGGAGCCGCGGACGCCGAAGCCGAGCTGTTTCGGCGACTGCGGCCGTCCGCCATCGCTGTCGTGAACGCGGACGATCCCTGGGTGCGCTGGGCGGCGACGCACTTTCCCGGACGCCAGATCCGCTTCGGTGGCGACGCCGAGGTGAGCGCCCACGAGGTTCGTGATGGCGGCCTCGAGGGATCGCGCTTCCAGCTCCGCATCGGCGACACGGAAGTGCCAGTCCACCTACCGATGCCCGGGCGACACAACGTGAGCAATGCCCTCGCGGCGGCGGCCATGGCGCACGCGCTCGGCGTGGAGCCGCCGGCCATCCGCACCGGGCTCGAGGCGCTCGAGCCCCCGACCATGCGCATGCAGGTCGTCCGCGTCGGCAACGGCGTCACCGTACTGAACGACGCCTACAACGCGAACCCCGCGTCGATGGCGGCCGCGCTGGACACGCTGCGCACGAGCACGGCGGTGCGCCGACTGGCGGCGCTCGGCGAGATGCGCGAGCTGGGGGCCGCGGCCGCGGAAGCGCACGAAGAGCTCGGTCGGGTCGCGGCGGGCGCCGGGCTCGACCGGTTGTTCGTGCTCGGCCCCCTCGCGGCGCGCGTCCGCGAAGGCGCGCTGATGGGCGGCATGCAACCCGAGCAGGTGGTCGTGGCCGCGGATCACGCAGCACTCGCGGCCACCCTGCGCGAGGAGCTGCGCGCCGGCGATGTTCTGCTGCTCAAGGGCTCCCGCGGGGCGGCCATGGAAGCCGTGCTCGAGAAGCTGAGGGCCTCCTGATCGGACGCACGCGATGCTCTACCACGTCCTCTACGCCTTTCGTGACCAGTGGGCGCCGCTCAATGTGTTCAAGTACATCACCTTTCGCGCTCTGGTCGCCGGTCTGGCAGCCTTGACGCTGTCCCTGGTCCTCGGGCCCTGGCTGATCCGGCGCTTGCGCGCCCTGCAGGTCGGCCAGGCCATCCGCGAGGATGGTCCGGCCTCGCACATGGCGAAGCAGGGAACGCCCACGATGGGGGGAACGCTCATCCTGTTTACCTGCCTCGGCGCGACGGTGCTGCTCGCCGACCTCAGGGAATGGTGCGTCTGGCTCGCGGTCGCCGTGATGCTCGCCCACGGGCTGATCGGGTTCCTGGACGACTGGGCCAAGGTCCGCCACCGCAATGCCCGAGGCATTCCGGGACACGTGCGTCTGACTGCCGAGCTGGCCATCGGGGCCGCCGCAGCCTCGATGATTTACCTCTATTCGGACCACGGCGGACAGCTCACCACGCCCTTCTTCAAGGACATTCGACCGGACCTGGGGCTCTGGTACATTCCCTTCGGCGCGCTGGTCATCGCCGGCGCGGCCAACGCCGTGAACCTCACCGATGGCCTCGATGGGCTCGCCATCGGTCCGGTCATGATCGCGGGCAGCACCTACGCCATCTTCGCGTACGTGGCAGGCAACGCCCGCTTCGCCGAGTATCTGCAGGTCCCCTACATTGCCGGAGCGGGCGAGCTTGCGGTCTTCTGCTCTGCCCTGGCAGCCGCGGGGCTCGGCTTCCTTTGGTTCAACACCTATCCAGCGCTCATGTTCATGGGTGACGTCGGTTCGCTGGCGCTCGGCGCTGCCCTGGGCACAGTCGCGCTCGTCACGCGTCAGGAAATCGTGCTGCTCGTCGTCGGAGGCGTCTTCGTCATCGAGACGCTGTCGGTCATTGGCCAAGTCGCCTCGTACAAGCTCCGACGCAAGCGCATCTTTCGCATGGCGCCGATCCACCACCATTTCGAGCTGCTGGGCTGGCCAGAGCCGCAGATCATCGTGCGTTTCTGGATCGTCTCGATCGTCTGTGCCCTGCTGGCCCTCTCGACACTCAAGCTCCGGTGAGCCCGGCCATGCTGCTCCCTCGCTCGGTTCTGGTGATCGGGTTTCGGCGCACGGGCCAGGCCGTCGCCCGGGTTCTCGCCGGCCGTGGCGTGATCGTCCGCGCCTGCGACGCACGCTCGGCCGTGATGCTCGGCGTCGACCCGACGGCCTTTCCCAGCGTCCTGCTGACCCTCGGTGCGGAGCCCCTCGCGCTGCTCGAGGGAGTGGAGCTCGTCGTGCCGAGCCCGGGCGTGCCCCGGACGGCCCTCCTGCTCCAGGAGGCTGTCCGTCGGGGCATCCCGGTGTGGAGCGAGATCGAGCTCGCCCAGCGCCTTCTCGACGTGCCTGTCGTGGCGGTGACGGGGACCAACGGCAAGAGCACGACGACCACCGTGATCGGCCAGACATTGCGACGTGCGGGATACCGCACCTTCGTCGGCGGCAACCTCGGGACCCCGCTCGTCGAGGCCCTCGAGGATCCGCCGGAGGTCGCGGTGGTGGAGGTCTCGAGCTTCCAGCTCGAATGGGTCGAGCGCTTCCGCCCGCATGTCAGCGTGCTGCTCAACATCACGCCGGATCATCTCGACCGCCACACGAGCTTCGCCGAATACCGGGACCTGAAGGCCAGGATCCTCGCGGCCCAACAGGCCGACGACGTGGCCGTGTTGAACCACGACGATGCCATCGTGCGGGAGCTCGCCCCAGGCATCGCCCCCGACGTCATATGGTTCGGCAGGGACCTCCCCGCCGGCGCGGCCGGCGTACTCGTGCAGGACGAGGCCGTGGTGCTCCGACGACCTGGATGGGCGGAAGAGCGCTACCCGCTCGGCCGGACTCGTCTCCGCGGCTGGCACAATGCCGAGAACATCGCCGCAGCCGTCGCGGCCGCTCGCAGCGCAGGGGCGCCCCCGAAGGCCGTCCAGGCGGCCATCGATGCTGCGGAACCGCTGCCCCACCGGCTGGCGTTGATCGCGGATCGCGCGGGCATTCGCTGGTACGACGACTCGAAGGCGACCAACGTGGGCGCGGCCGTGCGCAGCATCGAATCGTGCCCTGGTCCCCTGCTGCTTCTCGCCGGTGGCGTGGACAAAGGCGGCGATTATCGGCCCCTGGCCGCGGCGGCGCGTGAGCGGGTCCGGCGGGCCTTCGTCTTCGGCGCGGCCCGGACGCGGATCGCCGAGGCGCTGGCGGCAGCCGACGTGCCGGTCGAGATCGTGGACACGCTCGACGCGGCGGTCCGCGCGGCTGCGCGCGTCGCCCGGCCGGGCGATGCGGTTTTGCTCGCCCCGGCCTGCAGCAGCTTCGACCAATTCACCGACTATGCGGCGCGAGGCCGTGCCTTTCGCGTCGCAGTGGAGGCCCTGTCATGACCGGAGCGGAAACGCTCGACGCTGCCATTGCCCGACGCCCGATCTTTCGCGGGCCGCTCGACGACCAACGCCCGGCCATCGTTCGGCGGATCGGGGGGGACCCCTGGCTTGCGCTCGCCGTGGCGGCCCTGGTCGGCCTCGGCCTCGTCATGGTGTTCGACGTCAGCTGGTTCCCTGGAGGTGACCAGCACGGGGATCCTCTGCTGTTCGTCCGCAAACAGGTCCTGGCGGTGGGGCTCGGGCTCGTCGTATGCCTGGGCGCGTCGCGCGTGCCGACGGTGCGCTGGCGAGCGCTTGCCTACCCATGCTTCGCCCTGACCATCCTTGCGCTCGTGCTCGTCCTCGTCCCTGGAGTCGGCGTAGTCCGCAACGGGGCACAACGATGGATCGGCCTTGGGCCGCTGGGCTTCCAGCCGACAGAGATCGCCAAACCCGCCTTCGTGCTCTTTCTCGCCGCCCTGCTGGCCCGCAAGGGAGAGCGCGTGCGGGATCTCGGGCGCGGCATCGCGCCAGCGGTCGCCGTCACGCTCGTGGTCACGAGCCTGGCGCTGGCCGAGCCCGACTACGGCACCGCGGCGCTTTGCTCGCTGATCCTGGTCGCCATGCTCTTCGTGGCCGGAGCACGACTCGTTCATCTCGGGATCCTCGCCGCCGGCGGGTTCTGCGCGCTCCTCGCGCTGGCGGTGACGAGCCCGTATCGGATGCAGCGCATTCTCGCCTTCCTCGACTGCAGCGCGGCGCCGCTCGACGAGGGGTTCCAGCTGTGCCAGTCGCTCCTCGCCTTCGGATCCGGCGGGGTGACCGGCGTGGGGCTCGGGCAGGGGCAGCAGAAGCTCAAGTACCTGCCGGCCGCCCACACCGACTTCATCTTCTCCGTGATCGGCGAGGAGCTGGGGATCTTCGGGATCGTGATCGTACTCGGGCTCTTTCTCGTCATCGCCGTCCGAGGATTCCGCCTCGCCATCCGCCACCAGGACGACTTTGCTAGCCTGCTGGCCTTCGGGCTTACCTTGCTGCTCGTGATCCAGGCGCTGCTCAACATGAGCGTGACGATGGGCCTCGTGCCCACCAAAGGGCTGCCGCTCCCCTTCGTCTCCTATGGCGGCTCGGCCATGCTGATCAGCCTGGCCCAGGTGGGCGTCCTGCTAGCCGTTGCTCGCGAGGCGGGGTGAGCCCCGCCCCCGCGTGCGCGGCTCAGGCGATCGCCCGGGGGACGAGCGGCCACGGCCAGCCCGGCGGAGGTCGAAAGGGCCGCCAGGCGTTCTCGGGCTGTGCGAGTCGATCCGCGATCAGGAGGAGGACGACCGGATGGAAGCCCATACCCAGGTGACTCGCCGCGACTTCCAGGCTCTCGCTCGTCGGTCCCGGGTCTTCGAGGCAGCTCCGCCATGCCACGATGCCATCGCTGCGACTGAGGATGGCTGTCGACGGTACGGGGATGGGCGCAGCGAGCAGCGCACGGTAGTCGGCTTCGTCGGGGAGCCTCCCGCGACGGCGGATCAGTGCCCGCGGCACATTGGATGCCTCGACGTCGCGAAACGGGCTGGCCAGCGTGATCACCTGGCGGACTCGATCGGGAAACCGGCGGGCCAGCTCCCGCGCGTAGACGCCGCCGAGACTCCATCCCACAAGACTCACGCGCCGACCGTATCGGTCGGCCAGCTCTGCCAGGCGTCGCGCCATGCCCGCAGCGACCTCGGGCGAGGGCCCCGTATTGCGGCCGAGCTTCCACGCGTGAACGCCGTAGCGTCGCTCGCGGAGAAACGCGCGGAGTGGACGCGTGGAGAGGTCGCTGCCCATGAAGCCGGGAAGGACGAGGACCGGGTGGCCATCGCCCTGCGGGGCGCGGCGCAGGAGCGGCCGGGCGGGCAGGAGCGCTGCCAGCTCGAGGAGGACGCGCCCTTCGAGGAGGAGCAGCGCTGGCGAAGGCCGCCCGATCGTGGGCCGCGTGACGCGCGCCATGCGAGCGGACCGTAGTGGGGTGGCCAGGCGAGGTCAATCGGGCCGGGATGCTTTCCCTGTGCGCCCCCGGTGGCTAAGGCCGAGGGGATAGGGGCGGCCTCATGAGCGGGGCACGCGTGCGCATTCTCATCGCCGGAGGCGGCACCGGCGGCCATGTCTTCCCCGCGATCGCGCTCGGCGGCGCGCTTCGCAGCCGCGGCATGGAGGTGCACTTCGTGGGAACCGCAGCCGGGCGCGAGCGCAGCGCGGTGCCAGCGGCGGGGTTCCCGCTCCATGTCCTACCCGGAGCGCAGGTGCGGGGAGGCGGGATCGGACGTGCACTCCGAGGGGGCATCGCCCTGGCGTACGGCGCGCTGCATGCGAGGCAGCTGCTGCGCCGCTTGCAGCCCCGGCTTGCCGTCGGTGTGGGCGGCTACGCCTCGGTGTCGGCGGTTATCGCCGCGAGGCTCGCCGGGGTTCCGGTCGTGCTGCTCGAACAGAACGCCGTTCCGGGTGCGGCGAATCGACTTCTCGGCCGGCTGGCGAGCAGCATCTGTCTCGGCTTTGCCGAGGCAGCGCCCTTCTTTCCCCGAGGGCGGACGGTGCATACGGGGAATCCGATCCGCCCCGAAGTCCTGGCGGTCCCGTCGGCGGCCGGGCATGCACGGCCGGGGCTGCTCATCTTCGGGGGGAGCCAGGGAGCCAGGCGTCTGAACGACGCCGCCGTGGAGGCGCTCCGTCTCCTGGGCCCTGGAGCGCACGAGCTTTCCATCGTGCATCAGACGGGACCCGCCGACCGGGATCGAGTCGCCGCGGCGTACGGGGCGCTCGGGCTCCGGGCGCGGGTGGAAGCCTTCATCGAGGATATGGGCGCGGCGTACCGCGCGGCCGACCTTGTCGTGTCGCGTGCGGGGGCCATGAGCTGCGCGGAGATCACGGCCATGGGCCTGGCGAGCGTGTTGGTGCCGTATCCCTGGGCGGCGGACGACCACCAGCGGCGGAATGCCGAGGTCCTGGTGGCAGGTGGCGCAGCCCGCATGCTCCTCGACTGCGATTGCGACGGCGTCCACCTGGCGCGACTTCTCGAGGAGCTGCTGGGGGACGAGCAGACGCGTGCGGAGATGGCACGACGCGCGGCGGCGCTCGGACGCCCCGACGCCGCCGCTCGCAGCGCGGAGGTGTGCATCGCCGCGCTCGAGCACCGCATCGCTTGAAGTGGGTCATGGCGTTCTGTAAGGGCGAACGATCGTGGCGGGGCAGGTCGGGTGGACGGAATGGCCGCTGCGCGTGCGGCCGGGTGCAGCAGCGATGATCACGGGCACGCGACGGCGCGTCCACTTCGTCGGCATCGGCGGCATCGGCATGAGCGGGATCGCCGAGGTGCTGTTGACGCTCGGGTATCCCGTCTCCGGATCGGATCTCGTCGAGAGCGAGACCACACGCCGCCTCGAAACCCTGGGGGCGCGCATCCACATCGGTCCGCACGAGCCAGGGCACGTCGACGAGGGGGTTGCTGTCATGGTGATCTCGTCGGCCGTGCATTTCGCCAATCCCGAGGTGGTGCGCGCCCGCGAGCTCGAGATTCCGGTGATTCCCCGGGCCGAGATGCTCGCCGAGCTGATGCGCATGAAATTCGGCATTGCCATCGCGGGAACGCACGGCAAGACGACGACGACATCGCTGGTCGGCTCCGTGCTCCACGAGGCCGGCCGCGACCCCACGGTTGTCGTCGGGGGCAAGCTCCGGGCGCTCGGGACGAATGCCCGGCTCGGCCAAGGCGAGTTCCTGGTCGCGGAAGCCGACGAGAGCGATGGGTCCTTCCTCCTCCTCTCGCCCATCGTGGCCGTGGTGACGAATATCGACCCCGAGCACCTCGACTATTTCGGGGACATGGAGAAGGTTCGTCACGCCTACACCGAGTTCATCAACCGCGTGCCCTTCTATGGGCTCGCCGTGCTGGGCATCGACAGCGCCAACGTTCGGGGAATCCTCCCCCACGTCCGCAAGCGCTTCGTGACCTACGGCCTGTCCGCGGATGCCGACTGGCAGGCACGCGAGCTCCGGGTGTGTGGGCTCGAGACCGTGTTCGAGGTCTGGAAAGGCAAAGCGCCTCTCGGCCCCGTGCGGCTGCGCATGACGGGCCGGCATCATGCGCTGAATGCCCTCGCGGCGATCGCCGTGGCCGACGAGCTGGGCATCCCCTGGCGCCTCGCGGCGCACGCCCTGGAGGAGTTCGGCGGGATTCATCGGCGCTTCGAGGTGCGTGGGGAGGAGCAGGGCATCCTCGTCGTCGACGACTACGGGCATCATCCCGAGGAGATCCGGGCGACGCTGCGGGCGGCCCGCGAGGGCTTCGCGCGCCGGCTGATCGTGGCCTTCCAGCCGCATCGCTACACCCGGACGCGCGATCTTTTCGAGGACTTTCTCACCGTGTTCGACGACGCCGACGTGCTGCTGCTGACGGAGATCTATCCTGCGGGAGAACGGCCGCTCGAGGGCGTGTCGAGCGAGGCGCTGGTCCGGGCGCTCGAGCGGCGCGGGCATCTCGACGTGCACCACGTGCCGGTCCGTGCAGAGCTGGCCCGCGCGCTGCTCGAGGTGGTCCGTCCGGGCGATCTCGTGCTCACCTTGGGCGCAGGCGACGTGCACCGGACCGCCGACGAGCTGCTAGGCCTCCTGCGGGAGGGCGGGGCGAGGGTCCCCCGGATCCACTGAATGGCCGCCGCGCGCGATCTCGCCCCGACGCTCGCCACGACGCTGCACGGACGCCTGCGCGTGCACGCGCCGCTGGCCCGGCACACCTCCTTGCGCATCGGGGGGCCGGCCGAGCTCCTGGTGCAGCCGGACACGATCGAGGAGCTCGTCGCGGTGGTGCGCGGAGCGGCGCGCGCCGGTGTGCCTCTCACCGTGCTCGGCGGCGGCTCGAATGTGCTGGTCGCGGATGGCGGCATCCGCGGGATCGTCGTCAAGCTCGGACGGGGCTTCCGGACTCTCGCCTTCGAGGGGACGCGGGCTCGTGCCGGGGCTGCGGTCCAGTTGGGCCGCCTGGCCCGCGAGACCGCAGCCCGCGGGCTCGCCGGCCTCGAGCATGCCGAGGGGATCCCGGGGACGGTGGGCGGAGCGGTCCGGGGAAATGCCGGTGCGTACGGGGGCGACATCGCGAGCGTGCTCGAATGCATCGAAGGCGTCGACGGGGACGGCTCCGTCCGCGAGCTGCCGCGAGACGCGGTCGGCTTCGGGTACCGCCGTGCCGGCCTGCCGTCCGCCTTCATCGTGACGGCGGCCGTCTTTCGGCTGGCCAGCGCGGATGCCGCGACGCTGTGCGCTCGGCTCGAGACGCTCCGCGCGAGTCGCGTCGCGGCTCAGCCCCAGGGCGTGCCCACGGCCGGATCGATCTTCAAGAATCCGCCGGGCGAGCATGCGGGCCAGCTCATCGAGGCCGCTGGGCTCAAGGGGTACCGCGTTGGTCACGCGCGCATTTCCGAGCGCCATGCGAACTGGATCGTGAACGACGGCCATGCGCGTGCCGCGGACGTTGCGGCGCTCATGGCCCTGGCTCAGCGGGCGGTGTGGGAGCAGCGGGGGATATGGCTGGAGCCGGAGATCCGGATCGTCGGCACCTGGTGAGCCGACTCCTCGGCCCGCGCAACCGCCATCGCCGTTCCGACGGTGCCCGCCGCATGGCGGAACGCCTTCGGGCGCTCCTCGGTCCGGCTGCGTGGGGCGTCCTGGGCCTGCTCTGCCTCGCTGGCGTGGTGCCCGCGCTCGCCCATGCCGTGCGCCACCATCCCTATTTCGCGATCGACCGAATCGAAGTGCGGCACCGCGGGCGCGTACCGGCCGCAGCGCTTCGTGCAGCGCTGGCGTTGGAAGGGCGAGAAAGCATCTGGGACGTGGATGTCGCCGCACTGGAACGGCGGCTACGACTGGTCCCGTGGGTCCGCGAGGCGTCGGTGCGGCGGGTGTTCCCCGACACCCTCGTGATTCGCGTGAGCGAGCACCGGCCGGTCGCGATCCTGTCGACGGGCGATGGGAGAAGAAATCTGTTCTATCTCGCTCGGGACGGGCGGATCTTTGCACCGGTCGGCGAGCAGGACGGGCGCGACCTGCCTTACGTGACTGGCCTTGCCCCTCACGAGCTCGACGGACGAACGAGCTTCGGGCCACGCGGGATTCGTCGTGCCCTCGCCCTCTTGCGACTTGTCGATCGCTCCGCGCCCCAGCTGCGACCGGTGTCCGAGATCCATGTCGGCCGCGATGGCGGTCTGACGCTGCTCCTGACGAGACCGGCGGTTCCCATTGCCCTCGGGTTGGCGCCCGATGCGGCGATGCTGAATCGCGTTGCGCGTGTGTTGTCGCGGTGGGCCGGACGGGAGGCCGAGCTGGTGAGCCTCAGCGTGTTCGACGAGCAGGTAATCGTGCGGACGCGGACGCCGCGAGCCCCAGGAGCTCGCGGCTCCGCTTCGGGGGTGTGAGGGATATGGCAAGACGCAATCCGCTGGTCGTGGGCGTGGATGTCGGTACCTACAAGGTGGGGGTCGTCGTGGCCGAGGTCGCGCGGGATGGCGTCGAGATCACCGGGATCGGCACGCATCCCTCGACGGGCCTCAAGAAGGGAACGGTGGTCAATATCGACGCTACCGTGGAGGCGATTCGCAAGGCCGTCGACGAGGCCGAGCTCATGGCTGGCTGCGAGATTCGCAGCGTGATCGCAGGCTCGGCGGGCAGCCACATCAAGGGCTTCAACAGCCATGGGGTCGTGGCGGTGAAGAGCCGCGAGGTGGGGGCCACCGACGTCGAGCGGGTGCTGGAAGCGGCGCGCGCGGTCGCGCTGCCCACCGACCGCGAGGTGCTGCACGTCCTGCCGCAGGAATTCGTCGTGGACGATCAGGACGGCATCAAGGAGCCGCTCGGCATGGCCGGTGTGCGCCTGGAAGCGCGGGTGCACATCGTCACCGGCTCGGTCAGCTCGGGGCAGAATCTGGTGAAGTGCTGTAACCGCGCCGGGCTCCATGTCCAGGATGTGCTCGGCAGTCCGCTCGCCGCGGCCGAGGCCGTGCTGACGCCGGAAGAGCGGGAGCTGGGCGTGGCGCTGATCGACATCGGCGCGGGCACCACCTCGACCGTGGTCTGGTATGCCAATGCGATTCGCCACACGGCCGTGCTCCCCGTCGGCGGTGGGCACGTCACCAGCGATCTGGCAGCGGCGCTGCGGACCCCCTTTGCCGAGGCCGAGCGCCTCAAGCAGCGCAGTGGGCGTGCGCTGGCGGTCACCCCCGCTGCTGACGCAGTTGTCGAAGTCCCCGGGGTGGGCGGCCGGGGAGCGCGGCGCCTCGCCGTGCGCGACCTTGCGGCGGTCATCGAGCCCCGCGCGGAGGAGATGCTGGCGCTGGTGCGGGGAGAGCTGTCGCGGGCGGGCTGCGCAGGATTGCTCGCTTCGGGTGTCGTCCTGACGGGCGGCGGCGCGGTCCTCGACGGCATGGTGGCCCTCGCCGAGCGGGTGTTCCGCGCGCCCGTGCGGCTCGGCGTGCCGCTGCATCTGCACGGCTTGGTTGACGTCGTGGCGAGCCCCATGTATGCGACCGCTGTCGGTCTCGTGCTCCACGGTCTCAGACGCCACACGACGGCCGAGGCGAGGGAGAAGGATGGCGTTCGCAGCTCGCTCGTCCGCGCGCGCGAGCGGGTAGCAGGGTGGTTGCGGGAGTTGTTCTAGCCGAGCTGAAAGCCGGCGAGCAGTGGTGGAGGCAGGGCGATGGTGATGGATGAGGTCCTCGAGGCGAGCGAGGGAGCCCGGATCAAGGTGGTCGGGGTCGGCGGTGGCGGAGGGAACGCGATCAACACGATGATCGCGGCCGGTCTTCCGGGGGTCGAGTTCATCGCGGCCAACACCGACGCGCAGGCGCTGCGAGCGAACCTCGCGGGCATCAAGATCCAGCTCGGCGAGCAGCTCACGCGAGGGCTGGGGGCCGGCGGCAATCCCGACATTGGCAAGCGGGCGGCGCTCGAGGACGTCGAGCGCATCACGGGGCTCCTCCAGGGCGCGGACATGGTCTTCGTGACCGCCGGCATGGGCGGCGGCACGGGGACGGGCGCGGCGCCGATCGTGGCCAAGATCGCCAAGGATCTCGGCGCCCTGACGGTCGGCGTCGTCACCAAGCCCTTTCTCTTCGAGGGCAAGCGCCGCGGACGACAGGCCGAAGATGGCATCCGCGAGCTCAAGGCGAGCGTCGACACGCTGATCGCCATCCCGAATCAGCGCCTGCTCTCAGTCGCCGGTCGGAACTCGTCGATCCTCGAATCCTTTAAGAAGGCGGACGATGTCCTGCTGCATGCGGTGCGCGGGATCGCCGACCTCATCACCGTCCACGGGCTGATCAACCTGGACTTCGCCGATGTACGCTCGATCATGTGCGAGATGGGCATGGCGATGATGGGAGCCGCCTCGGCCACGGGCGAGAACCGCGCGGTGGAGGCCGCGCAGCGCGCGATCTCGAGTCCCTTGCTCGAGGAAGTGAAGATCGCCGGCGCGCGCGGCGTACTGATCAACATCACAGGTGGGCCGGATCTGTCGCTGCACGAGGTCAACGAGGCGGCCAGCCTGGTGCAGGAAGAGGCGGACGAGGACGCGAACATCATCTTCGGCGCGGTGATCGACGAGTCGCTCGGCGACGAGGTGCGGATCACGGTGATCGCCACGGGCTTCGGCGAGAGCCCGAGCCAGCGCCCGCAGGCTGGGGGACGTCATGGCGACCTTGCCCGCAGCGCGGCCGAGGTCGGGGCAGGGCTGCGCGCGCCATCGGCCGCTGAGCTGCGGGGGGCTACGCACACGCCCGACGGCCGTCCGATTCGCCGGCATGGTCTGCGCGAGGTCGAGGACGAGCTCGACATCCCGACCTGGCAGCGGCGCCAGTACGCGGCGCCCGAGCCGGTGGGCGAGCCGCGCGCCGCTGGTCGGGGCCGCGTGCAGACGAATGGCCTCGACCACGATTCGGATCCGGACTACGACATCCCGACCTTCCTGCGCCGCGGCGCGGACTGAGCCGCCGCACTCCCGTTGCGCGCGGCCGCGGCTTGGAGCATCACTCGAGCGGCGTGCCGCCACGGCACGGCCTCGAGCGGGAGGGAGACCATGGCGAAGCGCGAGAAGGAGTCCCGGGCCCTCGTCCCCGGCAAACGCTCGGTCGAGGTCGTTCCACGCTGGGAGGAGCTGGATCGGTGGTTCGACCGCATGGCCGAGGAATTCTGGCGGCGACCTCTACCGAGCCTGTTTCGCCGCGAACGATGGTGGCCGGAGGCCGCGCTGGCATTCCGGGCACCATCGCTCGATGTCTACCAGCAGAACCACGACATCGTGGTCGCGGCCGAGCTGCCGGGAATGACCAAGGACGATGTCGAGGTCACGCTCACGGGCACGACGCTCACTATCAAGGGCGAAAAGAAACAGGAGAAAGAGGTCAAGGAGCGGGATTACCACCGCCGGGAGCGGGCCTGGGGCGCGTTCGTGCGGAGCGTCGACCTGCCCTGCGAGGTGAAGATCGACGAGATCAAGGCCACCTTCCGCAACGGCGTGCTGGAGATCCGGCTCCCGAAGACGGAAGAAGCGAAGCAGAAGACGGTGACGGTGAAGGTGGAGTGAAATGGTCGGGGACGTCGGCCCGCCGCGAGAATGTTCTTGACGGCGCTCGGTGGTTCCCCGTAGCTTCGCCGGTATGCCCGAGGGTGTCCGTGGGCGGGCGGTCGTGCTCGCCGCGGTAGTCGTGTGTCTACTGTCGCCGCGGGTGGCCAGAGCGCAGGTCACCTGGGAGCTACCGGCGATGACGCCGGTGACGACCTGCGAGCCCCCCCACCTGTTCTATTCTGACCAGCATAGGCCCGGGACTCCGCCATGTTGCCCGACGATGGTGGGTCTGTGCCCGGGTGGCCTGGTCTGTCCGCCAAGCGGGCTCTGTCCTGGCGAAGGGGTGCCGTGCACGCCAGGGACCCGCCCGATCCGGCCGAACGTCATTCTGATGGTGAGCGACGACCAGGGGGCGTGCCACTACGGCAGCGCGGGAGAGTGCCGGAGCTTCGCGACCGCGACACCCATTCCTGCCCCCGTCACCCCGAACCTCGACCTGCTCGCGGGTCACGGGACCGTTTTCCCGGTAGCGCACAACACCGCCGGCTGGTGCTTGCCGTCCCTCGCGAGCATCCTCACAGGCCGCTACCAGCGCTCGCTGGGTGGTACGAGCCGACTCACACAGGACTTTCCGACCCTCCCCCAATTGCTCCGTACCCTGGGTGGCCCCTCGGCAGCGCCACCGGATCCTTACCGCTCGAGCGTGCGGACGGGCGGATACTGTACGCTGCTCGCCGGCAAGCTCCTGAGCGGGGGGCCGTTCAGCGCCGGATTCGACGGCCGCATTCGGGGGAGCGTGCGACGCCTGGGGCGCAACGACTGTGTGGAAGGCGGCCCCGGCGAGCCGCCGCGATGCGGGAGCGCGCGGCGCGAAGCGTACACGCCGTTCGTCCGCGATCGCATGGAAGGCGTCTTCGTCTTCATCGACTCGCTGGTCTACCCCGAGCCCGACAGCGATCCCCCGGAGTTCCGCCTCCAGCCGTTCTTCGTGTGGTACGCCCCGCGTCTCCCACATCAACCCTTGCGGAGCCCGCAGCCCGTCATGGACTACCTCTTCGGTGGGCTGGCGCAGTTTCCGCTGGGTGGGCTCATGAACCTCGGCCGCTGGTGCACCGGAGGCTCCTGCCCGCCAGCGGTCCAGGCGCTCGCGGAGGACAACTTCGGAACCGGCTTCGGGTATTACGGCAACCTGTGGTGGGTCGACGACAATATCCGGGAGCTCCGGCGATTCCTGGCAGCGCTCGGCACGCCGCATTGCATCAACAGGCGGGGGCGGAGCCGCTTCGATGTGACGATGCCGGATGACTGCCCGGGGACGTGGGCGAGCGTCTCGCCCGATCCAGCGGCGAACACCATTATCGTATATCTTTCGGACAACGGGTGGTTCCTGCCCAACTCCAAGCACTCGTTCTCCGAGAATGGCTACCGCACGCGCTTGATCGTGTTCGATCCGAGGGCGCTCTCCGAGGTGCCGAGCTGGGATCCCCAGGAGGCGGTCATCCCGCCTCCGCAAGAATCTCCCGCGCTGGCCAGCGCGACGGATGTCCTGCCGACCGTGCTTGGCTTCGCGCTCGACACGCCGGGCCGTCAGGCCTGTCCCGACGGCTCGGACGGACGCCCCTGCGACGGGCGCGATCTGCGGCCCCATCTGGCGACCGCTCCCGGGGGGCCGGAACCGCCCGAGATGCTGCGTCGCTCGCTCTGTGGACACGAGACCTTGCGGCCCACGGCGCCAAGTCGGTTCCGATATCTCCTCACCCGGCCCGGAAGCGTCGGGCGGTGTGCCCCGGTCGGTGGCGGGGCCTGCCTGGTCGATGGCGACTGCGGCAGCGGGCAGTTCTGCCTTGGCGGCTACTGTACGCCTGCCATCGCGGAAACCCCCTGCAGCATCGATGCGAGCTGCGGGCCAGGGGGCCGCTGCATCGCCAACAAGTGCCGGGTGGGCATGCCCTGCCTCAGCGACGACGAGTGCGTAGGGTTGCTGGGTCCGGGACACACCTGCGTCGCGAAAGCGGAACGCTGGTGCCGGAACGCCCCGAACGTGGCTTGCGCCACCAACGACGACTGTCCAGCGTGTCCGAGCGCCAACGGACACCCGCTGCCCTGCGCGCGCCTGTGCGAGCCGAGGATGCTGAAGCTCTATCTCGGTGGAGGCGGGCCGTCGATCGAGCTTACAGACCTCTTTCTCGATCCCGACGAGCGCGGGCTGCACAGGAATCAGCCGGGATCGCTCACGACGTTCCTCTCCACGTCGCCGGCCTACGCGGCGGCCAGGGCGCGGATGAGCTGCTGTCTCGATGCGTGGTGGAGCCCTGGCCCCGGGGCGGTGACGGCCTGCGGGCCAGGATTTTCCTGCCCGGCAGATCTCACCTGCAACGAGTAGAGGATCCGCAGGTCGAACGAGCGCAGGCCCGGCCGCTCATCCCCGGGGCCCGGAGGCCGCGAGGCGTATAGCGACCGACCGGAGCCGCGCGCGGACAGCGGGAGAGCGTGCCGCCAGCGATGCTGCGGCGGCCAGCTCTGCCGCCCGCTCGCCGCCCGCCCGCCGAAAATACTCGGCGACGAAGCCGTCGCCGGCGCCCTCCAGCAGCAGGACGAGACTAACCCGGACGTCGCGTTCGAGCTCCAGGGCACGCGTCATGGTCCGGACCGCCCCCGCTCTCACGCGCGGATCGTCGTGGCTCACGGCGGTCTGCGCGAGAACTCGGAACGGTACCGCGTCGGCGCCGAGCGTCCGCCGGAGCAGCCCGCGTACGGCGACCGGCCGGTCGCTCAGGGTGAAGACCTGCAGGTGCTCTGCTGCCCGCCCCACGGACTCGTTCGGGGGCCACGATGCCAGATCGAGCCCCTCCTCCGCGCCTCCTGGGTCGGTAGGGCGCGCGCCCGGCCCTCCGCGGAGCTCGATCGCCCGCAGCCGACCATCGGCGTCGTACACGAGCGCGAAACTCAGGTCGCCGAGCAGCCGTTCGAGCGCGGGCCGTATGTCGAGGTCATCGAAGGTGGCGCTCACCCGGCGGTCTTCCGGGACTGTTCCGCGAAGCTCGGCGCGGGCCGCCTCGGCGAGCGCGCGGAGGGCTTCCTCGAGGGGCGCCTCGTGGAGACGCGCCGTGACGCGTCCGGCCTGCACAGCGACGTCGAGGCCGCTCGCCAGCCCTGGCGGAGGGCACAGGCAGGGGAGGAGCAGCAAGGTCCATCTCCAGCTCGCGAGGCGCATTGCGACCATTCCCTACCGCGCCCGGCCGTCCACTGCCACCGGTTCTTGCCGAGGCCGGGTATCCTCCTATGCAGTTTCGCTTGACAGCGAGCCAGTGAACCATGGTAGGCCGCCGTACGCGTGCTCTGTCGTCTCGGCCGACCAGGTCACTGAAATCACAGGAGGGGGATCCCAACCATGCGCCTGACACGGATGATCTTCGGAGGAGCGGTACTCGGGCTGTGTCTCGGGCTGTCGGCCAGCGTGGGGGCTCAGTCGATCTCGGGTATCGCCGTCACCAAAATCGGCCCGCCGAACTCCGACACGGCCGATCTCGACCGGATCAGCACGGCCACCCTGGTCTCGAGCGGTCCGACGTCACTCCAGGCGCGGATGTTCGGCATTCACCTCTTGGACGTCGCCGAGTTCACGAGTGGTACGGCCTCGGACACGCAGGCGAACGACTACACCGTGCAGTTCAATGCGTCCGCCCCCGGAGACTACCAGCTCACGATCAACACGAATTATAGCGGATGCATGAAAGTCGTCGACGACACGATCTTCGGCGGGACGGCGACGGGCAATGCAGGGGGCGTGACGGGCTTCGTCGAGCTGGGACCGGGGCTGACGAGCGGCACGCTCAATCTGCCGGATCCCGGCATCCGCAACACGCCCGGCGAGACCTGCTTCAACCCGACGGCATCTGCGACCATCGTGAACTTCAGCGGTGGCAGCCCGATCGCCCACCGGCTGCGCTTCCAGTTCACCAACCAGGTGATAAGCGACGACGACGAGGGAGCCGTCAAGTTCGGGCAGGCGTCCACGCAGGGAAGCCAGACGGCCGGGGTCGGCGCCGGGACGGGAGCGACGGACGGGCATTTCGTCAATGTTTCGCTGACCAGTTTCTGCGGCAACGGTGTCGTCGACGCCGGGGTCGGGGAAGAATGCGACGTCGCGCTTCCGGGACCGTGTTGCGCTTCCAACTGCCGCTTCGCCTCGCCCTCGACGGTCTGCCGGCCTGCGGCGGGCGTGTGCGACGTGCCAGAGAATTGCACCGGGGCCTCCGCTGCCTGCCCGGCTGACGGCAAGAGCACGGCGGTCTGCCGGCCTGCCGTCGATGTGTGCGATGCAGTCGAGAGCTGCGACGGGGTCAACGATAACTGTCCGGCGGACGGCGTGGAGCCGGTGACGACGGTGTGCCGGCCGGCGGCGGACGTGTGCGACGTGGCCGAGACCTGCGACGGCGTGAACGTGGCGTGTCCGGCGGACGCGGTGGAGCCGGTGACGACGGTGTGCCGGCCGGCGGCGGACGTGTGCGACGTGGCCGAGACCTGCGACGGGGTGAACGTGGCCTGTCCGGCGGACGGGGTGGAGCCGGTGACGACGGTGTGCCGGCCGGCGGCGGACGTGTGCGATGTGGCCGAGACCTGCGACGGGGTGAACGTGGCCTGTCCGGCGGACGGGGTGGAGCCGGTGACGACGGTATGCCGGCCGGCGGCGGACGTGTGCGACGTGGCCGAGACCTGCGACGGGGTGAACGTGGCCTGTCCGGCGGACGGGGTGGAGCCGGTGACGACGGTATGCCGGCCGGCGGCGGACGTGTGCGACGTGGCCGAGACCTGCGACGGGACGAACGTCGCCTGCCCCGCCGACGCCTATGAGCCGCCGACGACCGTGTGTCGGCCAGTGGCCGATCCGTGCGATCTGCCCGAGAACTGCACGGGCTCGGGGGCGAGCTGCCCCGCCGACACGGGCTTGCCCGACGCCGACAGCGACACCGTCTGTGACGCCATCGACAATTGCGACGTCGATCCCAACCCAGGGCAGAGTGACGGCGATGCGGATGGCGTTGGGGATGCCTGCGATCCGTGCACGAATGTCGTCCCGACGGGTCAGGACAGGGCCCGGCTCACGATGACGCGACTCCTGGCGCCTTCGAACGACGAGGGGCTCATGCTTCGCGGCTTCTTAACCAACGTCCCGGCCGCGCCGGTCATCGATCCGGTGGCAAAGGGGCTGCGGGTGCTGGTCAACGACAACGCCGGCGGGACGGTGCTGGACGTGACGGTCCCGAACGGCGTGTACAACCTGGTAACCAAGACCGGCTGGAAAGTGAACGGGGCCGGTACGGCCTGGACGTGGCGAGGCCCGGGTACCGGGACCAACGGCATCCGGCGGGCGGTCCTGCGCGCCATTCCTTCGGTCCCAGGGCGGTACAAGGTCGCGGTGAAGGGCCGGCTGGGATCCTACCCGGTGAACGTGGCCAATCTGCCGCTGGTGGCGACGGTGGTGATCGATGCGCCGCTCGCAACCACGGGCCAGTGCGGCGAGGCGAAGTTCGTCGTACCCCCGGGCTGCGTGTCCTTGAGCAGCGGCAAGACGGTGAAGTGCAGGTAGCCTCTGCCTGATCGGGGTGGCTGTGGCGAGCGGGCCGGGCCGGCGTCGTTGAGGCGCCGGGCCCGGCCCGCTACCTTTCAGGCGCTGGTATGTGGTCGCCCGCCGGTGATCCCCTTCGTGCTCGCCGCCTTGCCGATGAGCGGCGCCTCTTTACCCCGGGGCCACGAGGGGATTTCGCCGTCTGTCTCGCGTACCCGAACCGCTACCCGGTGGCGATGGCGAACCTGGGGTTCCAGGCCGTCTATCGCATCCTGGCCGAGGACCCGCGGGTGAGCGTAGACCGGGCCTTCCTCCCGGAGGGTCCGCGCGAGCGCTGGCCGCACCCCTTTCGCGCATTCGAGAGCGAGCGGCCACTTGGCGACTTCGACATCCTGGCGCTGTCGATTTCCTTCGAGAGCGATTACCTCCACGTGCTCGACGTGCTCCGGGGCGCCGGCCTAGCCCTCCGGCGTTCGGTGCGTGGGCCGGAGGGGCCCCTGGTCGTCGCCGGTGGACCGGCCACCTTCCTCAATCCCGAGCCCCTGGCGGAGTTCGTCGATCTCTTCCTGATCGGCGAGGCAGAGGAGATGTTGCCCGAATTCCTCGATAGGGTCGCGAACGGCCCGCGGGGACGTCTGGCAATTCTGGATCGCACGGGGGTCGTCGAGGGGGCGTATCGTCCGGACTGGTTCGTCCCCCGCTACGCGGCCAACGGGGCGCTCGCGGGCATCGACTACCGTGGGCCCCACGGGAACGGCGGCCGTGTGCGCCGTCGGTATGTCCGCGACCTCGATGCGGTCGAGACCTCCTCCGCGGTGCTCGCCCCCGAGGCCGTCTTCGGCGACAAGTTCCTCCTCGAGGCCAGCCGGGGCTGCGAGTGGGGGTGTCGCTTCTGCGCGGCGGGATTCATGTACCGGCCGGTCCGATATCGGAGCCCGCAGCGGCTGTGGGAAGGAGCGGCTCGCGGTCTCGAGCTGCGCTCCACCGTGGGCCTCGTCGGCGCCGAGATGGCCGGCCAGCCGGGGATCGCCGGCCTCTGCGAGCGGATCGTTGAGGCTGGCGGCCGGCCCTCGCCGTCGTCCTTGAAGGCCGATCTCATCAGCCCGGCCCTGGCTCGGGCGCTCGGGACGGCGGGCAGCCGCTCGGTGACCGTGGCCCCGGAAGCGGCCTCCGAGCGCCTGCGCCGGGTTATCAACAAGAACCTCACCGAGCCCGAGATCCTCCGAGCCACCGAATGGCTGGTCGGCCACGGGGTCGAGGCGCTGAAGCTCTACCTCATGGTCGGCCTGCCCACCGAGACGGACCAGGATGTCGAGGCCATCGGCGCGCTCGTTGCACGCATTCGAGAGCGGCTCGCTGCGGGTGGCGCGCCCAAGGTCGGACGGATCCTGGTCTCCATCAACCCGTTCGTCCCGAAACCCTGGACGCCGTTTCAGTGGGAAGCGATGGACGATCTCGGATCCCTCCGGCGCAAGCTCGCGCGGGTTCGGCGACAGCTCTCCGCGATCCCCGCTGTCCAGGTGGAAACGGAGAGTCCGCGCGAGGCCTATCTCCAGACCTTGTTGTCGCGCGGCGATCGACGTGTGGCGCCGATTCTCGAACGACTGCACGCGGCACCCGACGCCTGGTGGTCGATCCTGCGTGCGCTGCGAGGTGGACGCGGGGACGTCGTCGATCCCGATCGTTTCGTGCTGCGCACCTGGGCGGCCGACGAGCTGCTGCCCTGGGACTTCATCGACCATGCGGTGGACAAGCGCTACCTGCTCGCCGAGTGGCGGAAGGCGCGTGCGGAGATCCAGACACCCCCCTGCGACACGCACACCTGTCATGCCTGCGGGGCATGCTGAGCGGAGGCCGGCGGTGGCGATCGCGGGCATCGGCGTCGACTGCTGCGAGATCGAGCGCATCCGCCGGGCGTTGACCACCGCGTCCGGCCGGCGGTTTCGCACGCGCGTGTTCACCGACGCGGAACAGGCGTACTGCGAGGCGCGCCGCCGAGGACGGTACGAGAGCTATGCGGCGCGGTTCGCCGCGAAGGAAGCGGTCATGAAGGTGCTCGGCACGGGCTGGAGCGGCGGGGTGCGCTGGCGCGATATCGAGGTGATGGCCACGCAGGGACAGCCGCCGGCGATCCGTCTCCATGGCCCTGTGGCGGCCGTGGCCCGCCGCCAGGGCATTGCGCGGTGGTTCGCGAGCCTTTCGCACTCGACCACGCTGGCTGTGGCCTTCGTGGTGGCCGAGCGGCGAGCGGTCAGGGAAGCCGGCTCTTCACCAGCGGCGTCCCGTCGCGCCGTGGCAGCAGGATCAGGACCGCGACCGCCCACAGGCCGCCAACGAGGCCGAGCAGCATCCAGAGATTCCGCGGGTAGCCGTTCTTGACGGCGAAGAGCCGGCACATGATCGCGTCGCACACGTGCAGGGCGATGCCGGTGCCGAGGAGCGTCTCGAAAGGCATCGGTGGGGCGACGAAGGCGAGGCCAGTCCACCAGGCGAGAAGGGTTTCGAGCGTCATCCGGCTTGTCCCTGCGAAGCGCGCGCAGTATCGTCCGCGCGGAGGTTGACTACCATCCCCAGCTCGAATCGTTTCTCCGGTCTCGCGCAGACGCTGCTCGCCAACCCGCTGTTCGCCCAGGCCGTCGGGACCGCGATCCAGCGCGGTATGGCGACGAAGACGGCCATCGATCGCAACCTCGAAGCCTTGCTGGGCCTGTTGAATCTCCCGACGAAGGCCGATGTGCGCAAGCTCCGCACCAAGCTCGAGGTCGTCCAGGGCAGTCTCGCCGCGCTGCACGAGAAGCTTGACCGCGTCCTGGAGACTGCTCCCCCACGGCCGGCGCGAAAGCCCCGAGCCCGGAAAGCGCCGCTGCCTCGCGCCGGCAGCGAATAGGGGCCCGCTTTCACCGCTGGCGTTCCCGGACGGGCGTGGGCGGAGCGTCCGGACGGGGAAAGAGATGCTCGCCCAGCCCGAGGAGATCGTCGAGCGAGACGGGTGGGTGCGCGAGGAGCGGAACCTCGGCGAGAACAGGCGCCCGGGCTGCCGCCAGCAGCGGCTGCAGGACAATCGCCTGGTGCGCCGCCAGGGCTCGGAGGTCGTCCCAGGTCTGACGCACGCGGCGATCGAGGCCGGCCGACAGGCCAGAGAGCGCTGCGGGAGCCACCTGTGGTCCAAAGAGCCGCGAGGGGAGGGCGCGGTTGACGATCACGCCGTGGATGCCCAGGTGGATGCGCTCGAGCGCTGCCACGAGGGCTGCGGTCTCATCGGCGAGACGGGGCTCGGGCGCGGCGACCAGGACGAGACATGTCTGGTCGCTGCGCAGGAGGGCCGACACCGCGGCGACGCGCTCGCGGAGGCCGTCCACCAATCCCTCGATCATCTGCACGAACTCGCCGATCTCGCGCACCAGCCCGAGCCCGGTAAAGCGCTCGAGACCGCGGAGCACGCCACTGAGGACCAGGTGTGCCAGCCGCGACCCCGCGTCGCCGAGCAGGGTGGTCGGATCCTTGAGAATCCCGAAGGCCCGAGAATCGAGGAGCGCGAGCAGGCGCCGGGGGGCATCGAGGAAGTCCACGGCATGGCTGGCCGGCGGCGTGTCGACGACCAGCAGGTCGTAATCGGGCTCCGCGACGAGCCGGTAGAGGGCCTCGACGGCCATGTACTCGGCCGTCCCGGTCAGCGTGCCCGAGAGGTTGTGGTAGAGGCGATTGGCGAGGATCCGTTCGGCGAGCTCTGGGCTGCTTGCCAGCGCGCGCACGAGGTCGTCGAAGGTCGCCTTGACATCGAGCAGCAAGGCATCGAGCCGGCCCGGGATGGAACCGAGCGCCACGCGGTGCGGCGTTGCGCTCGGCCCGCCGAGGCCGAGGGTGTCCTTGAGGCGCTGTGCCGGATCGACGGTCAGCACGGCAGTCGTGCGGCCCCGGCTGGCAGCTCCGGTCGCGATGGCTGCGGCGGTCGTCGTCTTGCCGACGCCGCCGCTGCCGACGCAGAGGAGCACGCGATGCTCCCTCACGAGCTCGGCGAGCGTCACGCCGCAAGCCCCATGGCTACGCCGAGCTCTGCGGCCAGCGCGGCCAGGCCGCGGGGATCCTCGGGACCAGCGAAGAGGAAGGGGAGGACGAGCGGACGGGATCCGAGAGCACGGCTCAGGGTCGCGACCTGGGCCGTCGCGGCATGCTGGCGCTCGATGAGAAAGCGCGCGGCTGCGACCCAGGGATGGCCGGGATCGAGCCGCGCGAGGGCCCGCTCGTCTCGCGCACCGAAGCGACGTGGGGGCATGGCGTTCACGAGCGGCGGCCCGAGCGGCAGTCCGAGCGCGTGAAGCTCGTGCGCGAGCTCGATGGTCTCGCGGATGGGCAGCTCCTCCGGCGTCGTGACGAGACAGACGAGAGTTTCCGTGGGATCGACGAGGCGGCGCTCCAGCCGTCCGAGGAGCTCGGCGATCGGACCGAAGCGTGCGAGGCCTCGCAGGGTGCGCGGCGCGGCGAGGAGCGGCAGCGAGTGCCCCGATGCCGGGGCGTCGACGACGAGCAGATCGTAGGTCCGCCGGCCGAAGCGGCGCTGATCGAGCCATCCGGCCAGGGTGTTCAGCACGAGCAGCTCCGACAGCCCTGGAGCGGCCGCCGCGAGAACCTGAAAGGTGGTGCTCTCGAGCAGGCGGCGCGCCAGGACGCCCACCCGCAGGACGCTATGGACGAAGCTCGCGAGGGCGTCCTCGGGGTCGATCGCGGCTGCGGAGAGCCCTGGACGAACGCGCCGGGGCTCGCTCGACAGGGCCGGCACACCGAGCAGGCTGCCTAGCCGACCACGCCCGGTCTGGACCGCAAGCACGCGGCGGCCCGCGTCCACGGCGGCCAGCGCCAGGCCAGCCGTCACCGCGCTCTTGCCGACACCGCCCTTGCCGGTGACGATGACGAGGCGCTGGGTTGTGAGGGGACTGGGCAAGGGCACGCCGGCTGGTCATAGCCGCGGATTCGAAAGGGAGTCAATTTCTCGGACGGCCAGCCGCCGTGTTGCAACGGCCGCCAGCCGTCGCAAAGTTATCGACCGCATGAGCGCTACTGCTGAATTCGTTCGCTTCGCGGGGACGCCCGGGTACATCGTCTCGCAGCCGCTGGTCGATGCCGTCAACTGCGCCATCGCGCTCGAGCGGCCGTTGCTGCTGAAGGGCGAGCCCGGAACCGGCAAGACCGTCCTGGCGCGGCACGTGGCCGACGGTCTCGGCATGCGGATGATCTCCTGGCACATTAAGTCCACGACCAAAGCGGCCGACGGGCTCTACGTCTACGACACCGTGCAGCGGCTGAACGACAGCCGCTTCGGCACGGGCGACGTGTCCGACATTCGCCGCTACATCAAGCTCGGGCCGCTCGGCCAGGCCTTCGCCTCGCCCGAGCGCGTGGTCCTGTTGATCGACGAGATCGACAAGGCGGATCTCGAGTTCCCGAACGATCTCCTGCGCGAGCTCGACGAGATGCGCTTCTCCATCGTCGAGACCGGCGAGGAGGTGGTCGCACGCGAACGGCCCATCGTCCTCATCACCTCGAACAACGAGAAGGAGCTGCCGGACGCCTTCCTGCGCCGCTGCGTGTTTCACTTCATCGACTTCCCCGATCCGGCGCTGATGCGGAGAATCGTCGCGGTGCATCACCCGCACCTCGATGCGAAGCTTCTCGATCAGGTGCTGCTCAAGTTCTACTGGCTGCGCGAGCAGAGCGAGCTGCGCAAGAAGCCCAGCACCTCGGAGCTGGTCGACTGGATCGGCGTGCTCCTGCGCGCCGGGGTCACGGCCGAGCAGCTCGAAGCCCACATTCCCTTCGTGGGGGCGCTCCTCAAGAAGGAGCAGGATGTCGACGCGCTCAGCCGCTACGATGCCCGGGGCGGGCGCTACCCGCAGCGCTGGGCGGAGCTGGGCCCGCGCTATAACCAGTGAACCGGGGCGAGCGCAGGGGCGATGTTCCTCGAGTTCTTCTACGCGCTGCGGGCCGAGGGGATCCCCGTCGGGATCCAGGAGTGGCAGGCCTTCCTCACGGCCCTGGAGCACGGCCTGCACGGCTGCAGCCTCGAGCGGTTCTATCATCTCGGGCGCGCCTGTCTCGTGAAGAGCGAGACCTTGTTCGACGCCTACGACCGGGTGTTTCTCCGGCTCTTCCGCGGCGTCGAGGGGGCCCTCGGCGACGAGGTGACCCAGGCCGTGCTGGAGTGGCTGCGTGACGCCAAGGATCTCCCGCAGCTCACGCCCGAGCAGCTCGCCGCCCTGAAGCGTCTCGATCACGACGAGCTGATGCGCAAGTTCCTCGAGACGCTGGCCGAACAAACCGAGCGTCACGACGGGGGTGACCGGTGGGTCGGCACGGGCGGCCGTTCGCCGTTCGGGCATTCCGGGGTGCATCCGACGGGGATTCGGGTCGGTGGGCCCGGGCGCGGGCGGTCGGCCATGAAGGTCGCGGAGGAGCGCCGCTTTCGCGACTATCGGACGGACGTGACCCTGGACTTGCGCGCGACCAAGGTCGCGCTGCGCCGCCTGCGCCAGCTCACCCGCACTGGCCCGGCGAGCGAGCTCGACCTCGACGATACTATCGACGAGACCTGCCGCAACGGCGGCGAGATCGAGCTCGTGTTCCGGGCGCCGCGCCGCAACGACGTGCGGGTCCTCCTCCTGCTCGACGTCGGTGGGACCATGGATCCGCACTACGAGCCCGTCAGCCAGCTCCTCACGGCGCTGCACGAGGAACGCGGTCTGCGCGACTTTGCGGCGTATTACTTCCACAACTGCGTGTACGAGCATGTCTACCGGAGCGCGCGCCTGCTGCGCAGCGATGCCGTCGCGACCAGCGATGTCCTGCGCCGTCTCGATTCGCGCTGGAAGCTCGTGGTCGTGGGCGATGCGGCCATGCATCCCGCAGAGCTGCTGGAGTCCATGGGGAACATCGATCCCCGCCGCGCGGCGCCGACACCGGGCATCGTGTGGCTCCAGCGCCTGGCCAGCCACTTCGACCGCAGCGTGTGGATCAATCCCGAGCCGCCCTCCGAGTGGGACTTCACGCACACGACGCGGGTGATCCGCCGGCTGTTCCCCATGTATCACCTCAGTGTCGATGGCCTCAGCGAAGCGGTGCAGGCGCTGGTCGGCGCACGCGTCTAGGGCGAAGGGCGGTCAGGCCGCCGTGGCATCGAAGCAGCCGAGCACTTCCACGTGCTCGGTGTGCGGGAAGAGGGCGAAGGCGGCCAGTGCGGTCAGTCGCAGGCGTCCTCCGGCCCGAAGGACAGTGGCCTCCCGATGGAAGGCGTCGAGATTGCAGCTCACCAGCACGAGTCGGCGGGGTGGTCCGAGGGCGAGGGTTGCGAGGAGCTGCGGGTCGAGCCCGCGCCGGGGCGGATCGGCGATGACGACGTCGACGGCGCAGGCGGGTCCTGCAAGTTCGGCCGCAGAGCCCGGGATCACCTGGGCCTTCGCAGCCAGCACCGGGCCTGCGGCTGCCAGGCCGAGGGCGAGGCCGTGCAAGGCCGCGGGTGCCGCTTCGTTGAAGATGGCGGTCGCGACCCGCGGGAGGAGACCGAGACCGATCGCCCCGCAGCCGGCGTACAGCTCGGCGAGCGCGACGCCGGGGGGCACCCAGGCGTGGACCTGCTCCACGAGCCGATCGGCGAGCGGCAAGTTCGCCTGGCCAAACGCTCCTGGGGGAAAGAACACCGCGGCACCGCCGATCGTCTCGCAGACCGCCTCCGGACCCTGCCAGCGGTGCCAGTGCGGGCCCAGAATGACATTGGTCACGGCGGGATTGCCGTTCCACCACAGGCTGTGGATCGCCGGGCCCAGGGCCTCGCGCAGGGCGCTGGCCAGGGGACGGAGCGGCTCCGGATCGGTGGCGTTGGCGACGAGCACCACCTGAGCCGACTGCGAGCGGCGTTCGACCACGATCTGCACGGCTCGCAGCAGCCCGCGATGAGCCGGTTCGCGATACGGCGGAATGCCGGTCTGTCGCAGGGCGTCCTTTACGGCGGCCACGACCCGATTGACGAGGGGGTGGTGCACGAGACAGCGTGGGATATCGACAATGCGGTGCGAGCCCGCCTGAAAGATGCCGATCTTCGGAGATTGGGCGCGGCCGCGCACGGCGAGGCGCACCCGGTGGCGCCAGCCCTCCGCTGGGCCGGCGCACGCGGCGGGTGGCGGCAGGCCGGCCTCGTGGGCGAGCTGCTCGAGCACGCGCTGCGCCGCCACGGGCAGCCCGGAGGCGCCCAGCCGAGGGCAGCCGGGGCACGGTGGGCGGTGCGGACATGCGACAGGGCCCGAGCGCCGCTCCATCGGGACGGGACGATGCCCTTCGGGTGCCCTGCGGGCAACTCCCTCGACGCGGTGGCGGCGGGGACGCGTTGACTTCCGGCGTGGGGTCTCCTAACTCGCATCGCTATGGCGGATGCCGAGCGCCCGTCTCGCGTGGTGTCGCTCGATCACGCCCGGCGTACAGGAGGGGAGGAGCTGACCGGGGCCTCCCCGGAGGTGCTGCGCCGGCTGAGCGCGCTGGAGGCGCAGGTCGAGCACGCGCTGGCCAGCGCCCGGCCACGCGACGATCCTGCCGATGTCGTCAGCGGAATGCTCGACGATGCGCTGGGCGCATATTCGGATCTGCGCCGCTGGTGGTCGGACCGGACGGGCGGCGCGCGTAGCTCGGGGGGCGAGCTTGCCCGGCGCATCCTCTTCCGCCTGTGGTGGCGGGTCGAGGTCGAAGGGCTCGAGCGAGTGCCCTCCGCGGGGCGTGTTCTCGTCGTCGTGCATCGAGCTGCGCCCCTGATTCCCTATGCCACCTTCATGGCTGCCGAGGCATTCGTCTCGCCAAAACGCGCGGCCATTCCGTGTGTCGAGCCCGCGTTGCTTCGTGCGCCGCTGCTCGGAGCGATGCTCGCCGCGCTCGGCGGACGTCCCGCGACGGCTCGGGAGGTCGAGGGCATTCTCGGCCGCGACGCCCTTGCGGTCGTTGCGCCCGAGAGCCCTCGCGCCATCGGCAAGTCGTGGGCAGCCCGCTATCGCCTCGGCCCACTGACCCGGGTTGCGCTCCTGCGTGCGGCGATCGCCACCGGCGCACCGATCGTGCCGCTGGCCGCGATCGGCTCCGAAGAGACGCAGCCTTCGCTCGCCCGCCTGCCGGCCCTCGGACGCGTCCTGGGGCTGCCGGCCTTCCCGCTGGCTCTGAGCCCCATCCCGCTGCCTGTGAAGTGGGTGCTGCACGTGGGCGAGCCCCTCGAGGTCGCTGCACGCTGGCCGCCGGCCACCGCGCGCGATCCGCTGGCGCTACGGACGCTGCGCATCGAGGTGCGGGAGCGCCTTGCGCGGCTGTTGCGCGAGGCCCAGCGTCGCCGTCACGGCGGCGGCTCCCGCTGAGTCCGACCCTCCGAGAGGAGATGGCATGCCGTTCGTCGCTGCGCTCGATCAAGGAACGACCGGTACCACGGTGCTCGTCCTCGACCGCCGCGGTCGCGTCGTCGGCCGAGCCTACCGGGAGGTGAGCCAGCACTTCCCGCGGCCAGGCTGGGTGGAGCACGATCCCGAAGAGATCTGGACGGGCACGCTCGCAGCGCTGCGCGGGGCGTGCCGGCAGGCCGGCATCACCGCTCGCGAGCTGGCAGCGATCGGGATCACGAACCAGCGCGAGACGACGGTCCTGTGGGATCGCCGCAGCGGCAGACCCGTGCATCGGGCCATCGTCTGGCAGGACCGACGCACCGTCCTGCACTGCGAGGAGTTGCGCGCGGCTGGCCACCTCGAGCTGGTGCGGCGCACGACAGGTCTCGTGCTCGACCCGTACTTCTCGGCGACGAAGCTGGCCTGGCTGCTGCGGCACGTGAAGCGGGCCCGCGAGCGGGCCGAGCGCGGGGGGCTGTGTTTTGGCACGATCGACACGTGGCTGCTGTGGAAGCTCACGGGCGGTGCCGTGCACGCGACCGACCCGACCAACGCCTCGCGAACGCTGCTCTGGGATATCCACGCGCGGCGGTGGGATCCCGCATTGTGTGGGGTGTTCGAGATCCCGGAGGCTCTCTTGCCGGATGTCCATCCGTCGGGAAGCCTGTTTGGAACGGCGGCGCCCGAGGTCCTTGGCCACCCGGTCCCGATCGCGGGCATCGCGGGCGATCAGCAAGCTGCGCTCTTCGGCCAGGGCTGCGTCCAGGCCGGCATGGCGAAGAATACCTACGGCACGGGGTGTTTCCTATTGTTGCACACGGGTGATCGACCGGTGAGCTCGGCGCACGGGCTGCTGACCACCGCCGCCTGCGATGCCCGCGGCGGCTATGCCTACGCGCTCGAGGGCGCCGTCTTCATCGCTGGGGCAGTGATCCAGTGGCTCCGCGATGGGCTCGGCCTCCTGCGCAGCGCCGCCGAATCGGGCAGGCTGGCACGGAGCGTCGATTCCACCTTGGGCACCTATCTCGTCCCGGCCTTCGTGGGGCTCGGGGCGCCGTACTGGGATCCGGAGGCCCGCGGCGCCATTGTCGGCCTCACGCGCGGTGTGCAGCGCGCGCACATCGTGCGAGCCGCGCTCGAATCGCTGGCCTATCAGACGCGGGATGTCGCCGATGCGATGGCGTCGGACGCTGGCGGACCGCTGCGCGAGCTGCGTGTGGATGGCGGGGCCAGCGCGAACGAGTTCCTGCTCCAGTTCCAGGCAGACATCCTCGGCGTGCCGGTGGTCCGGCCAGCTCTCCTCGAAACCACGGCGCTCGGGGCTGCGGCCCTCGCTGGCCTGACGGTGGGGTTCTGGGAGTCCCCGCAGGCGCTCGACCGAGCGCGCCGCATCGACCGGCGCTTCACGCCCCGCATGGCGGTGGCGAATCGCGACGCGCTCTACCGTGGTTGGCAGGCGGC